>ERZ791903.3262-NODE-3262-length-10498-cov-3.106770_pt1 | contig 10498 bp, 3 predicted proteins | sample MGYA00510148_ERZ791903 | MGnify/ENA primary metagenome ERZ791903 (study PRJEB30046, sample SAMN00792080) | human gut metagenome | study: EMG produced TPA metagenomics assembly of the A metagenome-wide association study of gut microbiota in type 2...
AGAGATAAACTTCTTTTTGTAATCGCATAGGTCACATCACTACAGTTTTTGATTTCTACCTGATGGAAATCTGAGTTATCATACGTGTGATCATAAGTCAGCTTCCCTGGCCCGACTGCATGATCTTCTGTTCCGTCTCCCCATGATATGATATAATCAGTGGCGTCTGAGGTGACATAGAGAGAAATGTTCTCTCCAGTAACAAGCATCTGAATATTTCCATTCTCTATCGGTTTGAAAGATTCAATATCAAGCCTCATGGCAGCGTTGACTGTAATGGCGGTTAAACTAACAGTAACGTTATCTGTTACGCTGAAATATCCATTTTTAGATACGGTGTATTCATGAGTTTTTTTGCTACCTATTACCAATGTCGTTTCTCCGGAGGCATCAGTAATCCCTGTTTTCCCATCACATTGAATAGTAGCTCCGGATAGAAGTACAGTGCCGTCTTTTACTATGAACTTTACTTCGACCGTGTTTGGTTCTACATATACAGTTAAGGATGTTGCAGACGTCCCAACAGTTATATTACCTGTCTTTTCATAATATGTGTCATGGGTAACAGAATATTCATAGGTTCCTTTTCCCAATGATAAAGTGCATTCACCGTACTGGTTAGTCGTTCCTGTCACTCCATTACATTTTACGGTAGCACCTTCTATGAGCAATGAATTGTATTTTACGATAAATTTAACATCCACGACGCCATATACATACACAGTGTTTGTAGTATCAGATGTTATGGAACCATATGAGAAGGTATTGCTTGCATATCCGTATGCAGACACGGTTCCGGATATAGCCGCACCTCCACGCGGTAAAGTAACATATCCGTCAGCATCAGAAATGTATGATTGGTCTCCAATTGTGACAGTAGCACCTTGGACATATACCGATTGGTTATAAACTCCTACACGAATCTTTCTCAGTGGAATATATGTCACAGTATAACTCTGGGAACGCGTACCGGCTACAAGATATGAACCCTTAAAATCTTCGTGATTTTCACATTTGAACGTAAAATCAATCGTTATGTTGTCTTCAGAAGTTACCTTGTAGGTATATTCGTTTACTTTCTCAACTTCGTAGGCGCATTCGAAGGCTGAATTAGCAAGAGACTTACGCTGAGAAGAACTGAAGGTGAAAGTCGTCACAGGAGCAGGTTTCAATTGACCGTATGTGACAGCTAATTCGGGAAATGCCGCCTTCAGTTTGTTGATTTGAGAATCAGTCGCTACAGAGACATAACATTTACCAGTGATGATCGCCTTGTCTACATTGTTGCCGTTTTCGTCCAGTCCTTTCAAACTGATTAGTTTTATGATAGGATCAAGGGTAGATAATGTCCAGTCTACACCGATCAAGCGTACACGCTCTAACTTCATAGTATCAAGTGCAAAACATCTGTCAATGATAGACAAGACATTAGCTTTGTTGGTGTTCTCCCATCTGATTGTCGAAAGATTCTGCACCCCATCAAGGATTAATCCCGCATCAGTAATATTGATCTGATTGAGCATAGTCAAGCTGGTAACGGTTTCCGGCAGGTGCATCGTACGCATATTCCCGGCAGCCGGCAGAAGTACTGCAGTAGTAGCTGAACCTTGTGCATACAGTTCTTCAAGGTTGTCGCATCCGGATACATTGATGGGCTGCGTGTAGTTCGGGCAGTTAGCCATGTTGAGCAATTTGAGCATACGGTTATTGCCGACATATAGGACTGTCATATTTTGGTTCTGATATCCTTCGACAGTTGAACCGATAATCAGCTCTTTAAGCCGTGTCATCTTTGATACGTCAACCGATCCGGGATACAGAGCAGACAGATCACCCAGGGAGGTAATCAATGAAGCGCCATAAATGATCGTTTCAGTGTCGTTGAAGGTCATTCCTTCCGGAGCGACCATTTTAAAGCTGTCATTAAATCCGACACGCTGTGATCTAGTGACCGATCCCCATTTAACGTTGAAGTACATAGCGTTGAATGAGGTCAGTGTGATGTCGGCACATGGTACAATTCCTGTCCATACCGCAGGAGTATAGGTACGGAACACAGCAGTGTCACCCAGGACCGATCCGGCAAGGAACTTGCTGTCGAGATACAGGAAGCGGTTTTTCCATATCCATTTGCCGTATAATTCACGGCTTCCCTGAAGAGCATAAAGATAAGCTCCGGTCTTGACGATTTGCGGATTCTCATGTGACTGTGAGTAGTCCAGGTAACCTTCAATCAAAGGTTGCTCATACTTGAAATAACCGTCTTCATTATAAATAGCTTCACTCCATTTCTCCGCCTGCCGTTTGTATAGGTATTCGATCATGCGGTCATACGACAGGATGCCTCGCTGGCGCATCGTGTAGTACATTTCACGAATGTCGTCGGCGAACGCTTCCTCTACGAGTTTCCATAATTCCGAGTCGGCACCATTCCAGACGTTCTTATTACCAATCGTATCCTGTATCTCCACATTGTAGAGAAATTCAATTACAGCCTCATTGTTAATAGGGATAAGCGTGTCGTTATCGTAGAAAATGAACATCCAGCGTCCGTTGCCTATTTTAGTCAGGAACATGTTTTTTGCACGCTGGTCTGTCATGCCGAGAGCCAGGGTGATGAGTGCGTAAAAAACGACCTGGTCCTTGTCAAAGTACTGATCAAACTCCGATTTGAATTTCTCTATATTGCCTTTGCAGCTATTCACCCACTCAAATACTTTCCGGACATTCGTGATATCAGTGTTGCCATCGGGGTAACGGGCCTCGATGTTGTCCTCCCATCCGGTCATGTCACCGGTTTTGAATAAGGTCAGATCGGAAGTATTGTTCAGGAACTCCCAGCTTTCGTCTCCTGCTTTGAAGCCGAAGGTGTTTTCTGCCGCCTTATCCGTATTCAGATTGACCTTGCCGATGAATACAGGCGCACTGTCTGACGTTTCCTTGTGAAACAACAGACATGGGCGTCCGGCAACTGTAGTACGGACCTTCGGATCAGTCTTCTGTGCATCAGTCAGAATATTCATTTCCTTCAGCATGGTATCGATCATATTTGCCACACCTGTATTATGCGTTCCAGAGGATTCCGCAAAGTCCGTTTTGACACAGAAGACGGCTGCCGGCAGAACATCGTCTGTCACCTGATAGGAGTCCTCTTTAATCCCGGTTTCCGGGTAGGTGATCCCGTCAAGGAACTCAAATTTATGATTCTTGCGCGGATAGTATTGTGATGACGTACCCTGAACGTTATTCTTGACGTCTGCGATCCAGTCTGACGAAGAATTAGCAGAAGAGAATAGATAGACCTTATTAGTTTTCTTGTCTCCCTTGTATTGCGGCAGGTCACCCTCGAATACAAGGCAGTCGATCATCTTGTTTACCTTCTGAAAGGATACACTGCCGTAGTCGTCGTAGATTTGATTGCGCAGGTACAGATCACGTTTCTTCTCTACGTCGTCCATGTCGGCGATGTAGTTGTCAAGCAGCTGGTAGCGGTTCAAGTTATTGTTGTATGACCGAATATTGTAGATGTCTATAGTGGCATCAGAGCAGCCTATGATGATATCCACGGGAACAGATTGCATGAAGTTATCCGCATCCGGATACTGCATGGAACCGGACTTGATGCCGTTTACGTAGATGCCCACCAGCCGGTTATCCGCTCTTTTTTCAACGACGAAGGCTAATCTGATGCGTTCCTCGTCCTTGAACCGTGTGTCGATAGAGCTTTGCTCTGACTTAAGCAAGGCTGTCTGGGAAGTGATCTGAATCCCACGATCCCCGGACCAGCAGGAGATGACAGGGGTGTCGTAGTTGTATACGTCATGAACCATGAACTCAAATTCAATTGTTTTGCCTGTCGCGCGGAAATCGGAGGCAAAGAGATGCAGCGGAAGAGTGACTGACGCTCCACCGCTGACACGGAGACAGGAATAACCGTTATCGTCTTTCACCCAGCCGTTGTTCTTCCAGTTGAAGCCGGAGAATGAGGCGGTGATGTCATTGAACTTCCATTCTTCTTTGTTGGTATCGGAGTTACTTCGGTTCTGCGAAGTTAGATAGAGTTCCAGATCCTGAGTTTCCGGTTCTACGACAATGGGAGATTCAGTCACATTGACATTGAAGGTCTTTGAGATACTTCCACAGGTGATCGTCAGAGTCAGCGCACCGGCATCGTTCGCACGGTAGCTCCATGCCTGTTTGGTACGGTCTACGGTTTGCGTTGATACTACCTGACCATTGGCAGACAATGTAATCTCGCTGTTGGATGAAGCAGGGGAATAAACGATGAACGGGATGAGCAGGGTATCGTATTGTTCGATCTCCATCATCTTGAATGAGGATGCAATGACGGGAGTATTGCTTCCGGATGAAATACAGATAATATCATAGAACAGATGCTCGCTTTCGATGTCTGTTTCATCAATGGTAGCGGTTGCATATACCTCTAAGATATGTGCACCATGCGCTTGAGGCGGAATACTGTATGTCTGCTGACGGTTGCTGATAGCGGTCTCAACGGTACCGATTTCCTTGCCGTCGATCTTAAAGTGAATAACCTTGGTTAGTGATCCGACAGGGGTATAGACAAATGAGATCGCTCCGACATAAGCCTTTGAATCATCGAATGTAGAAGTAACTGAGATGCTTACTGCGTTGATCTTGAATGTCAGCTTGCGGGTAGCTCCGTAACTGTCAGTAACTTGTACGACGAGGATGTTGTCACCTAATGCCAGATATTTGCCGATGTTGAAACTGACTTCGCCTTGATTGATTGTTTCAGAGGCTACCTGTTTATTGTTTAAGGTGTATGTTGCGATACCTTCGCCGGTTTCCTCGCCGGACAAAGTAGATGAGTATGTGTACTTGATCAGTGTCTCCTTACCATGAACGGCCGTTGCATTTGACGGAGTGACAAAGGCAAGCGTGAGCTTTGTTCCTCCGCCGCCTGCAGCTGCTTTCACGGGATAGAATACACCTGCTCGTTTTTGCATCATATAGTTGCCGTCCGGAACCAGATCGAATGATTCATCTGTGTTATCCATCTCACCTAGTGAGGTAGAACCGAATCCACTGTTTTTAGGAACTTCTGTTAATCTTATTGCCATAACATTACTATTTTCGGGATTTTCTTTTTCTGATTCAGTAACTCCATAATCGGTGTCCGCCATCACGACGACACCTCCGGATAACTTCGTAAGTTTACCGACATTCAAGCCGCCTTCGATGTCGCAGCCCTCTTTAGAGGTAAAGCCTTTCTTGAAAGTATCTTTGATGTCTTTACGAACGTACCGGTCGTCACCAAAGCTTTGAGATGCGATAGGTTCCAACTTGCAGTGCGTACGTTTATCTGCAAGAGGGAGAGATTCATCAAGCACAAGGATGTAAGCACTAATTTTACCATTATCCTTTACTGTTATCATCTGCCCTTCATAGGGTACGTATGCTACAGTATCAATATTCTGAGCATACCGAGTTGCTTTTTCCAAAGAGTCCCATGCTGCCGTCGAATCAATCGGCAAGCTCCTTGTTCGTTTATACTGAAGGAAGAAGCTTGCTCCGGCAATTACCAAACTGGAACGAGGCATTACAGATTTTATATCTGACAGATACTCTACTATTTCGACTTTATCTTCCATACTATACTGTTTTAAAAGTGAATGTGTCCGGATCATTGTCCATGACTGCTTTCGCATACCACATTTTATAATTGATTGCCTCGCTGCCGTTGGCTCCTTCTACGGAAATTACTATAGGACCTTCCATGCCATTCTCCATGAAATTTCCCGAATAGGCAGTCAAGGTCAGTTCCTTGATTGTATCAGCAGGAATGCAGACAGCGAACATTTTCCATGATCCTGCTTGAAATTTATATGTGCCAGGACCACTATACAGACCGTTAGATCCTAATGCCCGCACATCGGCAGATGACTGAGGAATAGAAGAACATACACCAGCGAACCATTTACGTTTGACGTTAACGCTGATCTTGCTAGTCAATTCTTTCTTGGGCAACGACCCATCTTCACTCGCAGCATATATGACTGTAGCAAAATAGGTTTCTCCTTGTGTGTAATTACCTTGCAGTTGTCTCGTTGTAGTCTGCACGCCACCGACTTCTTCCGAAAAAAATAGTTTGTTGTTAGGGTTATTATCATAATAAGCTTGTTCCATAGGGCCTTGACCGTTTCGATATGCTGTATAAGTGATATAGCCTTTCTGGGTACCAAATTCAACATCATTAGAAGACGACAGTTTCCCTTCTAATTTTGCTGAAGCCTTTTGAGAAAGCATATTAATAAAGATCTCTTCCAATGTAGTTCCAGCCGGAATCATATCCCCGGTCTTTATATATCCTACATTACTGGATGTTACATTTATAGTCTGTATTAACTTTGCGATAGTGCTTCCTCCACCCGAAGAAGAGCTCCCGTTATTAATTACTTGCTGTTTGCTCTTTTCCTTCCGGTATGTAAGAGAGTCGATCTTGTTTTCAAGCTCGCCAATACGAGAATAAGGAGCTGTTTCTCCGACAGTGTATATCGGAGAGTCATAAGGGATATCAAGGTTATATTCAAGCCCTATGATACGAGAGATACGACCTTCTTCAAAGTATGCCTTATTAATAAGGTTCACTTTCTGACCAACGGTGAAACTCTTGGCAAAGTCGGGATCTTGTTTACCCGTTCCAGGATTAATGCCATAGATATAATCCGACATCATGGTGGTATTGTAAGTAGAAGGGTCCTGTTTAAGTTCTTCAATATATTCTCTTGCCCGCTCCTCGACTTCTTTCTCTGCGTCAGGAATAAGCTTGTCGGATACGAATTGGGGATCATAGCCATAGAGAATATACGTGTCACCACCTAGATCCGTAGGATGTAAAATGTCATCAGGAAGCATTCTTCCATAATCATCATTACGCTTTATCTCGTAGACCTGAGCATCCTTGTTCCAGGTTCCGTCCTCTGATTTTTCAGGCTGATATTTATCACCTCCGGCTGAATCGTAAGGATTGAATGTTACTTCAAAGTCCATGCCAGCTAAAGGACCGGATTGAAAGACTATACGTAAATCTTCTCCATCTAACCGATATTCGTTTGAGAAATGGAATCCCAGGTCCGAGTCTTTAAATCTCCATGCCAACCAATCTTTCGAAGTTTTTGTTCCATCCGGATTATCTATAGTATCAGTATATGTATGAGTTGTTACCATACCCGTCAGTTTTTCACGTTTAGGATAGATATCATCAAAAATAACGATCTGCTCTACAGCTTCCTCCTCTGTCATACCTTCATAGGCATCAATATATGGTACGCCTTCAGGCATCATCAAATGCTTAGTTACAATACCTTCGGCAGTCTGAGAACCTTTGTCATCTGAGAAATATATAGATGGGACATTACCTTTTACAATGTTATCAATTGTGTAGGTGTCGCCAAGAGAAGCGGTAATACCTTCCGGCAAACGCAGCACATTAGCTGCTTCGCCTGTGAAAAATCCCGGATTGTACACAGCATTAAATGACTTTCCAGCATTTGCCCCGGTAACGAACGCGATAGTAGTATTCACAGACTGAGCCAAATTCTCTAATATAAGATCAAAGGAAAGAATCTGGGCAGAAACACCGCGAGGAGATACTCCTGTTTGCGCTCTCACTGTTAATTTCGCTTCTAGATTAACGGCTCCCTTTTCTATATTGAAACTCGAAGGAAAATTGAACGTGTCTCTGAATCCATTTATATTTTTATCTGAATGGTAATGGTCCTTGTTTTCACTATACACAGTATGAGCTTTGCCATCTTTTGTGTAATATAAATCCAGCTGGTAATAATATGTTCCTACTGGAGGATAATATTCCGTTGACCCGGTACCAGTTATTCCACTAATCATAAACTGAACAGGAGCTGTTAACACGGAATAAGTACCACCACTCAGAGCGTTGATTATAGTACACTTATATTCTCTATTTTCATTGACAACGCTTCCATCAATATGTGCCTTTCCCTGTAATCTTTCACACAAAATCGAATCGGATGGAAAGTATTCACTCTTAAGCACTCTTGATGTATCCGCTATATCACGTCCGCTTACTTGCTTGACGTCAAAGATCAATTTCTTGCGGTATGTTGGCGGTATGTTCCGTGTTGACCCAAACGCATAAATACGAGTTGCGTATGAATCTTGGCTATCACTTCTATGCATCTTGCTGACATTCATTCCTAGTTCGAAGTCAACAGGATCGCCATCCTCACAACGACCAAAATGAATCACTTCTTCCTCTACCCACCACTCACATTCAAAACTCTCAGCCATTTGATTGAGTGCATCGATCATGTTAATATTTTCGTATGAGATCAATTTAGAAGAAGTATCTACTGTCTTATCTATTTCGCATTTAAACGTTTTGTCATGGTACTTATAACCTAGGATTTCCAAGTTCTTCAGAAACACATCCATGTGAACCTTTAAGGTATCAGTAAGATTCCAGCCAGCCTCACGACTACCGCTATCAGGACTATAGAAAAATTTCTTGTTTTTCCACTTCCAATAGTAAGCATCAAGACGGATTTCGTAGTCATAGCCACCTGTTGATGTGTTATAAGCAGGCTTATACAAGTCCACAAGTTCAAAGACGCCTAACTCGTTATCTATACCATCTCCTAACTTGAAGTGTACAGGATCATCCAATGAAAACTTCAATGTGATATAATCCTCCTTCATCAAGAGATATTTGCGCTTACTACCTTCATTAATTGGAGTAGAATAGCGTATGTTTCCGAATATGTCTTTGATATCCACTTTGTCCATGACACCAAAGTTCGGAGATATGAAAAAGAAGCCCAAAATATTGAGGCTTCTATATTTCACTAGCGAGGTATTGTGAAGAATTAGGTTCTTAAAGCAGGATTGGGCTCATTGAGTTTTAAGCTAAATTTGCCTATTCCTCTCATGAACTGGCTGAATTGACTGCATGATTGATAGATCGTTTTATATACAACAGCAGGTTGATACTTGGTCTTTATTTCAAGAACTCCAGTAGCCAGTTCCTCGCAGAAACTGCTATAACGAGCAAAAAATTGTTCCTCACTGGAAGCCGTTAGATTGATCTGAAGGGTTAGATTTCTCACATCTACCCTTGGATTGGCAATAACTACCCTTTTCCCATGCTCTAATCGGCTCTCATTCTCTATGAATGCTTTACTAGGGGCAGGAGTCATTAATGCAGATAATGAGGTATTATCCATACTTATCCCCCACTCTGCGTAAGCATCCTTGCCATTTATGAATAATTCTTCTTTCATTGGAATACTATCACTTCTATTTATTATTTACTATTAAATTGTTTAATTCCGCTATTTATACTATCCAACTTATTACCAAATTCATTTACGATTCTCTTCTGATATCCTGCTATATCTTCCAAATAACTGTTAGAAGAAATAGCAAGATTCCTTATCTCCGTCAGGGTTATGCTATTATTCCCGACTGTCACTGAAATAAGGTTCATTGACACCAACATGGATAACATAGAGTTCTTTATCTCCTCATTGGATATCTGTAAAGCGGTAAAACGACCGTTAAGTTATTCGCCTGTATCTTGTGACATGGCAGCAAATCCTTTTTGGGAAGAGGATTGAGACGCAGATTCAGATTGAGTAATATCAATCCCCGCTGTATCCTTTATTGTATTTGATATATTCTCTGCCATTCCTTGTATAGCTGGAAGTTGTTCTTCTGCGTTTTTCATTAGATCAGCCGTAAGCTTTGATACTTGTCTGTTTAGTTCGACTTCATCAATTAATCCTTTAGCATAATCATCATACGCTTTATTTATCTTACTTTGATAACTATTTTCACCCTCTCCGAATATCTTAGATAAAACAATGCTTTTCAGCATATCATTTGCAATATCCCGGAATGTATCAGAAGCGTATTCTTTAAAACTAGCTAAAGCATCTTTCCCACTATCCAGCCAATCCCAAATGCTATCCACGAAATTATCGACTAATGGCTCATATAAAGAGCTTACATATTCATGAAGCTGCTCTAAATATTCATCATACTTTTCACGAAGTTCAACTAGCGACTCTAATGTTTCCTTAGTCTGTCCTACTAATTTATCACCATATTGATTTAATATAGCATTAGCAGCTTCTTTATTGATTAACCCTTCATTATCGAATAATTCACCGAATCCATTACTCCTTGCCCACGAAACCAAATCCTCTGTCTCTTGAGAACGCCCACCAATACCACTACCAAGGAAGCCTTTTTTACGTGATCTGGTCTCTATGCGCAAGTTGTCTACTGCCGCCGTTTGCCCTTCCTTGTACTTTCGGGCAAAATCAACACCCCAAATTTTCCCGTATGTATTGTCCAAAAACCAATTCCATGAATTAGTAAACCATCCACCACCGCTTTTATTCTGATAAGTAGCCTGTGATTCTTCTGCTTTATTTTTATACGCTTCCGCTACTTCATCATGTAAGTTCTTGTA
>ERZ791903.3276-NODE-3276-length-10461-cov-2.789352_pt1 | contig 10461 bp, 10 predicted proteins | sample MGYA00510148_ERZ791903 | MGnify/ENA primary metagenome ERZ791903 (study PRJEB30046, sample SAMN00792080) | human gut metagenome | study: EMG produced TPA metagenomics assembly of the A metagenome-wide association study of gut microbiota in type 2...
GCAGAATGTAAAACCAAATGCAAGTATTTTTTCGATTATTGGAACAGCTTTTAATTTTGTGGGAATAGTTGTATCTGCAATGATATGGTATGAGGAGCAAGTTGCAACAGCAACCGCTGTGGGAACAATCTTTCTCATAATTGGCTGTATGATTTATGGTATTGGAATGGCGGTAGCTAATAAAAACACTACAAATAAAGCTAAAAGAGTTTTTTGGGCAATCAATGTTTGGACAGTAACTTTTATTCCGCTATCAATGGGATATAATATTTTATCAGGAGCAAAAGGTACAGCACCCTATCCCATTTTAGTAGGATCACACATAAATTATATTTTATTTTGGATTATTTACATTGCTATTGGAATAATCTGTAATATCATAATACATCAAAAGAGCAAAAATAACCATATCTAAACGAGTAGCAAAGCCAGCCAAGCCAGTCAACGGCAAGACGAACGGCGCATACGCACCGCCGTTGACAGTCCCGCCCGTCTTTGCTGTTCGGCAATCAAGAGGGCGACAGCAATAAAAAACGTAAAACTGATACATATAACGAAATCTGAAATGTATGATTTTAAAGAAATCAAACAAACGATTCGTGATTACATGGATTTAAATAAATTCATGGCAAAAGAAAGAAAAGCCAATGGATAAAATAAGCACAAGACAAATCATAATTATAAGCATACTGTTGATAGCGCTACATATATAAATTATATGGTTTAACAAGGCGCTGTAATATGATAAAATACAGATAATTTGTAAATATCATCAAGATGCCAAAACATTAGATTAAAGCTTTGCAGTGTATGAAGTGTCGTATTTACGCATATCACGATTGGCTTTGTACAACGGAGTTGATATGCATAGACACAACACGCCATACACGGAAGATTAAGCTAGAATGTTTTTACTCGGAAAAGAGGATTATTATGTTAAAATTACCTGCAATTTTCAGTGACAATATGGTACTTCAGCGCAGAGCGCATGTGTGCGTGTGGGGTGAGGTGTCTGACGCAGAGTACGTTGAGGTTTCGATAAACGGGCAGAGCATGAGGACAAGCACTCGGTGCGGGAACTTTGAGGTGAGGTTAAACCCAATGGAGGTGGGCGGACCTTATGAGCTTACGGTGAAGGCTTGCGGTGCGGAGATGGACAAGTCAGGCAGCAGAGAAGAGATAATCATATATAATAATGTGCTGGTTGGCGAAGTGTGGCTGGCCGGGGGACAGTCTAATATGGAGCTGGAGCTTCAAAACAGCGATAACGGCAAGGAGGTTGTGGCGCATACGCAGGATGACCTGTTGAGGTTTTATTACACTCCGAAGATTAGCTATATATGTGATGAACTCTTTGAGGCGGAGGAAAAGAACTGCTGGATGAAGTGTGAGCCGGGTACGACTGCAATCTGGTCGGCGGTGGCGTATTACTGGGCGGTCAGGATGCGAAAGGAACTCGATGTTCCCGTCGGAATCGTGGGCTGCAACTGGGGAGGAACATATGCCCATAACTGGGTGAGCCGCGAGAGCCTTCTCGCACATGAGCAGACGGCACACTTTGTGCGCGAGTACGAGGACATGGTTGCACACCAGAATTTTGACGAGTATCTCAGGGAGCTTGAGGAGTACAGGGAGTACTACACGGAGTGGGTCAAGCGTGTTGACGCCTGCTACGTCGAAAATCCGGGTATCGAGTGGGCGAAGGTGCTGGAAATCTGTGGCGAGAATCGCTGGCCCGGTCCGTCAGGACCTAGGTTCGAGTACAGACCTTGTGGACTGTATGAGAGTATGCTTATGAGGATTGCACCGTACACGATAAATGGAGTGCTCTATTATCAGGGAGAAAACGATGAGAATAACAATGAGATATATGATATTCTGCTTGATAATCTCATAAAAGAGTGGAGAAGAGTCTGGCACAATGAGGAGCTTGCATTTTCCATTGTGCAGCTTCCGGTGCATGCTCCCGATACGGAAAGGACAGGACATGGCTGGGGAGGTATAAGAAGGGCGCAGGATAAGATATGCAGGACAATAAAGAATACATCACTTACGGTTATAACGGATTGCGGAAATAAGAAAAATATTCATCCGACTGATAAAAAGACAGTGGGTGAGAGGCTTGCAGATAATACACTTAAGGATATATACGGAGTAAGCGGGTATAATGGCAACGGCGCAAGGCTAAGGGATTATGAGATTATATGCAGGAATGGCCAGCCGGGAATCCTGCTTCATTTTGATGGAGCGGAAGAAGGATTTTATGGAAAATGGCAGGACTGTGAAGGTGCGGCACATCAGGATGAACTTGTAAGTCGGGACGGTTGTGAGATATTGAGCGGAACAGGCTTTGAAATAGGAAATGGAACGGGAAAGCAGGCACTTGAAGCTGATATCGAAAGGGCAATGTATTACCCGGCGCGGGCGCAGATACTCGGAGGAGATATTTTTATATATAACCCTCAGGCAACGGAGCCGGTGTGTGCAAGATACGGAAATGATAATTATTTCAGACCGATTTTTCTTGACAAAAAGGGCAGACCGATTGTACCATTTTGGATATGATGAATATGTTCTGGCAGATAAAATGTACAGGCATGGAAATGAGGTAATTATGAGAGTTGGAATGGGATATGATGTTCATAGATTGGTTCCTGACCGCGATTTGATAATAGGTGGAGTTAAGATTCCTTATGAGAAAGGACTTCTGGGACATTCTGATGCGGATGTGCTTCTGCATGCGATAATGGATGCTCTTCTTGGAGCAGCAGCACTTGGTGATATTGGAAAGCATTTTCCTGATAATGACCCTGAGTATGAGGGAGCTGACAGTCTTGCTTTATTAAAGAGAGTGGGCGAGCTTTTGTCCGAGGAAGGGTATGTGATAGAGAATATAGACAGCACAATCATTGCGCAGAAGCCGAAGATGGCGCCGCATATTGAACAGATGCGAAAGAACATTGCCGATACGCTTGGACTTGACATTACGAGAGTTAACGTCAAGGCAACCACAGAGGAGGGGCTTGGCTTTACCGGAACGGGTGAAGGAATTTCCTCGCAGGCGGTGGTGCTTATAATGTCGGTCGAGAACTATATCTATGACAACATTGCGAGGGGGCAGTTCATATCGAGCGATGCACCTGCTGGTGGCTGTGCGGGATGTCAGGGCTGTCGTAAGAACGGTTAAAAAAAGATTGACAAAATCGGTCGTCGTGCATATTCTATTAGTGGAAATGACTTTAATATTCAGATGCTTAGAAGGAAAAGAGTAGCGAGGTGTTCATTGTTTCAGAGAGAAGAGCTCATCTTTTACAGATGATGGTGGAAGTTCTTTACATGGATTTTGCGAAGTGCGTTCCGGAGCATATCGGGGGAAACAGAGTATCCCGGTACGGCGGACACCGTTAACAGTCGTCGAGATAGGAGGCGTGAGCCTCTTAAGTAGAGTGGAACCGCGATAACCTTGCCTCTATAGTTTTTATGGAGGCAGGGTTTTTGTTTTACATAAACATATAAAAAGGAGAGACTCATGTTTGAAATCATTAAACAGGAGATTGCGATAATACGCGACAGGGATCCTGCAATAAAGTCGGATATGGAGGTCTTTTTGTACCCGTCGTTCAAGGCGATTTTAAAATACAGGAAGGCGCATAAACTCTATGAGAAAAAGCATTATTTCCGCGCACGTCTTATATCTCAGAGGGCCGCGAGAAAGACGGGGATAGAAATTCACCCTGGTGCTGCGATAGGAAAAGGACTTTTTATAGATCACGGACATGGAGTTGTCATAGGTGAAACCGCTATAATAGGCGACAATGTAACACTCTATCAGGGTGTGACACTTGGAGGTACCGGAAAGCAGAAGGGCAAGAGACACCCGACGCTCGAGGACAATGTGATGGTCGGCTGTGGTGCGAAGGTACTCGGTGACATAACCATAGGTGCCAATTCAATGATAGGTGCGGGATCGGTTGTGCTTAACGATGTGCCGCCTAATTCAACAGTGGTAGGCGTTCCGGGGCGCGTCGTAAAGCGGGACAATGTGAAGATACCGAGTGCGGATCTTGACCAGGTGCATCTGCCTGACCCTGTAATGAACGATATACAGCAGTTGAAAGAGACGGTCGCAAGACTGGTAAAACAAATGGAGGAATAGATTACAATGGAAAACAGAATTCGTTTTTTTAACACACTGACAAGAAATGTTGAGCTGTTTGTTCCGAACGAGGACGGAAAGGTTAAGATGTACACCTGCGGACCTACGGTGTATCACTATGCACACATCGGAAATTTGAGAAGCTACATTATGGAAGATATTCTTGAAAAGACACTCCGCTATGTAGGATATGATGTAAAGAGAGTGATGAACATCACGGATGTCGGGCATCTTTCAAGCGATGCGGATACCGGTGAGGATAAGATGCTTAAGGGCGCTAAGAGAGAGCATAAGACGGTCATGGAGATTGCTAAGTTCTATACGGACGCATTTTTATCTGACTGCAGCAAGTTAAATATCCGCATACCCGATGTCGTTGAGCCTGCAACCAACTGTATACCTGAGTTCATCAACATGGTGAGCGTGCTTCTTGAAAAAGGATATGCTTATATTGCGGGTGAAAATGTATATTTTGATACCTCGAAGCTCAAGGACTACTATGTGTTCTCAAGCCAGAGCGAGAAGGAACTTATGGTCGGGGTGCGTGACGACGTCAGCGAGGATACCAACAAGAGAAATAAGGCGGATTTCGTTCTCTGGTTCACGAAGTCGAAGTTCGATAATCAGGAGCTTAAATGGGATAGCCCTTGGGGAGTGGGCTATCCGGGATGGCATATTGAGTGCTCATGCATAAGCATGAAGCATCTTGGTGAGTATATGGATATTCATTGCGGTGGCGTCGATAACATCTTCCCTCACCACACGAATGAAATTGCACAGAGTGAGTCATATCTCGGGCACAAGTGGTGCAACTATTGGTTCCACGTTCATCACCTCAACGACAAGACGGGAAAGATGAGCAAGTCGACAGGAAATATCCTCACAGTTTCAGTGCTTGAGGAGAAGGGCTACGACCCGCTTGTATACAGAATGTTCTGCCTTCAGTCACATTACCGCAAGCCTCTTGAGTTCTCCTACGAGATTATGGACAATGTGGCAGCAGCTTACAACAAGCTTGTGAAGAAAATCGGAACTCTTAAGGACGAGGGAGAGATTGACAAGGAGGCATTTGATAAGTATAGAGAATGTTTTATCGACGCTCTTGCAAACGATATCAATACCTCAAGTGCCCTCACGGTTGTATACGATGTACTTAGAGCCGGCTGCAGCGATAAGACGAAGCTTGAACTCATAAAGAGCTTTGACGAGGTGCTCTCACTCAACCTCACAAGGGAGTGCGGGAAGGCAGATGCCGCAGGTGGTGTGGATGACGAGCTCACACAGTTCGTTCTCGCGAAGATTGATGAGCGAAGGGCTGCCAAGAAAGAGAAGGATTTTGCTAAGGCTGACGCAATCCGCGAGGAGCTGCTCTCAAAGGGCATAGTGATAAAGGACACCAGAGAAGGAACAGTTTGGGAGAGGGCATAATGGACAAAGTAATCCGTGAAGTATTTGAGCTAAAGGACGTGGCTGCTGACAGCTATTCGCCACTCACACTCGCGTATATAGGGGACTGCGTGTACGAGCTGACCATAAGGACACTACTCGTAAATAAGGGAAATGCTCCTGTCAACAAGCTCAACAAAAAAGCGAGTGACCTTGCCAAGGCACCGACACAGTCAAAAATGATAAATATGCTTGTGGAAGCGGAGTTTCTCACCGAGGAGGAGCTCGCCGTATACAAGAGAGGGCGCAATGCGAAATCTTTTTCCACAGCCAAGAACGCAACGGTAAGCGACTACCGCCGCGCCACAGGCTTTGAAGCCCTCATGGGCTGGCTCTACCTCAAAGGCGAAAGCCGGCGCGCCCTCGAGATAATCAAGCTCGCATTTGATAAACTGGAATTAATCAAATAACAACTTGAAATAATCAAATATTTACTTAAATTAAGTAACTAATTGACCACTATATACTGAACAGTTGTGTAATTTTACTATATTGCAAGTCAGGTGCTTTTTGCTCGCCGGCGTTTGGTGGCTGTATTTTAGCCGCCTATGCGCCGTTGCGTAGCAAAACGCAGCGAAAGCGTGCCTGACGGCAATATAGCAAAATTACACAACGTCCGGTATATGCATATGAAAGGAGCACAACTTGAGATACGAAGAATACACGATAGAGGGACGCAATGCGGTTATAGAAGCATTTCGTTCAGGAAAGACGATAGACAAGCTTTTCGTTCTTGACGGATGTCAGGACGGACCGGTTAAGACTATCGTCCGCGAGGCAAAAAAAGGAGATACAATCATTAACTTTGTGACCAAGGAAAGACTTGATGAGATGAGCAGGACAGGGCATCACCAAGGCGTTATTGCCAAGGCGGCTGCTTATGAGTATGCTGAGGTTTCGGACATTCTTGCTGCGGCTAAGGAGAAGGGTGAGGCGCCGTTTATACTTCTGCTTGACGGCATCGAGGACCCTCATAATCTTGGCGCAATAATACGTACAGCCAATCTTGCCGGAGCACACGGAGTTATTATTCCGAAGAGACGTGCTGTTGGTCTTACTGCTGTTGTGGCCAAGACAAGTGCGGGTGCAATCAATTATACTCCCGTTGCTAAAGTGACTAACCTTGCAGGCACGATTGATGAGCTTAAGAAAGAAGGCTTGTGGTTTGTATGTGCAGATATGGATGGCGAGCTTATGTATAAGCAGAATCTTACGGGACCTATAGGTCTCGTGATAGGAAACGAGGGCGAGGGAGTCAGCAGGCTTATCAAGGAAAAATGTGATTTTATAACATCGGTTCCGATGAAGGGCGACATAGATTCACTCAACGCCTCCGTGGCAGCAGGTGTGCTTTCCTACGAGATTGTACGACAGAGAATGATGAGCAGATAATATGGGTGATGAGAAGAAAAACTATAAGGAATATTCGGATGAGCTGTTAGTTGATATGGCAAGACACGGAGATGAAAAGGCGGAGGATTTTCTTCTGAAAAAATATAAGGATTTTGTGAGGTCGAAGGCGAGAGCCTACTTTCTTGTCGGAGGCGACAGCGATGACCTGATACAGGAGGGAATGATAGGACTTTACAATGCCATAAGCCATTACGACGAGAGCAAGGCATCGTCATTTATGACGTATGCCGCAATATGCATCAATAATAAGCTGCTCTCGGCTGTTTCGGCGGACAACAGAAAGAAGAATGAACCGCTTAACGGTTATGTGTCGCTCTACAGTGTGATAACGGATGATGCGGGGGAGGAGGCTTCACTTTCGGATGTGCTTCCTGACACTGATAATGTGAATCCTGAGAATATAATTCTGAATGAAGAGCAGGAAAAGCTCGCGAGAAAACGACTGCTGGGAAAGCTCAGCAGACTGGAAAAAGAAATATTGTCATACTATCTTGAAGGCATGAGCTATTCGGAGATTGCCGCGATTATCGGAAAAACGGAAAAATCGGTCGATAATGCCATACAGAGAATACGCTCAAAGATGAAATAATTTCTTGACAAAGCAGATAAAGTTTGATATTATTTGAATTCGGGTGATGCAGAGCATCTGCCCGTTCATGTTGCTACTATGGCTCAGTCGGTAGAGCGTCGCCTTGGTAAGGCGGAGGTCACGGGTTCGATTCCCGTTAGTAGCTTACGCAGAAGAGGGTATAGCCAAGTGCTATACCCTTTTTCTGTGCGTGAGTATTGGATTGGAATGCTCAATTAATTAAATATGAGGAGAAAAAGATTATGTATCTCACACCAAAGCTGATAACATGTATGAAGAACTACAGCTTTTCACAGTTTACCAAGGATGTGGTATCCGGAATTATTGTGGCAATAATAGCATTGCCGCTGTCAATTGCTCTTGCGCTTGCATCGGGGGTGGGACCTGAGCAGGGACTTTACACTGCAATCGTTGCGGGTTTTGTGATTTCACTTCTTGGCGGAAGCCGCGTTCAGATTGCCGGACCTACGGCTGCGTTCGCATCAATTGTTGCGGGCATAGTTGCAAGAAACGGAATGGATGGACTTGTAATGGCGACGATACTTGCGGGTATCATCCTTATACTTATGGGGGTATTCAAGCTCGGAGCGCTCATAAAATTCATCCCTTTTACAATTACAACAGGATTTACACTTGGTATCGCAGTTACGATTGCGATTGGACAGCTTAAGGACTTCCTTGGGCTTACATTTACCAATTCACCGATTGAGACGGTGGACAAGCTTGCAGAGGTTGTAAGATGTATAGGTACATTCAACTGGCAGGCACTCGTGGTAGGAATGGTATGTCTGATAATACTTATATTCTGGCCTAAAAAGCTTGAAAAGATTCCTGCATCGCTTATTGCGGTCATTGTGGGTTCTGCGATGGTTGCACTTCTTAAGATGGATGTAAAGACAATAGGGGATCTTTATGATATATCATCGGCACCGCCTAAGTTCTCTCTTCCTGCATTTTCATTTGAGAAGATGTCAGCGGTTGCATCAGATGCGTTTACAATAGCTATTCTTGCGGCTATTGAGTCACTTCTTTCATGTGTGGTTGCGGACGGAATGATAGGAAGCAAGCATAACTCTAATATGGAGCTTGTGGCTCAGGGTGCCGGAAATATTGCATCAGCTCTTTTTGGAGGTATACCTGCTACGGGAGCTATTGCGAGAACGGCGGCTAACATAAAGAACGGTGGACGTACTCCTGTAGCGGGTATGGTTCATGCCGTGGTACTTTTACTTATTCTTGTATCACTTATGCCTCTTGCAAAGCTCATACCTATGCCTGCCATTGCGGCAATTCTTTTTATGGTAGCATATAACATGAGCGGCTGGAGAACTTTTGCACATCTTGTGAAGACATCTCCTAAAAGTGATATTATCGTCCTTGTTGTGACTTTTGCGTTTACGGTTGTGTTTGACCTTGTGGTTGCAATCGGTGTAGGACTTGCACTTGCCTGTGTTCTTTTTATGAAGAGAATGTCGGAGGTTACGGACGTTCACGGCTGGGTATATCTTGATGAGGAGAAGAGAACGGCAGATAATACGGATAATCTTCATTTCAAGAACGTTCCGAAGGGGGTTCGTGTATTTGAAATAACAGGACCTATGTTCTTTGCCGCTACGGAGAAGTTCGGCAATGTGCTTTTTGACAAGTCAACGAAGGTGCTTATCATAAGAATGAGAAGCGTTCCGGCTATTGATGCCAACGGCATTCAGACAATAGAGAAGATTATTGCAAAATGCAAAAAGAACGGGACACAGGTTATCTTCTCACATGTAAATGAGCAGCCTATGAAGATATTCAAAAAGTCCGGAATATACGATGAGCTTGGAGAGAAGGCATTCTGTGCAAACATTGATGGTGCGCTTGAGGAGAGCGAAGAATTAATTAAAGCGTTGTAATATATAAATATGCTTGACATACGCTTCTGATACGATATATAATTTGTATGAAGCGTACCATTATGCGTAGTACGCGACTGCGATTATTCACAGCCGCGTATTTTATTTTTGGACTTAAATGACAAAGCGGGCAATGAGAGGTGTTATGTATGTTCCAGATTGATATAATGTCGCGTATTCCTGTGTATGAACAGATTATACGTCAGACGGAAAAGTTCATATTGATTGGAGTGCTGAATGCGGGAGACAAGCTTCCGAGTGTCAGACAGCTTTCTGCTGAATTGTCAATTAATCCTAATACTATTCAGAAGGCGTTTACGGAGCTTGACAGAAGAGGCGTTATATTTTCTGTCAACGGCAGGGGTAATTTTGTGTCGGACAAGGCACTTAAGGCGCTTGAGGTGTCACGACGTTCGGCATTCGGCGATATAAAAGAGCAGATTAAGGATTTTGCGCTTGCCGGAATATCAAGAGAAGAGTTACATGAGTATATAGATGAGATTTATGACGGAATGGGGGAACAGTCATGATTGAGGCTAAGAATATCAGCAAGAGGTTTGATGGGTTTACCGCACTCGATAATATAAGCTGTGTCATCCCTGATGGAAGTATATATGGGATGGTTGGCACCAACGGAGCCGGCAAATCAACGCTTCTTCGAATGCTCACCGGAGTGTATAAGCCGGATGGAGGAAATGTAAGCTATGACGGAAGACCGGTTTACGAAAATCCTGAGGTAAAGAAGGACATAGCGTATGTGCCTGACGAGCTGTATTTTCTGCCGGGTGCCAGCATGAATCGTATGGCGAAGCTGTATGCGGCGACTTATCCTAACTTTAACATGGAGAGTTTTGTGCAGCTGACAGATGATTTTAAGCTGGACAGAAGGAAGAATATTTCAACATTTTCAAAGGGGATGAAGAGACAGGCAGCGATTATACTTGCACTGTCGGGGCGGCCTA
>ERZ791903.3291-NODE-3291-length-10423-cov-2.088831_pt1 | contig 10423 bp, 7 predicted proteins | sample MGYA00510148_ERZ791903 | MGnify/ENA primary metagenome ERZ791903 (study PRJEB30046, sample SAMN00792080) | human gut metagenome | study: EMG produced TPA metagenomics assembly of the A metagenome-wide association study of gut microbiota in type 2...
TGTGCCGGAGTGGTATGCCGCCGGGGATTTCCATAAGATGTATATTGTGGAAATCCTGAACGTATGGGTGAAGGAATAGCGCCCCGGAAATGCCGCAGGCGGACGCCTGTTCGTTGTTTCTGTCCGCGCTTTTTCAGAGGGGGGCAAGGGCGCCATCCTCCAGCCGGAAGGCTGGCAGGGGGCACGGAGCATCGTGCAGCCAGTCCAGATGGGTGGTGGTGATGAGGCTCTGCGCGTCCGCTGGAAGCGACTGCAGAAAGGCTATCCGGCGCGTGGGATCCAGCTCCCCGAAGACATCGTCAATCAGGTGGATGGGTGTATGTCCCGTTTCTTCCGTCAGGAGGGAGGACTGTGCCAGCTTCATGGAGATGGCGGTGGTGCGCTGCTGCCCTTCGGAAGCGAATTGAGCGGCGTTTCTGCCGTTCAGCGTGATGTCCAGGTCATCCCGGTGGGGGCCGTTCTGGGTTTGTCCGTACCGGATGTCCCGGTCCATGGAGGCGCACAGCCGTTCATACAGGTCTCCTTCCTCCGAGGCTCGGTAAGCGATGGAGACCTGTTCCTGCCTTCCTCCGATATTGCGGTAGGCCAGGGCGATATGGGGCGCCAGGAGCGCCAGCAGATGGGCGCGCAGGTTTCTCAGTTCCGTGCCGTGCAGGGCCAGCTGGCGCGTGTAGGCGTCCAGCTGGAGTTTGTCCCGGTGCCTGTGCTTGAGCAGGTAATTGCGCGTTTTCAGCGCCCGGCGGTAGCTGAACAGGGCCAGTCTGTAGCCTGGATGCCACTGGCTGCCCAGAAAGTCCATGTATTTCCGGCGGGCGTCCGCGCCGGCCTGCACCAGGGAAAGGTCGTCATTCCCCATCCATACCACGGGATAGCTGTCCGCCAGGTAGCTGCGCTGGTCTTTGCGGGGCTCTCCGTTGACGCGGAGGTCCGGAGCGTCCGGCGCCCACAGGATGCGCCGGATTTGCCCCGGAAGTTCTCCGCGGATGCCGAAGGATTGTTTTCCGTGGGAGACCAGAGGCCCGGTCCGGGCTGTGCGCGGGGATTGCAGGCGCAGCAGGAAGCAAACGGCCTCCAGCAGGCTGGTTTTTCCCCGGGCGTTGTTTCCCAGGATGATGGCCCCCTGCTGCGGAATCTGCCAGGAGAAGCTTCCGTAGCAACGGAAGTCCATTAATTTCAGCCTGGAGATCATGGGGCCGGGAAAGGGGGGTTATTCCGCAGGGAGGGAGCGGATGGCGTCCATGATTTTGTCCGTCAGGTGCTGGTATGCATCTTTTCCTTTGGCGTTGAGTTCCGTCGGCGTGAAGGGGATGGGGTCTCCCACCGTGACCGTGACGGGGCGGAGCCTGGGAAACCGGGCGCCGATGGGAAAGGCTTCATACGCACCGCTGATGCGCAGGGGCTGCACGGGAACTTTCGTTTTGCTCAGGATGAGGCCGATCCCGCCCATGCCGTCATGGATCTTACCATCCGGCGTGCGGGAGCCTTCCGGAAACACGAGTACGCGCTTGCCGGATTTCAGCAGGCGTATCACGTGCTTGAGGCTGGCGGCATCCGGGTTTTCCTGGTCAATGGGGATAGCCTGGCAGAGGGGCAGGGCCCATTTGAAAATGCCCTGGAACAGCGTCTTGCGTGCGAAAAAATAGATGCCGTCCTCATAAGAAATGCCCAGCATGGGCGGATCCAGAAAGCTCTGGTGATTGCTGACGATGAGCACGGGGCCGTCTTCGATGAGTTTTTCCCGGTTGACGACTTTCCAGGAGAAGAAGGCTTTGGAAATGCTTTTGAAGAGCGTGTAGAAAACCCAGTAGAAAGAGTTCATCTGGAGGAGAGTTTTTGTTGGATGTTGTCGGTGATGAAACGGACGACCTGGTCAATCGTCATGTCTGACGTATCCACCAGAAGAGCGTCAGGCGCCTGCGCCAGCGGGGCGGTGGCACGGGAGGAATCCTTGCGGTCCCGCTCCGCGATGGAGTCCGTCAGTCCCTCCGCAGCGCGGCGCGCGGCCCTCACTTCCTCGGAGGCGGTGACGAAGTACTTGAACGGCGTATCCGGAAAAACCACGGTGCCTATGTCCCTTCCTTCCATCACGACGGGTTCCCGGCGGTTATATTCCCGTTGCCGTTCCACCAGCAGGGCGCGTACTTCCGGGATGGCCGCAATGGTGGAAACATGGTCGTTGACCTGCTGGCTCGTGAGTTCTTCGCCCAGCACATGCTGTCCGCACAGAACTACGGATTGGCTGCCGTCCTTGCCGAAGGAGAGGGGCACGGACGGCAGAGATTCCAGAACGGCTGCTGTATCCGCGGGGTTGATGCCCTGTTCCAGCATGTACCAGGTAACGGCCCGGTACATGGCCCCGGTGTTGATGAACGTATAGCCGAGGCGGTCCGCGATGAGCTTGGCGACGGTGGATTTTCCGGAGGCGGCGGGGCCGTCAATGGCGATGGCTGGATGCATGAGTGTCTTCTGAGTTGGAAATGGGGGCTAAAGCCGTTTGAATTGTAGCTTTGAGCCCTGTGGAAATCAAGACTGCGTTCCGAAGGGCGTTGCAAAAAGAGTTTCACTTTTTCCCGTAAATCCGTTATACAGCGGGGCATGGCCCAGCTCAAACACCCGAAGATGGTGGACATCAGAGACATTTTGGACGAGAATACGCGTCTGCCTGCTCTGGTGGCCGCGTCCGCCGAAAAGCTGCTGGGCCTGGAACGCCTGAACAAGGCGTACGACAAGATCGTGCGCGACAAAGAATCCGGTTCTCAGGAAAATTTCTTTCAGCTTGCCTCCAGGCATTTGAACCTGAAGCTTCAGCTGCGCCCGGGGGACCTGGAAAATATTCCTAAGAAAGGGCCTGTCGTCGTCGTCGCCAATCATCCGCACGGCTTGTCGGACGGCATCATGTTCGGGGAGCTGCTTACCCGCGTAAGGGAGGATGTCCGCATCCTGGTCAACGAGCAGCTTTCCCTGTGCGGGGAGCTGGATCCCTGGCTCATCAAGGTGGACGTGTATGAAGATGAGAACGCCCGGCGCAAAAACCTTTCCGGCATGCGCAAGATGATTTCCTGGCTGCGGCAGGGCGGGGTTCTGGGCATTTTCCCCGCCGGCACGGTCTCCAGTTTTTCCTTGGCTCACAAAAGGGTGACGGACGACCCCTGGAACGCGAATATCGCCGCCATTATCCGCATGACGAAAGCGACGGTGGTGCCCGTATATTTCCCGGGGCGCAACAGTCTGCTGTTCCAGGGCATTTCCCTGATCAACCGCAAGGCGCGCGTGGCGTTCCTTCCCCGTGAAGTGGGTCGGGACGGCCGCCGGACACACCGCATTGTGGTAGGCAAGCCCATTCCGTTCAGCCAGCTTGGACAGTATGATTCCGATGAAGCCATCGTCTCCCATCTGCGCCTGCGCACCTATCTGCTGGGCAAAAGTTATGAAAAAAGCCGCCGCCCCCATGTGCACAAAAAGGACCGGAAGGCGAAGATGACCGCGCTGACCTCCCCCGTTTCCGTGCAGGATATGCAGGCGGAAATCGACGCGCTGCCCCCGGAGTGTCTGCATGCCCGTCAGGAAAATGGAGATTGGGACGTGTACGTGGCGGATGCCCTGCAAATCCCCAATATCCTTATTGAAATAGGGCGTTTGCGGGAATATACTTTCCGCCAGGTAGGGGAAGGTTCCGGCAACGCCTGCGACCTGGATACATACGACAACCATTACAAACACCTGTTCCTGTGGGACAGAACGCACCAGAAAATTGTGGGCGCCTACCGCATGGGGGAAACGGACAAAATCCTTGCCCGCTACGGTGTCAAAGGGCTGTACAACGGAGAATACTTTTCCTTTTCCCCTGCCGCTTTGCGGGTGCTGGACCGCTCTCTGGAAATGGGGCGCGCCTTCATTGTTCCGGAATACCAGAAGAGGCCGCTGGCTCTCGGTTTCATTTGGGAGGGCATCGGCCAGTTCATGGCCCGCAACCACCATTACCGCTACCTGTTCGGCACGGTCAGCATTTCCCGGGATTACACCAACCTTTCCCGCGCCCTCATCGTCTCCTATCTGAAGGCGCATGAAATGGAGCCCGTGCTGGTGAATGAGGTGAGGGCCTACAATCCGCCCCGTAAAGCGGATCTGAAGAGGTCGGAATCATGCATCCTCCCTCTGGGGCTGGCAGATGCCCAGGGGCTGTCCCAATTGGTCGCTGATATAGAAGAGGATGGCAAGGGCATTCCCGTATTGCTTCGCCAATATCTGAAATTGAACGGCAAAATTCTTTCCTTCAGCGTGGACAAGCATTTTGGCGACGTATTGGACTGCCTGATCCTGGTGGACATTTTCAAAACGCCGGAGCGTTCCATCAAGCGTTATCTGGGCAAAGACGCGTATGAACAGCTCCTGCCTTACATGCAGCGGGAGAAAGAGGAGGAAAAGGCGGCGGAATAATTCCGCAGGCGTTTTGCGTGGCTCTGCCCCCGATTCTTAACGGGCTAGCTGAAGTGCCTGTAACCTGGGGGAAGGGCGGAGGCCGTTTCCGCAGTCATTTCCCCGATGACGGTGAGAGGCGTTTTCGGAAAATGCTCCGCGGCCAGTTGTGCCGCCCGTTCTCGGTCGCCGGGACGGAAGGTCACCAGCAATTCGTAATCCTCCCCATCCCCTACAGCCTGGGCCGCAGTGAACCCCGGGCGCACGGGAAGAAGCTCTTCATGAATACGGAACCCAAGCCCGGAGGCGGCCGCCAGCCGGGGGAGGTCGGTGCCCAGCCCGTCGGAAAGATCCATCATGGAGGTGGCTACGCCGGAGGCGGCCAGGATGCCTCCTTCCCTGACACGCGGCATGAAAGAAAGATGGTGACCGGTGGGAAAGCTGCCGCCGAGCGTTCCCGTTACGGCAATCAGATCCCCCGCCCGCGCCGTGCTGCGCAGTACGGCTTTGCCTTCCTCCACTTCTCCGGTCAGCGCCACGTTGATGATAAGCCCGTCCGCGGGCAGGCCGGAGCTTTCCCCCCCAGCGATGCTGATGCCGAACTGCCGCGCCAGCCGCCCCATGCCGCGGTAAATTCCTTCCACCTGGGAGATAGGGCGGTCTGCGTGCACGAACAGGGTCACCAGTGCGTGAAGGGGCGTGCCGCCCATGGCCCCTATGTCTGAAACGGCCCGTGCCAGCGCCTTCCTCCCGATTAGCTCCGGGTCCGTTCCGGGCAGGAAATGCATGCCTTCCACCACGCAGTCCGTTTTCAGGAGCAGCTGGCGGTTTCCTGACCCCCGGATGATGGCGCAGTCGTCTCCCGGCCCCGTTTCCAGGGACGGATTGGAAGGCATCAGGGGCAGGAGGCGGGCTACCAGCGCATCCTCTCCCGTCTGCCGGATGCTGGGCTCAGGTTCCATACGGAAGAAGGATGCCGGGATACAGAATGTTGATGAGAGTGGCGGTGTTGAAAATGCAATGGGCGATGATGGGCGTCCAGATGCTGCCCGTGTATTCGTACAGCAGCACCAGTACGGCTCCGAAGATTGCCAGGGGGATGAACGGAACCAGGCTGACGTGGATGATGCCGAAGAGGAGGGAGGTGGTGATCAGGGCAAACCAGACGCCCGTGTATTTTTTCATGATCGGGTACAGATAACCGCGGAAAATAAGTTCCTCCACCAGAGGGGCGGCGATGGCGGCGCTGAAGCAGATAACCGTGATCAGGGGAATGTCGCTGGAATGCCTCAGCACGGAAACAATGGATTGTTCGGCCGGGGCGTTGGTGGCGTGTTTAATCCACTGGAACAGGCCCGCCTTGTCCAGCAGGAAATGGATGGCCAGCACAAGCAGATAACCTGCCGCCGGAGCGTAGAGGAGGACTTTCAGGGAATGTTTTTTCAATCCCAGTGCCTCCATCCGGCCCGTATGGAACATGCGCACCAGCAGGACGAAGGCCAGAATGAGATTCAGGCAGGTTCCGTTGAAAACCTTGTAGCTGTCCAGCTCCATGTTGGTTGTGCTGGGCGGAGCGGAAGCCCCCGGAGGCGTGGCTGCCGCCAACAGGGCCCCCAGGCTGAAGTAAAGCACGATGATGCCGCACATGGCGATGTCCAGCATGTCCAGATGGCCTACGGGAATGCGCCATTTCAGCGGATGCCGGGTATCAGGCGCATGATTCCGGCGGAATATGTTTACCGCCACGGCGAGGAACATGACGGTAATCAGGATGGAAGAAAACAGGGTAATGAGCTGGTCCGTTAATTCATTCATGGAATAGGCATGTGTGGAATGGGCCGCCCTTCCAGGGGGCCGTGCCGGAAGAAAAGCTCCTGTTTCTTTAGTGGAAACACGGTGATTTTCCAGCAGAAAATGAGCTATCTCCCCTCATTCCGCAAAAAAAAATCATAAGGAAAGGGAATGAATACTTTTCAAGGAAAAGCGGGTATGCTACGTTCCCAACGGATTATCGCCATGAATATTCAACCCAAAATCACGCCTGTGCTGGACCCCGGCTTCGTGCCGGCCGTTCTTTGGAATCAAGCTTTTGAGGCCAAAGCCGCCGCCGATCCTGCTTCTCATCAAGTGGATATCGCTCTGACCCGCAATGACGGGACCTGTTTCCGCTGGTCCGGCAAGCTTCTTCCCCATACCGGAGAAAACATTGCCCTGAATGAAACCTATGTGGAGCGCATTGTGAAATTCCTGCTGTGGCAGAAGGGCGGCAATATCATCCTCGTCGCCGGGGATGACGCTATTGCGGACATGCTGGCCTCCCGCTATTGCAAGGGCGGTATCCGCGAATTCGACTGGGATTTCATCGGCAAGAAGATTTACGGCTCCCCGATTGAAGTGAAAAAGGTTTCCGTGGAAGAACTTCCCGAGGAATACTCCGGCTCCATGACACTGGGCCGCAACCTGGACGGATGCCGCATCGGTTTTGACCTGGGCGGTTCCGACCGCAAATGCGCCGCCGTGGTGAATGGGGAAGTAGTTTATTCCGAGGAAGTGGTCTGGGACCCTTACTTCCAGAAGGATCCCCAGTATCACATTGACGGAATTCAGGATTCTCTGGAACGCGCCGCCGCTCATCTCCCCCGGGTGGACGCCATCGGCGGATCCTCCGCCGGCGTGATCATCAACAGTGAAGTACGCACCTCCTCCCTGTTCCGCGGCGTCAGCCAGGAAGACATTGAAAAGACTCTCGGCAAGGTATTCCGCACCCTCCAGAAGGAAAAATGGAACAACATTCCCTTTGAAGTGGTGAATGACGGTGAAGTCACCGCCCTCGCAGGGGCCATGGGCATGAACGATAACGCCGTGCTCGGCGTGGCCATGGGCACCTCCGAGGCCGCCGGCTACGTGGATCCGGAAGGCCACATCAAGCCCTGGCTGAATGAACTGGCTTTCGCCCCTGTGGACTACTCGGAGGAAGGCGGAGTGGACGAATGGTCCAAGGATATGGGCGTAGGCGCCCTTTATTTCTCTCAGCAGGCTGTGGCCCGCCTGGCCCCCCGCGCCGGCTTCCAGTTTGAAGGAATGCCCTTCCCGGAACAGCTTAAAAAGGTTCAGGCCGCCATGGCGGAAGGCGACGAACGCGCCCGCAAGATTTATGAAACCATCGGCGTGCACTTCGGCTATGCCATTGCCCATTACGCCAGGTTCTATGATATCCGCAACCTGCTCTTCCTGGGCCGTGTGGCTTCCGGAGACGGCGGCCAGATCATCATTGACAAGGCGGAAGAAGTGCTGCGCACCGAATTCCCCGAGCTGAAGATCCAGCTCCGCGTGCCGGATGAAAAGACCAAGCGCCACGGACAGGCCGTAGCCGCCGCTTCCGGCTCTCTCCTGACGGGATTAATCAAATTTGCGGGAGGGGCCCTGGCTGGGGTCCCTCCCTGCTCATATTCGGAGGGGGGCGGACAATCCGCGCCATTTTTCCTCCTTCCTTTTTTCTGATTCCCGTTCCGCCGCCCTGCGTTCATGGTTCCCCAGCAAGAAAACATCGTCAATTGCCCGGCGTGCGGACAGCCCATGGATGTTTCCCTGCTGCCTCCGTACGCCAACGCCATTTGCCCGGGCTGCCAGGCGCTGACGCGTGTAAAAACGCGCATGGGGCCTTATCGTATTACCGGAAAACTGGGAAAAGGCGGCATGAGTGTGGTGTTCCGGGCGGAGGATGCCGTTCTGGGGCGGGAAGTGGCCCTGAAAGTGCTGAATGATACTTATGCCGGGGATGCCCTGCGCTGCGAACGTTTTGAACGGGAGGCCCGGATCATGGCGCGGGTTTCCCATGAAAATCTGGTGCAGCTTTATGCCGTTGGGCGTGACCAGGGCCTTTTTTACATTGCCATGGAGCTGGTGGAGGGCAATGGCCTGGATGCCCTGATTGCTGCGGAGGAACGTGTGCCGGAAGACAGGGTGCTGCGCCTGACGCTGGATATCGTGCGCGGGCTGGACGCCGCATGGAATGCGGGCCTTATGCACAGGGATATCAAGCCCGCCAATGTTCTTTTGTCCCCCGACGGAGTCGTCAAAATCGTGGATTTCGGCCTGTCCCTGCTTCATAGCGAATCCGACATGGAGCGGGAAATATGGGTTACTCCTTATTACGCCGCGCCGGAAACGCTGCTGCGAGGAGAGGAGGACTTCCGTACGGACATGTACGCTTTGGGTGCTACCATGTACCATTTGCTGGCAGGTGCGCCTCCCCGTGTGGACGCTTCCCAGTCTTCCGATATTCTTCTGGAGAACAAGAAAAATCTCCCTCTTCTGGAGCAGGTGGTGAACGACATTTCTCCAATGACCTGTTTCATTGTGGACAGACTGATGGCTTTTAATAAAGAAGACAGGTTTTCTTCCTATCCCGAATTGATGGATGCCGTGGAACAGGCGCAGGAGGAATACGCCCGGGCCATGCAGGAATCCGGTCTCACCTGGGCGGAACGGCGCGCGGTGGAGGCCCGGCACGCACGGCGCAGGAAATGCCGCATCATCGTTGCCTCCTCCATTGTTTCCGTAGTGGCGCTGGCGTTGGGCGTTTGGGGATGGGCGGAATGGCGGGAGGATGGAGCTCCTTCTCCCGTAACTCCGCCTTCGCCTATTTCTCCTGCGGCGGAAGCAGCCTTGGAAGACAGGGAGGCGGCGGAATCGCGGCTGGAGCGCAGCATACGCTTCGGCAAACTGTTTAACGAAGCCCAGGAATCCCTGAACCGTGGGGATCTGGTGAAAGCCTCCGCCATGTTCGGCGATTTGGCGGCTCAGCCGGACTGCCCTCTGTCTACATCCCTTTGGGCCGGTTTGAACCAGGTTCTGTGCATGTGGGTGCGCGGCCAGTTCCCGGAAGGGGTGAAGCGTCTGGAAGAACTGGGCAGAAAGATGGAAGCCTGCGGGGACCCTGAGGAACTGGAACGTTCCAGGGATATTGGCAACCTGGTCATGTACCTGAGCTCCGCAGACTGGTCTTCCCGGATGCCGGGGCTGCGCTCCAATTCTGACCTGGCCGTGCATTATTATGTGGGCATGGCGCTGAAATCCTGGTACTTTGCCGGGAGATGGACGGAATACGGTGGCTTTCTGGACCGGGTGGCCGCTGATGCGGCGGATGACCGGGACAGGAACGTCCGTGAGCTGGCTTCCGCGTGGCTCAGCAACCTGGAGAAGTATACGGACCAGTACGCGCGCTTGAAACGTCTTCAGGACATGCCGGAAAAAACGGTGGCTGAAGTAGAGGCCAAACGGTCCGCGGCGGACTTCCTGCGGGAACAGATGGTCATTGGGGAAGTTCCTTCCATGTCTCCGGCTTATGCCGCGCTGGAAGGAATACTGGATCATTTGAGGATGCAGTACCAGGCTGCGCGGGACTGGGAGGCTACGGAAGCCGTGAAGGCGTCTGAAAGGAAAAAGGCGGAAGAGATGCAAAAAAAACTGGAGGAGGAAAAGAGGAGGGAAATCCTGCTGGCCGCCCAATCCAGAAGTTATGAAGACGTCTGCCGGGAAGCGGAGGGCATCATGAAGGAAACCGGTGATTATGAGAAAGTTTCCACTGTTTATGGAGAGGCTGAAAAAGTCATTTCCTCTCCTGCGGTGAAAGCCCGTTTGGCCATGCGCCGGGAAATGACGGACCAGATGCTGCCGTTGTTCTCCCGCATGGAGAAACTTTTGCCCGTACTGTTGGAAAAGAAACCGGGGAAAACTCTGGTGCTCAGAGATGGCTCCAGGGTGCGCCTGAAAGGGATGAAGGGACATCTGCTGACCGTGGAGCCTCAGGACAGCCGGGAAGGAAGCGGTGCGTACCAGGTCAGTTGGAACGAGCTTCCGTTCAACTCCCTGCATGCTCTGGCGCGGGAATGCCGCCAGAAGCAGCCTGCGGAATTTTCTTCCCTGGCGGATACGTATTCCAAGCCTTTGCTTATTTTTGGCAGGCTGACGGGAACCATTTCCTCCGCACAGCAGGAAAAAGCAT
>ERZ791903.3296-NODE-3296-length-10397-cov-2.770257_pt1 | contig 10397 bp, 9 predicted proteins | sample MGYA00510148_ERZ791903 | MGnify/ENA primary metagenome ERZ791903 (study PRJEB30046, sample SAMN00792080) | human gut metagenome | study: EMG produced TPA metagenomics assembly of the A metagenome-wide association study of gut microbiota in type 2...
AGTGCCTGATGTTCCAAAATAGCTTTAAGCTGGGTGCACGGATGATGCTTGAGGTCATGGAAGAATAAACGACGATCAGCCGAGCAGGACTCTGCTCGGCTGATATTTTTTACAGGACGATTCTATCTGATAGCGCTTGAATTATGTCTCGTGCCTGAATACGGTTATTGACGATTGTGTGTACTTTTTCAGAAATGGCTTTTTTCAGTTCTTCTGAGTTAGGTATAGGGATAATAACCTCTTTCAATCTTTGACCAAGAGTATCAATAACATCTCTAGTAAATTGTTTGGTCCGAATTTGACGTTTAACAATATAGGAGTTCAATAATCCCAATAAAAGGTACTCATCCACAATTTCCTTTTTGAGTACCCTGATTTTAATCAGTCCACCACAATACAACATTTTTGTATCTAATGCTGTAATCATGCAGGATGTCCCTACAAGATATGTGCCGTCTCGCACTAAAAGAATATCACCCTCTTGCACATCTTCTTTTTCAGCATACTGCTGATAAATTTCTTCAGATATGCCTTGCTTTGCATCTGCTTTTATTTCCCAGTTAGAAAAATCGGATGTTCTTACAAATGGAATTTCACCCGTTCCATAAGCCATTTTCCCAATTTCATCACCGGTCGATAGTTGAACTGCTCCCATATCGATTAGTTGCTGAACAGAATACAACGAACAGTTTTCAGCAAGACTATCAAGTGTGGATTTAATAGAAGGATCATAATATTTTGGAAGAAAAATCCCTCCAATAATATCTGAACGCTTCATTTTATACGCCGAAAACTCTCCAAACTCAAGAGTTGTAGTATCTTGTACGATCTCTGTAAGCATATTCTCCAGTGGAACATTAAAGAACTCATCAAAAGGAGTAACAGCATTAGCCTCTAAAACTTTTTCAATTAACAGTGGCATTTGCTTTACTGCTGCCTTATACTTCATCCTCGTTTCTAATGCACTGCGCATACTTGCTATTAACTCAGTTTTAAGTGCCTGATCTTTAGGAATCGGCAAAATCAACTCTCTATACCTATTTCCCAAAGTATCTATTATGTCCGCAGTAAACTGCATATTTTTGATTTGTCTCTGTACAAGTGAGCAATTAAAAGACAAAAACAGCAAATATGGATCAATAACTGTGGAATCTGCCACCCTAAATTTTAGTATGTGAGACTGAAAAACCATCGGAATATCCAACGGTGTGATGATACAATTTGTTCCAATCAAATATGTACCGTCTCTTACCATAAGGATATCCCCAGCTTTAACATCTTCCTTTTCTGCATAAAGCTGATAAATGTCTTCCGATACTCCCTGTTTCGGAATAGTTTTTATTTCCCAGTTAGTTATATCTGAGGTGCGTACAAATGGAATATTGCCCGTTCCATAAGCCATTTTCCCAATTTCATGACCCGTTTGTACTGCTATAACGCCAGAATCAATCAAATCACCAAGATTATGAAGATCATGAGTTTCACTTAAAGCAGTAATCTGGGCATACAAATCAGGATCATAATATTTGGGAATAAATATCCTATTTTTAATAATTTTTGCTGTTGATTTTGTATGCGAGCATCGTATCACCTCATTTCTGCATATTTATCTGCAACCAGAGGTATTTCGTCTAAAACAACTTTCTCTCCGCCTTCAGTATATGTGTAAGTTACATTTCCTCTGCTGTCGTGTCCACACCATTTAACATCGCTCATAAACACATCATAATCTGAACAAGTTTCAAATGTTTCACCTTTATTGTATTTCTGGCAAATAAGCACACAGCACTTTGCATGGGTATGCGGCTGAAACAAATCTTCTGGTAATGTAACTACAGCAAGAATTTTTGCCTTACTCTGAATATAATTTACAACATACTGATATTTGGGCATACCAAAAATGCTTTCGAGTAGAACAATGCCCATTCGTCCACCATCTCGAAGCATCTGAAAACAGCGTTCAATAAACAGAAGTTGAGGAGGTTGCTTATCAACTAATTCCCCCTTGACAAAAGTTCCATCTGTCTCCTGCTTCCACTTGTGGCCTAAATCATAGAGGCCCAAAATTTCTGTCGTGTCAATAGACAGTTTTTTCCCAAAGGGCGGATTGGTAACAATTACATCAAATGTACCTGGCTGAATATCTTCGGTAGTTTTGGGGCTCCAATTATCAAAACTATCCAAACTATTTTCGCAGTGGACGCCACCTCTACCATCACCAAGAATTGCAAGATATGCTTTTGCTACCTTACTCAAAAAATTGTCTTTGTCAATCCCACGGAAATTTTTTATAGCAACCTTTTGCTTCTCGGCTTCTATTTCAGTCTCAGGCCAACCTAATTCTGTGGCTTTCTTTTCAAGCTTGCTCCAAACGTATCGCAAGGATTCAACCAAAAATCCTCCACTTCCACACGCCGGATCTAAAATCTTTTCATCGGTATCTGGATCAATCATCCTTATAACCATGTTTACAACATTTCTTGGAGTAAAGAACTGACCTTGAGCACCCTTAAGGGATGGGCCAATAAAAATTTCAAATGCTTCGCCAACAGCATCTCTGGAACTATCCTTCAAGCTATATAACTGGAGCTCACCTACAATATATTTAATACACTTTGCATCCAAACTGATAGAATCTGCGACATCAATTACATCGTTATACTGATGCTTTACTTTTTCAAAAAGTTCTAAAATTCTACCGTGCACATCTTCGTCTTTTTCGTTAATCCCTGCACGAAATTTGACAGTATCATCCGGCCTAGTAAATCTTTCGTCGTAAATTTTGCAAAAAATCAGATTTATTATCTGAGATGCAAAGACTTCATCTCTGGTAATTCCAACTGCGTTTGCAGCCAAATAGTTTCTAATAGTTCTAAATGTCGGCTTCAGATTTTCAGCGGGACGGAGATCTTTTCTTTTGAATTTGCCGATATCTTCTACTCTTTCGCCATAGCGCGGAATGTTTGGAATTTCCTCAAAGAGGATTTTACCATCTTTCTCGATCTTCTGAAGATACAATCTCTCTTCACCGTTGAACCAAACGCCGAGATATGCTTTTGAAAAGCGAAGATAATCCTCCAACTGACTTCTACCGTCTTTTCGATTTTTCTTCTTACACTCAACAATAATGTAAACATCTTCTTCATTATGTGTCTCGCTTGAAAAAACTGCAATATCCACAGGATATTCTTTCTTTTTATCCGACGGTCTTACTTTTACTCGATACTGCGGACGGGTATGTACATGAGATTTCGGATACCCATAGTCATCTACTAAAATCTTAGAGAAGGGCTGCACCGCTTCTACTTCTTCTGGAGTTTCTTTTACCTGCAATCCAGATATATAATCAATGATATAGCCTTCTTTAATTTCATCCATTTTTTTGTCCTCCTGTTGATGATTGATCCATTCTATTACGGATACTTTCTATTGCTTTTGGATTATCAATCACCCATTTAGCAACATCTGCAGGCATATCCTTTCGGCCTTTTGCCGCAAGATCAAAAAAGAGTTTTCGTGCATCACTATCAGCCTTTAAAATTTCCATAGCTCTAAATTGTAATTCTGGTGGTGGAGGATTTACCCTTCCTGATAGAATATCATAGAAGTATGGCTTTGTGATTCCAAGCGCTGTATAAAATTCATGTTGAGTCATACCAGCATCTTTGATCAGTTTTTTAAGATAGTCTCCAAAGCTGATATTTTCAGACATATAGATCCTCACCTCCTATGAAAGTATGTATGTTTACATACTAACATATGAACTCTAAAAAGGCAACAATTTGCACGGTAAAAAACGAAGTCCCCATGTGGAGACTCCGTTTTCTGCCCTTATCGCTTAATTTTATCTTCCATCTATCCTCGTTTTTGTTTTTTCACGTTGACGTGAGAAATACGACCATAAATTATGCCGAGAAATTACATCTTCATATTTGCGGAGTTTACCACGAAGCTCACCATTTTCCTTCTCCAAGTCTACGGTGCGAAGCTGCCCCCGAACAGACTTATGCTCTGCCAGCTCTGCGGTCAGTGTAGCGACCTTCGTTTTCAGCTCGTTTACCATCTTCAACGCTGCATCCAGAGCCTTTTGCAGCTTGGATTCCTTGCGTTCCTGGACATAGAACTTCTTTGCCGCAGCTGCCAGATTTTCATATTCAGAACGATCCAGCATGACTTTTGAGGAAAATGGAATGGCATGGGTTTCTATTTGCTCCACTTTCTGAACGGCAATCTGCTGTTTTTGAATCTTCTCAAGCTTCTTTTCCAGAGAAGCTGCTTGCTGCTCTTTCTGCTGCGTCTGTGCTGTAATTTCTTCCAATCGCTCCTGTTCCCGTTCCACCTTGAACTGCGTCACAGTCAAGTGTTCCTCGGAACTGCCTCGTTCTCCACGCTCCACATCCGTATATCCGGCATTGCGCATGGCTTGGAAGAAATCATCCTGGAGGACGCTGTAAGACTTCCGTAGCACCGGCTTGCCATTCCTCTGGAGAATGGGCGCTCCCTGTTCATCCAATGCCGGTTTGGACAGCCATTTTTTGCTACTGCTCACCTGCATGATTGTTTCCTTGACGGTTCCCACAAGTGATTTATCTTTGCACCTCTTGGACCAGAGGATCTGCTTCTCCACAACCGGAACATAGACCACATGGAGATGATAATGGAATACATCCTGCCCCAGTGCTTCGGACATAGCCCGGTTGCGCTCATCGGCGTGCATAACAGCGGAGAGAATATACTGTTCGCCACCCACGATCTCTACGGCTGCCCTGTAAGCGTCCTCATAAAATCGCTTGGCAAACTCATACCCACCATGGTTATAGAAGTAGGCGGAGTTTACATCAAAAATCAATTCTCCGTAAAGGTTGGCATCTGTTTTCAGGCCACGAGTGGAGATTACGCCCTTCTGCTCCATCTGGGCAAACATCTCTGCATACCCGGCGGTAGGCTTCTTAAAGTGGATGTTCTGAGGGGTGCGTTTTGGTATAATATCTGGGTTGGTATAGGATTCTTTTTCTCGTTCATTGTGCCGCTGAGCATTACCAATTTTGGCGGCGGTCAGGTTTGCGTTCCTTGCACTGGTACGGTCAATCCCGTCGTTTCTCGCCATAGAGCTCCTTTCACGTTTGTACGGCCTGCGGGCCGGGGCACACTTCCTGCGGAAGTGTAATAACCCACTATGATACTTTCATCCTGCGGCTGCAAAGTATCGTGGGCTCTCCGAGGGGGTTGCGGCTCCTGCGGGAGCCTCCCTAACTTGTGTGTGCTATCCACACAGCAAGTCAGGGGTGGTCGGCATCCTTGCTTTTGTAAGCAATCCTGCCGCCCACGGTTCGGGAAAATCCACCGGATTCTCCCGAACCATCCATCTCCAAATCTGCGGATTTTTCGATGGGGACGGTGGTGCGATACCAGAGTATAACTCTGTGCAGGAAATGCAATAAATGCAGAAAATTCCGGTTTCATGCTACGGGATTTACAATGATTTTCGCATCGGCTGGTCTGCCTACCGACTGGCGTTCCGGTTCTTCCAGCCGAATGTATCCATGTCCCTCCAGCAGTTCCAACGTCGGAAAAATCTCCTCCGTTTTCTTAAAGAACTTCCCCCGGCACATCTGAAAAAGCTCAGAACGTTTGATCACCGATACGTTCTTCTTTTTCAGCTTTGCCAAGACAAATTTGGCTTTCTGGATGGTTAAGTCAGTCCCCATCATGGAATAGGCGTAGGTGGAATGAGCCAGAAAGTATTTGCCGATCTGAATCGCCTTACTCATCGTAGAAGCGGTCACTTCTGCTTTGTCATCTTCCATATCTGCACAGTGCAACAGTCCCGCAATCCGGAGTACGGCACCGATATATTTGCTTGCCCAATCGGAAATTGCCTGCCCCTCGCCAACCAGAAACTTCTCATGTTCCTGAAAGTAATCGGCCATCAGGTCAAAGGCTTTTTCTGAAAGGTGTACCGTCTGGGCATCTCCACCAATCGGCAGAGCCATCAAGTTAAAAATCAAGCTGTGGTAAGCGGCGATTACCTCGGGCGGGATTGGCTGAGTACGAAAGACCCGGCTGCCAATTCTGGACGGTGGGGACGCATACAGGAAGCGGGCAATCAAGCCCCGCCCGGTCATGGTGGTATTGGACATGATTTCATCCAGCACACTGGGCTGAATAGAGAGGATAGCCGACAGTGCCGGGTGCATGATGCACTCTGCTTCACGGGTCATTCGATCCACATAAATGGCATCCCCACAATGACCTTTCAGCCAGACATCAATGTTAGATTTGTTGGAATACCGCCCTGCCATGATGTCAAAGATGCCGCCCTCGGTGGAGATCACGGAGAACACTCCGTTGTTGGCCGCCATTAAACTGGTCAGAGCTTCACTGGAACAATCGTCCGCAAAAAAGCGAACCGGATTTCGTTCTGGAATTTCTTCCAGCTGTTCCTGAAGCCGCCTCAGCTCCAGCTCCATTTCCCGGCTTTCCTTGCGCTCCAACTTCTTTTGCAGACCGGAGATCTGACGCCCCAGAGCTTCCCGCTGCAAATGGTTTTCCCGGATTTCCATGCTGTGCGCCTTGTTATATTCCTGCTCATACTCATAGAGGAATGTGGTCATATCCCGCATGACGCTGGACTTTCGCTCCCCCGGTGCGGCGATCACTACTGTGTACAAGCTCAAAGGCTCACAGTATCCTGGCGTTCCCTCTATCTTGTATTTTCCTTGTAAGCAGGTTGCCAGCACACCCAGGCCGATCACCGCTGCCATGTCCGGGGCAGTCTGACTGTGTTCAGCCACCGCACTCACATAATTCCGAATCACATCCGGGAGAGCGTCTACCGGAAATGCAGGCAAATCACTCCACTGTGGCGTCAGCGGAACAATAGGTTGAAAAACCGGTGACGGCTCCGCTTTTGGAGTGTAAATCTCCCGGCAATGCTCGATTGCCTTCTGAATGGTGATTGCACCATACGTTGTGCCGGATTGCTTCCGGTCCCATTTATCCCGCATCAATCCCGACTGCCGGAACATAGTGTCCATCTTGGCAGCATCCCGTCCTGTCCAAAAGGCGAGATGACTGCACAGTGCCAGATCTGCCTCTGATGGGGACGAATATCCCTCCAACGAACCGTTCCAAAGGGCTGTGAACGTTGCCCCATTCTTACTGCTTTTTGCCAGTTGCAGAAGCTGCTCCATGCTCAAATCAGAGTTTTTTGCATTTATTGCATTTTCTGCGCCTACCTCTGGCCTGCGCATGAACTTGTCCAGTAACACTTGCAGCTCCTGGGTCCGGTCACCATACTCATAATCCTCACAGCGGTTTCCGGTCACGGTGACATATTTGTTGGTTGCTCCCGCCACGTACACCTCAATTCCAGCCTGGTGGTTCATAATATAAAATCGTTTGGTATCATACTGAAACCCTTTTGCCGAAAAGAGAATGTGAAGGCCGTTTCCGCTGGGGCTGTACTCGGTATAGCTGTGCATTAAGGCCACAATTTCTGCGGCGGTCTGGGTGTAATAGCCGCTGTCCGAAACGCAGTTGTCCAGGTCAATCGCACAGATGCCGTTGAAAATTCCAATTCCAATGCCATCATATCCGCTGGCCTGTACTGCTGTTTTGTAAGGTACGAAGCTGGAAGGATCGTTGCTTTTCGCTCCCAGACCGGTTTGCGGCTGGTATGGCACCTTCGTTTTCCTCTCATTCCGTTCCTCATACTTCCAGCAGCAGAACAGCCCATTTTGTATGATGCTGTCTGGTAAAGCTGTCAAATTCTATTCCTCCTTAAATAATTGTTGAATTTGGCAGCTGTCGTGTTATAATATCCTTGCTGAGTGATAGTTACACGGCAGCTGCCGTTTGTACTGTCCGTCAAGAGTTCTCATCTGCCAGGATGAGGGCTCTTTTTTTATGCGATTTCCGGTTGGAAGTATCCAATTTCCTCCCACACCTTTCTGTCGGGGCAGTAGTAGTTGTACTCGTTAGAGTTTTCCAGCTTGATCGCATAGCCGAATTTCAGGATTCCCTGCTGCAAACCAATGCGCACATACTGGGCATCCTTGTGCATGGCGACTGCAATCTCGGTGATGGGGACATTGCGTCCAGTGAAGGGCGGCAGTTCGACATAAACTTTCTTCTCCATGTGAATGACCTCCTCATTGCTAATATACGAACTATTAGTTCGTATTCTGATTATAAGCCATCCAAGACCGCTTGTCAACACTAAATACGAAAAAGTTGTTCGCATTACGACCTTGTAATTCGCACAGCTTCGTGTTACAATACAAGCGAGGTGATGACAATGCACAGCAACCCAGCTGAAATTGGCGAGAGAATCAAGGCAGCCCGCAAGGCCGCTCACTTGAGCCAAACAGAGCTGGCACAGCGTCTGGACAAGACGATGCGCACAGTTCAAAAATACGAGAGCGGTGAAATTGAGCCATCCATAGCGATGATCAATGCCATCGCCAAAATCTTAAACATATCTCCGGCAGACCTGATTGGCTACCAGAAACCTGAAATCCAGCTGGACAGCCTGTCTGATGTAATTGCGGTTCTTTACCAATTAAACAAGAAGGCCGGTATCCGGTTCGAAATCGATGTCCAGCGCCCGCCCCACAGCGAAGAATGGTCCTGCTCCCTGAAATTCAAAGGAAATGACCACTCCGCCAAGATGAATGATTCCCTGTGCCTGATTTTGGAAGAGTTCCGGGATGAGCGTGAAAAGCTGGAAACCTATTGGACCGATCAGGAATCCTTTGACCGTTGGATTGAAAAAGAACTGGCTTACTACGCAGATGCCAAGTTGCAGGACAAGGAAGTGGAAGTCCTTTCCAATTTGGAGCGCATTCAGCGGCGCAACGAACTGGATCGGCAGATGCTGGAGAAAATGAAAAAGGCCGCCGAGGAAAACGGCGACCAGGAGTAACAGAGGGTGTTGCATACCCTTTATCAAATTTAATTCAAACGCTGGGAGAAAGGAAGTTTGAGATTTTTTTGAGATTACCCAACGGATATGGAAGCGTCAAGAAAATGTCCGGAAAGCGAAGAAGGCCCTATGCAGTGAGGAAAACGGTAGGGTGGCACGTCAATCCTGAAACAGGGAAAACCGTTCAGGAACAAATCACCATCGGCTATGCGGCAACCAGAGCAGAGGGGCTGCAAATGCTGGCAGAGTACAACAGCAATCCCTTTGACATAAAGGCATCCAAAGCCACCTTCCAGGAGGTCTATGAACGCTGGTCAAAGGAGAAGTTTCCCACCATCTCCAAGTCAAATGTAAAAGGCTATGAGGCGTCCTATCGGGTATGCGGAACACTTTACAACAAGGTATTTCGGGATATTCGGCTGATGGATCTTCAATTTGTGGTGGACACCTGCGGGAAGAATTACCCTACCCTGAAAAAACTCAAGGGGCTGTTCAACCAGCTGTACGCCTACGCCATGAAAAACGACATCTGCAACAAGGATTACTCCGAGTTTGTGGATTTGAGCCGGTACAAGGATAAGAACCCCAACAAGCGTGACCGGAACAAGTTCACAAAGGAGCAGATCGCCCACCTGTGGAAGCTTGCAGAGGACCCGTACTATCAGATCGTGCTGATGCTGATCTACAATGGTTGCCGCATCTCGGAGTTTCTCGACTTGAAGAAAGAAAACGTACATCTGGAAGAACAGTACTTCGATGTGATCGCCAGCAAAACCGAAAACGGTCTGCGGAAAGTTCCCATTGCCGACAAGGTGCTGCCATTCTACAAAGCGTGGTACGAAGGTTCTCAGTGTAAATATCTGCTCCACACACCGGATCAAAAGCACTTTGATTACAGGAACTACTACGATAGTTACTTCACACCCCTGATGGAGCAGCTTGGATATGACCAGACGCCACACTGTACCCGGCATACCTGCATCTCCATGCTGACAGAGGCCCATGTAGACCAAACCATGATCAAGAAGATTGTGGGGCACTCCGGTGCCATGACGCTCACCGAACGCGTCTACACCCACCTGGATATTGAAACACTGGTGGAGGCAATCAACAAGATCTAAACGGAAGAAGGAAAAGCCGTATAGCACAAAAAAAAAGCAGGAGATACGCTCCTTGCGGAACGATCTCCTGCTTCATAAGGCTTTTGTTTTCGCTTGCGATTCTTGTTCCTTGTGTGCTCCTTGCTTGCTCCTTACAAAGCAAAACGGAACACTTCTGAGGAACTCTCACCACTCCAAAACCACCCAATTTTCTGCAAAACAGCGTCCAAAGACGTACTGAGAAGCAGTGGAAATTATCTCTTGCTGAACTGAGGTGCGCGGCGGGCGGCCTTGAGACCGTACTTCTTACGCTCTTTCATTCTCGGGTCACGGGTCAGCAGGCCGGCAGCCTTCAGGGGCGCACGGTAGCT
>ERZ791903.3297-NODE-3297-length-10394-cov-2.777541_pt1 | contig 10394 bp, 8 predicted proteins | sample MGYA00510148_ERZ791903 | MGnify/ENA primary metagenome ERZ791903 (study PRJEB30046, sample SAMN00792080) | human gut metagenome | study: EMG produced TPA metagenomics assembly of the A metagenome-wide association study of gut microbiota in type 2...
TACGGCAAATGGTCATAAAAGCCCCAAAGGAATATAAGATGTCCTGGTCAAAAGCCGTACGGGGGATGTCGCAGGCAAACCAATCTACTTGATGGGCATGATAATAGGGATTGTCGTTGTTAGGCAAGAATTCATAACCCCCCGTAATCTTGCCGAAATGAATTACAGGTTTGATCTTGCTGGGCAGGACAACGATCTCTCCCTTTTTCATCTCATGGGCAAACGGCCATACCTGGCTCGCCCAGTTCATCGCTGTTTTTACCTTGACATCTGGGTTGTTGTCCACAAAGTATTGCTGTAAGTCCTGCTTGGTGTGGAACTGCATGATTGATTCAGAGAGATTGTCCCAGGTGCAGTACACCTTACCATCTTCAAGAAATTTATTTTCAAATTCGCCGTATCGCCCAGCGCGGCATAACCACATCGGCATTATTTTTTCCTCCCTATTGCTCATAGCCAAAATGTTGCACTACGATCTAAAACTGTCTTACGTTCCTTCCAATCAGGCATTAGCATGGCCAAGAAACTATAAAAGTGCTTTGAATGATTTGGGTGGATAAAATGACAGAACTCATGCATTACGACATATTCAATACAGTTTCGAGGGGCTTCAAGTAAACGCTTGTTCAGTGTAATAAACCCCTTTTTTTCCAAGCAAGATCCCCACCGTGTCTCCATGTCACGAATCCGTAATGTCGGCATAGGTACTCCATATTTTTGGAATACTGGATAGATTTCCGAAATAATCTCTCCAAAAACAGTTCGACATTGCTCATCCAGGTAACGGCTTACCATCTTTTGCTTTTTCTTGAAATCCTCCGTGTCTTTCACACGAAGATGAAGATATATCCCGTCAGAGGAAATGGCATCTTGCACATTTTTCTCCACTTTCAGGCGGACGCCTCTGCCCAGCAGATAAAAAGTCTCTCCGCTGACATATTTCTTAGGTTGAGGGGCATACTGTGCCATCTCATGAAACTTTCTTTGCGCTGAGCGGATATAGGCTCCTTTGCTCACTACAAAATCGTCAACTTTTTCAGTAGGGATATCTGAATTAGCCGAAACATAAACCTTACAATCCTTATGAACCCGCAAATTCAGATTTTTCACCGGCTTCTGTTCCAGAAGATAGTGAATCTCGTTATTTTCGTATAAAACAGTTCTTTCCTGTACCATTGCGGTCAAAACCTCCGAAGCGCCACTGTTTTGACATTTTCAATGATTTTATCGATGGTGTCAAAAGACAGTCTTAATCCCCGCTCTTTCTCGTAGTCATAAAAAAGATCATCAATATCCTGCGAGATTCGGTCGTGGATTGTTTTGTTGTTGGTCCAGTCTACCTGACTGTGGTCGGCCACAATTTTTGTAATCTCTTCCGCAATCACTGCAACAAAATCAGGAGAAACTTCCGCTTCTTTTGCTTCGTCAAACACCGCAGAAAGAACACCGTAAAATGCTTGGGCATGAACATTATTCTTAATGGATTCCGGATAGGTTACGCTGCTCTTTCCGGCGTGATAATCTTCCATGATGGTACGCATCTTTGCCAGATATTCGGACTCAGAGATCACCTTTTCCTTGTACTGCTCCAATGCGTCCTTGATACGCTTGGAGAAGCTGTCGTAATAGGCAGGATTTTCCTGATACTTTTCGCTGATGCTGCGGGTCAATTTGCTGGTAATAGCATCTGCCTTTGCACGGTGCGAACCTAATTCCTCTAATTCTCGTTCAAAGTCATCTTTGTTCAGAATATCGATGGGGCTGGTAATCTGTTTCAGACCAGCTACCGAGAGGTGTGTATCCAGAAGATTTTGCATCAGCGGCTCATATTCCCGGTTATCAATGGCATCGCAGTACCGGATTTTCACGCTGCGGCGCACCTTGGAGAAAAAGATAAAAGTGTTTTGATACTGCTTCAATTCATCTTTCGGAATGGCTGCATACGCCTGTTCCGCATTCAGCACCATATTCAACGCTTTGCCAAAAGCACAGAGGAAATTATAAAAGTTCTCTCGCTTCTTATCGTCAGCAAGAAAAACTTCCACTTCTTCGGTGTCGCGTGGATTTTTTAAGTCTGCAAACAGTTCTGTCAACCGAGTATAGGCTTCCCGCAGGCCAGCCACAGACGACATGACATCCACCACAACACCCTTCAGATCTCCGCTGTCAAAGTTCTCCAGCCCGGCACCGCTGTACAGATCCATAGCGGTATCCAACTTTTCAATCAGTCCACGGTAGTCCACAATGAGGCCGTAGTCCTTGCCTTCATGCAGACGATTGGTGCGGGCAATAGCCTGGAGCAGACCGTGTTCTTTCAACTCTTTGTCAATGTAGAGCACCTGGCAGATGGGGGCATCAAAACCGGTAAGCAACTTACTGCACACAATGAGAATATCAATATCCCCTACGCAGAACTGGTTCTTCATTGCATCTTCGTAGGCATCTGCGTCACCGTAGCGGTTCATCATTTTATTCCAGTAGGCAATGACCTTATCGTCGGCACCCTCGTCTATATCGTCTACGCTTTCCCGCAGATCAGGCGGTGAAATTACCACGGCACAGTTCAAATCCCCAAATTGCTCAAAACACTCCAGATACCGAATTGCATCCCGCTTGTAGTTAGTAGCCAGCATAGCCTTAAAGCCGGTATCTTTGTACCCATCAATGAAGTGCTCATTGATATCCAGAGCGATCCGCTTGATACGGGCATCGGTGGAAGTCAGGCGGCGAATACTGCTCCATTTCCGGGAAAGGTCATCCCGCTGCGCTTCTGTGAGCCGTTTGGTGGTCTGTTTGAACCAGAGGTCGATGTTTGCCTCGTCCACATTCTGCTCCACAAAGCGGCCTTCATAAATAAGTGGCACAATGGCTCCGTCATCCACACCGTCCTTGATGGTATATTTGTGGATCAGCTTCCCGAACTTCGCCATGGTATTCTTCTCTTTTTTCATCAATGGCGTGCCGGTAAAGCCAATGTAGCATGCATTGGGGAACACCGCTCTCATTTTCGTAGCCAGCAGGCCATAGTTGGATCGGTGGCTCTCATCCACCAGCAGGAACACATCCGGTGAAAAGTTCTTGTGTTCCATTTTCTCAGCGGTGTTGAACTTATTGATGATGGTAGTGACTACATCCGCCTTGCCGCTATTCAGCAGTTCCACCAGATTCCGTCCGCTGGTGGCCCGGGCCGGATTGAGACGGGTGTGCGCAAAGGTGGCGGTGATCTGACGATCCAATTCCTTGCGGTCCGTGACAACGACTACTTTGGGATTGCAGTCAGACAGTTCCATTAAGAGATACTTTGCCAGCATAACCATGGTCAGGCTCTTGCCGCTGCCCTGGGTGTGCCAGATCACGCCGCTTTGACGGTTACCCTTTTCGTCCGACTGCTGAATGGTCTTGATAATCTCTTTGATGGCGAAATACTGCTGATACCGGCAAATCTTCTTTACATTGGCGTCAAAGAGCACAAAGTATCGGATCAGTTCTATAACCCGTTCTTTGCTGAACAGAGAAATCAAATTCCGATCCTGCTCAGTGGGAGTGCGGTCAGTCACATACTGGGCCAGTGCCCCTTCCAGAAAAGCGGTGTTCTGTTCCTTCCACACATTCCAGAGTTTTTTAGGCGTACCGGTGGTGGCATACTTCACAGCGTTTTTATTGGTCGCCATCACGATCTGAGCAAATTTGTAGAGCTGTGGGATATACTCCTTTTGCTGGTTGCGGATATTCTGCTCCACGGCTTGTTCTACGCTGATCTGGGGCGTTTTACACTCAATGACAGCGAAGGGGATACCGTTGATAAACAGCACGATATCCGGCCGGGCGTTGTGGAGCTTGTCCCGGCTATCTACCGCAAACTCCTCGGTAACATGGAACAGGTTGTTCTCTGGATGTTCCCAGTCAATATACTTCAGATTGAAACTGAGAGTCTTGCCCTCACCTACAGTCTCTGGATAACTTTTGCCCAGCAGCAGGGCATCATAGATTTTTTCACCGGAGCGGATCAGGCCGTCAGTTAAAGGCTCGTCCAGATCTTCCATAGCCCGCTCGATGTTGGCGGCGGAAAACTCGTTTTCCGCACCGGCGAAAGCATAGCGGTTGAGCCGTCGCAGCTGGCCCCGGAGGATGTCTTTCAGCAGCACATGGTATCGGCTGCCTCTCTGCGCCTCGCAGTCCTCCGGTGATATGTAGGTATAGCCCATGGACCGCAGCAGATCAATGGCCGGCTGCTGGCTGATATTCTTTTCTAAGTACAGGGATTTGTCCATGGTTGCCTCCTTTCGGAAATATCAGTAAAAGCAGGAATAGCGGGGCGGGAAATCCCGCCTCGCATAATTCCTCAGTAAGATTGCATTTCTTCAACCGCCTGAATTTTCTTGATAATTGCTTGAACAATTATCTCAATATCACTTCCTGTCCCGTAATCTGCAGCAGCAACAAAATTAACGCGGTTAGCAACCTTTAATGCCTCAGCGGCATCTTTTCCTTTCTCTTGGTCAAAAACCGCAATAGATTGCCCTCCATAAGATTTTACGAGCTTCATGCAAGGAACATCAGTCAGTCCATCTCCAATATAAATCATATTGCGGAAGGGTACACGTCTCTCATTTTCGGGCGTAAACCGATTCAATTTGTCTGCGCTTTTACTGTCAATAGTAAGTACTCCTTTATTGATTCGGAACAAAAATTGAGTTTTTGCAGTGTAATTTACAGCAAACTTCGGCCATTGGATGGAGCCATTATAATCATACATAAATTCACACGCATAAATTTTCTTGAAAAAACGTGCAATTTCGGTTCCTTCAATAATTTCTTTGATGCCGGAAGAAACAATATAGTGCTCTACACGTACACCTACTTTTTCTCCATAAGCGTTGATTCGTTCGAACCATGTTTTTACCCCATCAAAGTATTCAACTTTACTTCCCATTTTCTGAAAAGTATCTCGTGTAATGGGAACTTTCTTTTCCTTTGCCTTTTCAACCATTTTATACATATAGGCTAAGATATTATCCATTTCTTCAGCGTCAGTCATCGCATTAACTTCACCCCAAAATGCGGACGAGCTCATGCCTAACGCAGGGATAAAAGCGTATTCCTGCATGTCTTTTGTACAAAGCGTTTTATCAAAATCATACATAATAGCAACGATTGGTTGTTTCATAGTTACCTCCTTATACTCTCACAATGCCTGTCAACAAGAGCTGCATCAGGGCTTTTTTCTTTTGTTTTTCCTGTTCGATATCCTGACGCAGCAGGTCGATTTCACGGTCAGCGGCAATAAAAGTATCCGCTATCGCTTTTTGTTCTTCTACATCAAGAGGCAAATACAATTTGCTCGAGATAAATGTATCATTTGTAATGTTAATTGTGTTTTTCGCCCCTTTCTGTACAATTGGCAACAGATAATTTTGCGCACAAATAGCCGATTGAAAATATGTGTGTAAAAAGTATCCAAGGCCAAATGTCATGGGAGTAAATACTCCATATAACGGTGAAACTGCAACCGTTTCCTGCAATAAGTTCTGCTTAACGATTCCATATAGAAAATCTCCGGTGGGACTTTTGGTGTATATGATATCCCCATAATGGGCGACAGAATAATTTGAAGTATCACTTGCTGCATAGCTTCTTCCCAAATGTTCAATCTGGTCTATTACACCTTTTTGAACTGCTACCGAACAAATTCTCAAATTTTGCTCGATATTTTTTTCCTTTCGCTCAGAAAGGACCTCGCATAGTTTTATATTTTTCCACGCCCCACTAAACCCAGGCAGGCGCTTTTTGCCAGTCAAAAGCTGCTGCATGAGATACTTTTTCTGTCGCTGCTTTCCGGCGAGGCGCTTTTCTTTCAACTCAATCACCCTATCCTGGGTGGTGAGGATGGCGGCAATTTTTTGTTGCTCCCCTTGACTTGGAAAACATATTGGAAATGATCCTACTATATCAGTACTCAAATTCTGCTGTTTGGTTCCTTGCGCATAGCGTAGTCCAATAACTTGACCATTATTTAGGTACCAATAATAGAAAAACTCATTATCAATACCTTTGAATTCAGTAAAGGCCATACACGCCTGACTAATTGTACATTGTTTTCCGATAATCGAAACAGTACCTCTGATTCCAGCTGCTTCGAGTCCATATATTGCAATAACAACTGTGCCAGGATCGTATATTTCAAGATGGCTATTTACTACCGCAGTTTCGCTAATTTTCTCTCGCGTATCCTCAATAGTCCTTCTTTTTAGTTCTCCACTTGTAACCCATAAGATATCACCAGCGAAATTCTCTACGGCATCTCGTCGTGGAGTACTACCCGAAGATAGTCTACAAATCTTGTCTATTCGTGATTTGTCCCATGATTTGGGCGCAATTCCTAAGAATGTTCTTTGATACCCTTCAGGCACTTCACCATGGCATATTTTATCAATTCGCTGCTTAATTTCTGGCGTCATTTTATCACCTGTTCAAATTCTTGTGGTATCAATTTTATATCCCTGTCGGCTCAATTCTCGAATCAAACTGAGGGCCACCTCATCCACTTTGTTCTGGAAGGGGATATAAACAAGCCCTTGAATATCCGAAGGCTTTTCAAAATCAGCAGCTTCTTTCAACAGAATCGCAACCCGTTCTCTTCCTAATTTGGCAAGGAACATACCCAGTTCCAACACGACATTTTGACGAACTCTGGATTTGTATGCAGTTTCTGATTTGGCCTTTCCGTCATCGTCAGGTGTTGCCAAAACAATCGCATACCCCACATTGGAGCCATATTCTTCAAGCTTTTCGATAATCGTTTGGCCGCCAGATGCCTGTTGATCCAGAATAATGGGCTCCAGGTCCCACCGGCGTAGCAATGCCTCTAACTGTGTACGGGCAATTTCGTCATGCCCGTACACGACAAAAATCTTTCGATTATTCTGCTTAGCCGTGCCTTCCAGAATGGCTTTTATCTGATCCTGTGCTTTTCCCTGTACAGTATATTTTCCTGTGTTAAAGCAGTTGATTTTTCCTCCATTGCTGAGACAGATACATTTTCCGTATTGGATTTCTTTGATTTCAATGATCGATACGGAAGCGCACGCTTCAATCTTTGCTTTGATTTCTTCAAAAGTCATTTGATACACCCCATCCTTTAACTGATATTTATCGTTTCAACCGCTTCACATCTGCGGCCAGCTCATCCACATCATCCACCGCTTCCAGCACCCGGCGGTTGGCATCGTACTGCTCATATTGCTCCAGCGCCAGTTTTTCCGCAACCTCTCGCTTCACAGTTCCGAAATTCTCCAAAACTTCCCGACCATTGAAACGCAGAAAATCGCCCAGCTTGCTTTCCCAGTCCGCCATGTGCATAGGGTTGTGTCCTTTGGCCTGCAGCTCCGCATAGTCCAGATACATATTCACAATGAGATTCAGCGTGCTGATCTCCTCATGGGTCATGTAGTTTTTCGCTACCGTCACATCGCCCCGGCGCACTTTGACTCCCTTAAAAGAAGTGAGTCCCATGTTATCCTTGAAAGCATCGGCCCGATTGGCAATGAGCTCTGGCGCAGTGTGGCCCGTGGCAGCATATTCCAACTTGTTCTGAACCGATTTGAAGAAGTTTTGAGCGACCTGACTTTTGCTGTCGTAGTCGACCGAGAGGGCGAATATCTCCTTAACCTTCTGATACACCCGCTTCTCACTGGCACGAATATCCCGAATACGCTCCAGTAATTCATCAAAGTAGTCAGCGCCAAACTCACGGGGATTGCGCAACCGCTCGTCATTGAGGGCAAAGCCCTTCTTCATATACTCGGTCAGAACGCTACTGGCCCACCGGCGGAAGTGTATACCCACATTGCTACGCACCCGGTAACCAACGGCCAAAATCATGTCTAGATTGTAGTAGTCTCGCTCTCTGGTTACTTGCCGGGTGCCTTCAATCTGAACTGTTCGGAATTTCCGAACAGTTGCTTCCGGCTCCAATTCGCCGTCTTTAAAAATATTACTTATGTGCTCACTGACAGAAGACTTAGCTACCTGGTAAAGCTCACACATCGCTTTTTGAGTCATCCAAATGGTGTCTGACTCAAAATAGACATCAATTCTTGTGTCTCCCTTTTCATTTTGATAAATCAGGATTTTTCCAGTGTTCTCTACCTCATTACTCATAATCCCAGCTCCTTCAAATAGCCTTTCATCTGCGCCTGCACCTCGGCCAATTCCGCCTCGATGGTGGCAATATTCCGCTGCACCTCCTCAATATCCACCAGTTCTTCTTCCTCAAAGGTATCCACATACCGTGGGATATTCAGGTTGAAGTCGTTCTCTTTAATCTCATCAAAGGATGCCACATAACTGTACTTATCCTCGTTCTGTCGTGCTTGATAGGCATTGACAATGCGTTCAATATCGCTGTCCCGCAGGATATTTTGATTCTTACTCTTTTCAAAGTTCCCGTCCCCAGAGGCGTCGATGAACAGCACATCCCTGCATGTCCGGTTCTTCTTGAATACCAGAATACAGGCAGGGATACCGGTGCCGTAAAACAGGTTAGCAGGGAGGCCAATGACTGCATCCAGCAGATTCATTTCCACCAGCTGACGGCGAATTTTTCCCTCGCTGGCTCCACGGAACAGAACACCATGGGGCAGCACCACTGCCATGCGGCCGTTTTCCGCATCCAAGCTGGAGAGCATGTGCAGCACAAAGGCGTAGTCGCCTTTGGAAGTAGGAGGCACGCCCCAATCGAAACGGTGGTATTGATCCAGTTCAGCAGACATTTTCTTCTTGCCCTTGCTGTCCGCTTCGGCCTCTGAGAGAAATCCACTGTCCCACTTATCCAGACTGAACGGCGGATTTGCCACCACAACCTGGAACTTCATCAAATTATCATCCTCAACGTTCTGAGGATTGGAGAGGGTATCGCCCTGCCAAATTCTAGCATCATCCACACCGTGCAGGAACATATTCATAGTGCAGAGAGCCCAAGTCTGAGCGTTGAGCTCCTGGCCATAGATAGCCACCTTGCCACTGGGTACTTTTTTATAGGCTTTCAGCAACAAACCTCCGCTGCCGCAGGTAGGGTCGTAGATCCGGTCGTTCTCCTTGGGCTGCACCAGAGAGGCCACCAACTCAGAGACCTGGCTTGGGGTGAAGAACTCGCCGCCCTTCTTTCCGGCATCAGAGGCAAACATGGCAATCATGTACTCGTAGGCATCTCCGATGATATCGGCAGAACCTAGCTGACTGGGGCGTAGGTCCAGACTGTTGAAATCCTCTAGCAAGTTACGCAGGGTAGCGTTCTTCTCTTTGGGTTCACCAAAATCCACTTGGGAGTTAAAGTCAATGGCCCGGAATACATTGCGCAGCTTTCCGCTGTTGTGTTCTTCGATGTGGTTCAGTGCCACATTGATTTTCTGGCCGATTTCAGCGTCGTTCCGGTTGGCATAGAGATAGTCGAAAGTGGACTGCTCGTCCATTGCAAAGCGTTCCCGGCTCATAGCCCGTTCCACTCGGCGCATATCCCCGTCATACTGTTTGATGTACTCCTCGCGCCTCTCTTTAGAAACATCGCTGAGGTACTTCACGAACAGCATGGAGAGGATGTAGTCTTTATAGCGGGAACTGTCGATCTTGCCGCGGAAACTATCACAGGCGTTCCACAGGACCTGTTCAATATTTTTTCTGTTTGTCATCTTCATTTCCCTTTCTTTGCTCTTTTGTACGCCTGATTCAGTACACCCGCATAATACTTTTCTTTTTCATCTGCCAACACCCTAAGTAATTGGCGTTCCCTTTTGGCCAACAGATTGAACTGGGAGATTTTGCGCTGATCCTCCACGGAAAGAAGGGTCAATTCAAAGTCAGCTAAAAATCTTGCGTTAACTGCGCCAAGCATATTACTGGTTGCATTCTCATAAATTTTTCGTTTTATCTTTTCTGTATTCAGCAACCAAAAAAGATACTCTGGCAACAGGCTCTTATCTTCAACTCGAATCACTACAAAGTTTGAGGAAACCACCATTCCAGATGTAGTTTCATCAATCAGAACTGCTGTATAGGGAGCTGTAAGGCGGACAATGATATCTCCGCTTTGTGAGAGGTATTCTTCTTTCAGCGGTTCTCTTGCTTCATAGATATCAGCCTCTTTCAATTGAATTGTCCCTTCCTGCTGGATACACCGCAGATTAATCAAGGGATATCGATACTCACTTGGCTCTTTGGCCTGCTTTCTCGACAAGACTAGGCCGCTACGAACACTCGCAAGGTCTTGCAATTTCATTCTTCCACCTCTTTTGTCACGGTCTATAAATAACAAGTTCATTTTAAAAATTTCTCTCTCGAGTTACTCTCATTATATGCTAACCAGTCGAATTTGTCAACAATAAAAATTGTCATGGTCA
>ERZ791903.3314-NODE-3314-length-10363-cov-2.159488_pt1 | contig 10363 bp, 6 predicted proteins | sample MGYA00510148_ERZ791903 | MGnify/ENA primary metagenome ERZ791903 (study PRJEB30046, sample SAMN00792080) | human gut metagenome | study: EMG produced TPA metagenomics assembly of the A metagenome-wide association study of gut microbiota in type 2...
GAAAACCGGATATACGATTGCTCTTCAACAACTTTTTATTTCCGGGCTTTTTCATGTGCCAACCCCCTCTTCCTAATAAAATCGTACCTTTTAAGGGTAACACTATTTTTCATAGATTGCAAGTTTTTCTTTTGCCCATACACATTTCTGAATATCTACAACAAAAATTTATGATAATAAAAGTACAAAATACATAAATGGTAAAACGTACACCAGCCACCTCTCCTAGACGGCCTTAACTGTTCTATTTTATCTTACGACAAGACGTCGGCGTTTTAAGTGACCACGACATAAAATCGCCCAGAAAAACGTGCTATCCTTTTTCTTGGAAACTTTTTCAGGTAATTCCGTCAGAAGATACTCGACATACTGGTACGTTTTCAAGTTATTCACCTTGTCAGTTGCGGTGATGCTATATGCAGTTGCGCCTGCCTGAGTTCCTTCCACAACATTATATCTAAAACACTTTCGGATCATACGAATCAGAATCGACAACAGATACTCTGCAATTGAACCATCTCAATTTTCATTCCTGCTGCATTAAATTCTTTAAGCATTTCAAATTCCGCTTTACCTTTTCGCCAATAAGAAGTCTCTCCATATATAAACTAAGACTTTCCAGATCTAAAATAGAAAGTCTTAGTTTATTGTTGTCAGTCCGCCGGTCTCAGCAGAATACAGTTAGCAAATATTTTTCTCGTAGAATCCTTCCCGACTGTATTCTGACCATTTCAGATACATTTCCTGATAGTTCTGTTTGATGAACTCCTGGATTTTTCGAATTTCTCTATCATTCAGAATTCCACGATTCTGTACCAGGGTGTCACCGTTATCTTTCACAAAGAACTTTGCAGAGCCAGTTTCCGTCAGTTTACGGTCACTGGATAACCATTTACAATCATATCTGCCGCATCTGCAACCTGCTTCACATCAACTATTTGCCACCTCCACGCTTTTGATTGGATTTAAGAACTTATCGACATCGAAATACAGATTCTGGAGAATCGGAACTAAATCAATATATTCTTCTTCCGGTTTCTCGTTGTGCTTATACTTTGCCATAACAACAAGATATCCATTGTCCCACTCTTTCACTGCTGTATATCGTTCCAGCGAATACGGAGCAACGAACCGGATCACATGGTTTCCGAACTGGAACACGGTATAGTTTTTCTCATTGCTAAGAGTTGCTACGCCACTCATGCCAATTCCTCCTTCAAAAGTTCCGAAACCATTTTATAGGTTCCATTTATTATTTCCACTCTTTGATATCAACCATAGTATTGTCTTCCACATTCAGCATACGTCAATATCGCTGTGTAGTCAAGCTTTGACCATTGCTTTTTCAGGAGCTGAAAGCAGTGGGTCTCACTCCCCCCCCACAAAATACCTCCCATCTCCTCTAAGATATGATACTGTCTAAGGTGCCTAACATTCGCAAAATCTCACCACATCCGTTGCTCTGATATCTTTCTATACAGCAACAGGGACCTGATTTCAAAAATCCTGCCCCTGCCACTTTTCTACTATCTGTTTATTCTATTCAAATACAACACAGCCAACAACGCTCTTCTTAAGATCAAGAATCTTCTCAATCTCAGCTTCCACAGCGCTGTACTTTGACACTCCGCACTGTTCTACGAGAATAACTCCGTCACACTCTGGAAGTTCTCTGACTGTCTCAACATTTTCCAGCATATTATTTCCAGCCACAACCTGAATCTCTCCAAGCTCGCTCTTCAACGCCTCCGCCGCATGCGCCAGCACGCCAGCATCCGCACTGCCCGTAACAAGGATCTTCTTCATATCCCCCGCATAGTTCTTCACATTCGCCGCAATCAGCTTATACTCCACCGCCTCATCGACATTGCAAGCCCGTCCTTCCAGACGGTTCAGCCACGCGTCGATCGCGCCGACCTTCTTCCCGGAAGAAAGCTTTCCAAGGATCTTCACCTTATACCGTTCCTTCAGCTCCCTGGAAGAATAAACCTTATCTCCCATAAGGAACGCCACGCAAACAATAAACGCAACGAGGAACGCTCCGCCGAAGCCGCCTATCAGACCAAATTTAATTGCGCTCTTTAATGCAGCTCTCTTAGAGGAATCCTCTCTCTTCGGCTCCTCAAGTTCATCAAGCTCTGTCTGTTTCTCCTGAAGACTGTCATTTAAGTCTGTGATTTTTTGAGACTGCGTCTTCTGAAGATCTGCCAGGTCCAGATTTACAAGCGTGCTGACGCTCTCATTAACAGTAGAAACCGTATGTTCTCCGATGCTTGCCGTGATCTGCGCCTGCATCTCATTTACATGTGCGATAAACGCGTCAAGAACCTTCTTCGCCTCTTCCTTACTTGTATGATATACATCAATGGTAAGAAGACGGCTGAACTGTGTTCCGTTTGTTCCGATCGTTCCGATCGTCACCGTCACAAGCTCCTTCAGATATCTGGATTCCGTCCCAACCTGCTTTGCGACATCCTCCATCACCGAGCTGCTTGTCAGCATCGACTGGTAGGCCTGAAGGATCGTATCCGTATAATCACGGTTCTGGTAAGTCATTCCCGGCATGATCTCATATCCGGTGGAAACATAGAGATCAACTCTCGCCTCACCGACATCATACGGACTCATATTGATCCAGATCGAATTGTCCAGGTAATCCTGCTGATTGATAATATCAGTCCTCAGGTTCTCGATCTCTCTCTCATATGTCTCTTTATTTTTCTCATAAAGCTCCAGATCCGCGGAATACGTCAGATCCGCCTCTTTCCTTACCTCCGGATCACTCTGGCTCTTATAGGTCATATATCCCTTCACACCGCCTAAAAGCAGTCCGCAGATAACCGCCACAAGAATTACCGGCCTCCACTTATGGAATACCGCAAACATCAAATCTTTTAAATCGATCTCCTGCTCGTCTGTATTATAATCCATCTTCCTTCTCCTTTTAATTTTTTATCTCGATCCACGCCCTGTCAATACAACCTTGACCGTTAAGATCAGAATCTTAATATCCTTTAAGATCGACCAGTTGTCTATGTACTGCATGTCCAGGCGGACAACCTCATCGAAGTCCTTGATATCACTTCGCCCGCTGATCTGCCAGAGACCGGTAAGTCCCGGCGTCATGCTGAGACGGCACTTGTGCTTCGCCTCATAATGCTCAAACTCATCAACAGTCGGTGGTCTCGTTCCGACAAGACTCATATCACCCCGAAGCACATTCCAGAACTGCGGCAGCTCATCGATACTCGTCTTACGGATAAACTTTCCAACCTTCGTGATCCGCGGATCATCTTCCATCTTGAACATCAGACCCTTTACTTCGTTCGAAGCCATCAGCTCTTTCTTTCTCGCCTCCGCATCCTTATACATAGAGCGGAACTTATAGAACGTAAACTTACGTCCATTCTTTCCGACGCGGGTCTGTCCAAAGAACACCGGTCCTGGCGAATCCAGCTTGATCGCCGGTGCGACAAAGATCGTAGCGATTCCAAGGATCACCATTCCGACCAGGCTGCCAACAATATCGAGCGCCCTTTTTGCGATCATCTGTCTCGTTGAGAAGAGATTTCTCGCAAAGCTGACGACCGCGTACTTTCCAACCCTGTTAAGCGTCTTCTTACCTGAAATCGAAAGGTCAAACGCGTCGATATTCACATCGACGATAATCCCCATCTGCTCCAGCTCGCGCACCCACTCATCCATCAGCGGCGTACGCATCATCTTATCATCGATAATAAAGACTTCATCCACATCGTTCCGGATCACATAATTTAAGAAGTCCTCACTATGCGCAACAACCGGAATCTCATTGATCTCACTAACCTGTGCCGTATCTGTAAGTACCAGTCCCGCGATCGTTCGGTTCCACTCATTGTACTCCTTAAGGTTCTCGAGCACATTCTCCGCCTGATCCGATGAGGTAACAACGAGAAGACGATTACTGTGGCGGCTGTTCCGGTAGACCTTTACCATATACTGCTTAAAGATCACCCGAGCCGCGTACATCACGACCGTATTGATCACGATCTGATAACCGAACACGAGACGCGAGAGATCCGCAGAACGGTGCATTACAAACAGCGCCAGAATCAGGACTGCTGAAAAAATCACCTCAGACTTCACAACGCTCACAAACTCATCGAACATTCCTCTCCGGAAAAAATGATGGCTGAAATCCATCAGCACAAACATCAGACCATACAGGGCTACTGCAAAAACCAGAAGCCAGATCTGGTCTCCGTGCTCAAACCTTCCATAAAAGATCCCGTAGCGGAGCCAGAATGCAAGTCCCATACTGATGATCAGACTGCACAAGTCCACGATCAGTACCAGGATACTCTCAAAAGTTTTCTTATTTTCGTACATAATACTCTCTCCCAGATTCTATCTTACCTATTATAACATAGAACCTGTCCTAATACCTTACTTTTCTATGAATTTCGACATAGTCTTACCCGAAAAATGCCGACACACGCCCAACTATTCTACCATAGATTTCCCGTTTGCAAAAGACAAATTTCACTAGATTTCCATGCATAGTTTTCCAGCTGACCACGGTTCCTGCGCTGTGCACCCAATTCACGCGCCCAACAAGTTCTCAAGCTCATTCACCCGCAGAATCAAATGCCTGTACCTCTCAACTAACTGCGGCGCCAGCTTCGGATCTCCGAGAACGATCAGGGCATCCTGCTCCTTACCGACCGCGACCGCAGCAGACGTCTCACTGTACCGCTCTACCGCGTTCCGGACCGGCATCTGTGCCTTAAATCCCGCCGACTGCAGCCGGATATTCGGCTCTGAGCCGATAAAGTCCAGGATTTCCCGTACCTTATCACTTCCGGTCTTCGCCAAATCGTCCAAAAGCTGTATCACCGTCATATGCGGCACAAAGACCATGTCCAGCTTCTTTAATATATCCAGCCCCGTCGTTTCCGTAATAATATATAGCCCCCAAGCGTCCAGCGCGATCCTCTTATCGATCTGGAACCGTTTTTTCATAGCCCCATCCACTTCCACATGCCAGGATTCCGAAGAATATCCCCGAACCACCTGCTTTGCCCGCTGTCTCGTCTTGTCGGAGCCGTCCAATATATGATGCGGCTGCACCTTCCTGGTCCAGTTCAGAAAATGGATCTCCTCCGGTCTCGCAAGGACCATTCCCGTCATAGGATCCACCGGATGCGGCTGATCCCTAAGCGCCCAAAAATGTTCCTCTGCCTTTTTCCTCTTAAGATTCGTCAGGTACGCGATCAGCGCCGTGCGGTGAAACTGTTCCTCCGTGATCAGTCCCCGTTCCAGAAACGACTGCCGTTCCGTCTCAAACCGCTCAGGCTCATTAAACGTGTTCGAGTACAGCATGAGCTCCAGCTCCCAGAATCCCTCGATGTCCGTATCCCGGAACGTCTCCTTCGAATCGAGATAACACTGGAGCGCATCCCTCAGGTCCCGGTGGTACATCGTCACATAATCGATATACGCCCGGTACGCATACTCCGGTTCCTCCTCGATCAGCTCACGCCGGTCCGCAAAGAGCTCCTTGTACATCGCGTCCGCCCTGTCCATCATCCCATGCCTGATATAAAGATGGTTCAGCTCCTGCCAAGTAATGATACTTGGCTTTCTCTCAAACGTATCCCGGAATCTCGCGATGACATCCCCGATCGGTGCCTCAAACTCATATAGATAGTTCTCCATGGACTCCGTGACATCCGGGTCATGATACCCCTGGATCCGCTCCAGACAGTATTTTAGCTTGTCGATCTTCTTCCATCCAAAGAGAACCATCCCCCGGCCATACAGGTTCATCAGCTGAATATAAACAGGAAGTCTGTCGCGGACATCCATTCTGCGGATATTGTTCTCCGTCTCCGCCGCAGCCTTCTTCAACTGCTTCTCCAACTCCGGATCATTGATCCGCCTCCAGCCCGCCTGCACAGCGATCTGCTCAACCGTATTGTTCCAACGACTCATCTCCGCTGTCGTCTCCAGCAGGATCCGGTCCGCGGACGTGATATGCGGATACTCAAATAGATCAATATTTCCGGACTGGGCCATAACTCTCGCATATTTCATCTCAATATCCCGCCAGAACGCATCCTCGCCCATCGGCGGATCCACAGGTTCAACATATTTCTTCACATCCGGATAAACCGTAAGGATCCGATAATTGTCACTCAGAAAATAGAACGTATTGTAAATACAGAGACCAGCTCTCCGCATCGTTCCCGCCCAGAAAAGCTCATCCGCCTTCTGACTCACGCTGAGAAAACACTCCCGCGCCTTATAGAGCGCTCTCCGGTCGACCTTCCGCTGATCCACCCGGTCATCTTCCATGACCGCATCCGAGATTCCAAGGAAATAATAGGCCGCGCCCAGGGACTCAAGGATCACGCTGTCCATGCCGATCCGGTAAGACCTGTTTAAAAATCTCACTGCGTTGACATAATCATGATACCGTTCCCCATACACATATCCGATCATCTGGTAGATCAGCGCTGCATCATCCTCATCCCCGGTAGAATACACAAAATTTTCCTGCTCATCGATCAGCTTCCCGATCGTCTCCTCCACCGGAAGCTCATCCGCGTACGCTCTCGCAAGCAGAAGAAAAACGTTTGCGCAGGCATACAGCGTCTTATTTTCTCTCCCATTCCGGATATACTCCTCTGCCGCCGCGATCGTTTCCCGATACTTCTTTTTCATAAAAGACCGCGTCAGATGGCGCATGGGATCATGGGCTTCCAGAAGACCTTCGTTTCGCATCGTCTCCTCAAGCTCTTCAAACTCCTGATCCAGATCCCCGATCTCATAGCAGTAAAGAAGATGCTGCATCAGATGTTTCCTGGCCTTTTTGCCGCAGGAAGAAAACCTCGGATCCCCAATCGCCTCCTTCGCGGTATCGATCGCCTTCTGCAGCTGCAGATTTCCAATATGACATCTGCACGCTACCGCCTGCTCCCCGAGCCACCGTTCATTCTCCGATACCGGCTCCTTTTCAGCCACCGTCCCATCGAACACCATCGGCTTATACTGTCCGCAGGCCACGTCCTCCTCTGGAATCCCGAGCAGCTTCCGCTCGATCACAATCCCGAACTTCTCCTTCATCATGATCCTGATCCGCTGTAGTTTTGTCGCGAAGACCTTCGCCAGCAGCGCAGTCTGACCGTACGCGCTGGACATCAGTCCCAGTAAGCTCAGCTCCTGCTCCCCGTCCGTCTCCTGTCCATCCCAGACAGGGGCGCCCGAGATTCCTTTTAGTTCATATACCCGGTTCCCCTGATCTAAAAATCCATCTGTGATCCGAAGCGAAAACTTATCCTCATTCGCGGCATTCACCACAACAATGCCATGAAAGCATTCCAGGTATCCGATGGGGCTCGACTTTTCCGGCAGCCCGTTCGGATACCCCTGGGTATAGACCGGGCTGTTCCGCAGCGTATCTCCGAAAAAGTACTGCGTCTCCTCCATGAGAAATTCCTCCGGTTTCTGGACCTGGATGATCGCAATGTCCTCCGAATGGACCTTCTCCCCGCTCTCTTCCGTCACGATATCCAGCGGCGAATACAGGATCTGCTCCTTCGGCACCTGGATCTGAAAAACCTGATAGAGATCCCGTTCTATATTGACTGCTTTTAAGATCACTAACTTTATCCTATCTGCCCGGTCCACCACATGCGCACAGGTAAACACAAACAGCTGGTTTCCGCCCGGATAAAACAGGACTCCGCTTCCCTCCGCCGTATTTTCCTCATCCGTAATATACACCGCGTACGACCTTGTCTTATCCTCTGTCCCTATATTCCCCATTGAAATATCTCACCTTCTCTGCAGAGCAGTTCCATACAGCTCCTGTCATCATTCTCCGTAAAAAATACCCGATTCCACCAGTCCGACGGACTGGTGATCCTGATCTTCCCGTACCATTTCTGAAGCTTCGCAGCCGTCTGTTTATCCGGATGCATCACCCCGTCCGTACAGATCAGGAAATTCTCACAGCTTATATGTTCCGGAAACTCCTTCGATATATTTCCAACAGCGCCATGATGCGGAAGCTTCACGAGGTCAAACCTCTGTTTTTCCTCCTCTAGTCCCGCAATAATATCCTCCGCCCAGGCATCCCCCGTAAACAGGAACCGCTTTCCCTGGAACTGGAAAATAAATACCACACTGTTTTTATTGTTTATGCTCGTATCTTTTTTCGTGATCGGTCTCTCGGCAAGCTCCGAAAGATCCACCGCGTAATCGCTTTTGTAATGCGCAAGCGGAGTATTCCCATATGCCCTATCCTGCGCAAGTTTCCCCGGTTGGATCACCGTGATCTCCGCCCCACCGACATAAAAGACATCTCCCGCGGTCATCGGTGTGATCTTCACCTGCTGCTTTCTAAGCATTTTGGCAACCTCGCAGTTCTGCCTCGTAGACAGTTGCGCATTATCAGCCCCAATGTTCTCCGCTCCGTTCATCCGTACTTCCCGAAACGGACACTTCCATCCCATCCGCAGCAGCGCCAGGATCCCACCAATATGATCATCATCCACATGCGTCAGGATCAGAAGATCCAGCGTCTCACCGGCATCTATGATCTCATGACAAAGACGCTTCAATGTGTCCGCGAAGCGGGTTACGCCTGTGTCGATAAAAATATTGTGTCCATCGCCGTAGCGTAGGCGGATGCATTCGCCTTTTCCTGCGTTGTATATGTAAACTCCGTTCATGCTCCACTCTCCCACGTTGGCCAGGTATGTCTTTACCTATCTCTTTTTCTTTACTTTATGTTCGGATTGCTTCTGCTCATCAATTTGAACACCCCACGGAATATTATCTTTTCCTTTTCCATTCGACTTATCTCTCCATGACGCGAACAAGAATTTATCAAAATCAGCGTATCTTGTTTCCGTATACGGATACTGCCTATCATAACTTCCTATGTTTGTGATAAATCCTGTCTGCATACTACGTAATTCGTAACTTCTGCATACAATTGTTTTATGCAATTGTTTATATAATCCATAATTAAATGCATCGTCTATTTTTATGTGATTAACCAGTTCTGAATACTCACCCTCATAATCCACAAAAAGTGCAAGATTGATTGCACAGCGCGCAAACACTTCATCATAAACTCTTTTTGAATAATATGCTATTCCATCATATCCCAGTCTTTTGCAGGCTATCATAATTGATTGTGAAATTATATACTCGGACTTAAATACCCGTCCTGTTTCCTTAACTCTGTATGCAGCAGAAATTGCAAGCATATACAATTTTAGCCAACAATGAACTCTATTTTCTTCAAAGTTATTTAAAGCATGAAAATCCCTTATTGAAACTGCCAAATTGAAGATTTTCTGTGTACCATCCAAAAGCACTGGAGATACATTAAACTCATTTTCGGCTGGAAAACCCGTTTCTATCCAACAACCATATGAGGAATTCGCCAAATACAAACTTGGATTTCCAGGAATACTAAATCGATAATTACCCGATTTTGCTCTTAATTTCAATGGCAAGTGTAACATATCTTTGGCCACATAAGCATTCGAAGGGTTCCCCGTTCGAGATCTAAAAAACTGTATTTCTGTATCAGGGACACCAGGAAAAGCATAACTTTTATTCAGTAGGCTGACTGCAAATGCATCTTCTCCTATATCCTTGATCAGATTTCTTATGATTGTATTACACCTTTCAATATCTGCTTGATAATAACACTTTAATGCTTCTAAAATCTTGCGTTTAAATTTATTAAGTATTTTAAGACTCTCTGCATCCGCACCTGCATTCCGCGCCTGATTAATCACAAGCCTATATTTTCTTTTTAAATCACCCAAATATTCAGAATCTTTCCCTAAAACAAACGGCGCGTACAAGTCTTTGCAAATAAATCCATTTCTCAGCCAAGTTAGACTCATATCCTTTTCCCCTCTTAGCACAATATTTTTTTCTACGTTCACATTCCAGTCACCGATACTTCTCACCTTGTAAATATAACCGTATTCTTCTACTCATCATAAATAGGTATGAAAAATTTCAGTTGACAAGAATCTCTTTTTTTCCCTGCTCAGTATACCACAAATCTGTGTATAAGTCTCCCATGTATATACGCCGCAACAGATAGTAGGCTAACTACTACAAAGAGCCAAGTGGCATACTTCCCACAAAATTTTCATGTATTCGTAACCGTGCTCATGTTCCTTACAAAACCATAGTTGTACTTTCATTCACAGATCATGTCTTGTCAAATTTTTATATAGATATACATCTAGTTTAAATAATAACAATTATTTGAGGTTGAGATATCCGAAAATGAAGAAAAAATGGGATGAGTGGCCTGCATTGAGAGAGGAAAATCTGAATGCAGGTT
>ERZ791903.3320-NODE-3320-length-10345-cov-3.042663_pt1 | contig 10345 bp, 7 predicted proteins | sample MGYA00510148_ERZ791903 | MGnify/ENA primary metagenome ERZ791903 (study PRJEB30046, sample SAMN00792080) | human gut metagenome | study: EMG produced TPA metagenomics assembly of the A metagenome-wide association study of gut microbiota in type 2...
GACAAGCGTCTCCGGCAGTTCTACTTCCTTCAGTGAAGTACAATTCTGAAAAGCACAATCTCCCACGCTCTCCATTCCCACACAAATTCTGACCCGGCGGATTTCATCTCTGATTTCTTCCCATGGTCTCTCTTGATGTTCCGCCCAGTTCTGCATCTTTCCGGTCCCTGTAATCGTCAGGCATCCTGTTTCCTGCGTGAAACTCCATTCTACATTATTCAATTTTTCATTCATATTCTTCCTCGTATCCGAAGCGTTACAGCTTCAGTTTCCATACAAACTTGTTTCTCTCCAAAGGATAAATACTTTCCGATATTTCAATAATCTGTCCCTCTTCATTCCTGGTAACAGAAGAAATCAGCATCGCAAGAGCATTTTCCTTCATTCCCATCAGATGACTCTCTCTGCTCTCCAGCGGACGAGCTGTCATTTCTTTTTCCAGACTGAATCGATTCTTGGAATGATCATTGAGTGCCTTCGTCAGAGATGCTTTGGTAAAATCATAGTCAAACAAAAATGCATCACTCTCCGGCATATAGGACGTTGTCAATACAATCGGTCCTTTGTCAAAAGAATCCTTTACGTATCTGAGACGGCTCAGTTTAATGACTCTGCTGTCACCGTTTTCGAACTTTTTCGCCAGTTCCTCCGTCATCTCCATATAACGGAATTCCAGCACTTCCGTCTCTACCTCAATGCCCCGGCGAAACATTTCATTAAAAAAGCTCTCAATAAATACCGTCGTATCCTCCAATACGCGTGGTGCTGTAACAAAGGTACCTTTTCTCTTAACTCTTTTCAGATGTCCATCCTGCACCATCCGCAGCATTGCCGTACGCACTGTGGAACGACTGACACCAAATTGTTCACAAAGCTCCACTTCTTTCGGAATTTTATAACCGATCGGCCATTCTCCCGTATGAATCTTGTTCATGATATATTCTTCAATCTCTGAATATCTGGCTGCCATATTTCCCCCTATTAACACTTTCCTTTTCGTTTTCTGTGTTTTTGTTATCCAATCTCATTATGATATTACATATTACTAACAGTATAGCGAATTTGGGAATTTAATGTCAATAATCGAGCCTACTAATATGTACGAATTTCAAAAATTCTTGCAAAATGGATACCGTAAGCACGGTGAACCGTCACCTTTATGGTATCACAAATTACATTTCCCAGCGGAATTCTGTTCAATCGCTGATAATTGTCATGTATTTCCTTGCAAAATACTTCTTTTCCTTCTCTGAAGGCACGCACATCATAATCCCGTACAAGTTCATCCGGCAGTCCTTTTACCTGTCGGTTCCGTACATTTCTTGTAAGAGATGGCATGATCTCTTTTGTCAGGTTCGTATCAAATGTCAGCTGAATCTGATGTAGCACCAGTTTCCCGTCATAGGTAAGGGTTATTTCGGCACCCTGTTCTCCTATCGGTGCCTCCCAGCAGTTACTTTCTTCCTGCTCCTGTCTGGCAATTCCGTTCAATACTTTCCATGGTTCATTTCCATGTGTATATCCGGATGCAGCTACCTTAGCTGACTTTGCATAATCGGCCGGATCCCGGTTACGGACTCCCGGAATATAGCAATCATCCCGCAAAAGCTCCTGTTGTAGTTCTTCCATATGTTCCCCGATCTGTCTGGGGGTACAGCCATATCTGACAGCCATTGCTGCTGCCGTGCCTACCGCCTGTCCTCCCACAGCGCAGGTTCCCATAACTCTCGTTGATCCAAATGCCATTTTTGTAGTACTGATGTCACGTCCCGCCAGCATTACATTTTCCAGATCCTTTGCATAATAGCATCTCCATGGTATTGTATAACAACCGTTGAAATTCAGGATCTGTGAAGGAATCTTATCCGTATCCAGAAGTCCCCTGCGCACATGCTGATCCATCTGCCAGCCACCATAAGCTACTGCGTCCGGGAATATCCTGTTGGCTAGTACATCCTTTTCATTCAACAGATAGTCTCCTTCGATTCTTCTGCTTTCACGATATCCCGGCACGAATCCAACCCAATCCAGCTCCAAATTTTCCACACCGTGGTTTCCCACATTTTTCAGATGATCCCATACGCCGTACACACATTTCAGCAATTCATCACGGATTTTCTCACCGTCACGGATAATATCTTCATCCTCACCACCCAGTTCAATCCACCAATATCCGGAGTCCACATTGGAAAAGTGTGGCAGTCTCCCGCTTCCTTCTTCGAATTTGGTCAGCTTACCGCCTTCCATATGGGAGGCAATACTGTTCGCATGTTCCCGGTATTTCAAATCTTCCTCCGTGTAATGGTTTGCCCATTCCGGACACACAAATTTTACCGGCTCTCCACGATCCACAGCGGAAAACAACAAAGTGTTTCCCATCGTATCGCTGTTCGGTTCTTCCGGAGCATCGGGTTCCTTAAATTCGTCTCTTCCTTCACTGCCCATACGCCCCGTCGCACCGCACATGGTAGCTAAGGTACCGTTCCCTGTGGCATCGACAAAGATGTCTCCGTAGATGGTATACTCGGTTTCCGTACTGTTCTGATGACAGACTACGGCCTTTATTTTTTTCCCTTCCAGGATCACGTCATCCATATTCGTATTCAGAAAGGATTCCAGATTTTCCTGAAAATGCACTTTTTCCCAGATGACGGAATCAAATACCGGAAAAGATGCATAGGGATTTCTGCGTTTGTTTGCCAGCAGAATCTCCAGCAGGATTCCTGTCTCTCCAAGATTTTTTTTGGCACCGTGGGAGTTGGCTCCCACAATGTGCATACGGATCTCCGAGCTGGCGTTTCCACCAAACATAGAGCGATTCTGTATGATGGCTGTTCTGGCTCCTTTTCTGGCAGCTGCTATTGCCGCACAGACACCGGCCAGGCCGCCTCCCACTACTACAACTTCATATTTTCTGGTTTCACTGTGAATTGACATATTGTTCTCTTTATTTTCTCCCTTATAGCAATATAGCAGGCACAGAGTCTTCTCCTGTCCTGCCACACTGCATCTGCCTTTTTCAATTTATTATCCCTTAACCGCACCTACGGACAAGCCTTTCAGGAAGAACTTCTGTCCGAACAGGAACACGATAAATACCGGCACAACCGCCATACAGCAGGCCGCCATGGTCAGGTTATACTGTGTTACCTCTGTACCGACAAACTGGTTCAAAGCCAGAGGAATCGTCCATTTCTTCCAGTTGGAGATAAATACCAGAGGATCCAGGTAGCTGTTCCATGCATCCAGGAACTGTACTGTCGCCGTCGCCGCTATCGTCGGCTTGACAAGTGGCAGCATAACCTGTGCAAAGGCTCTGTATTCACCGGCTCCATCAATTCTGGCAGCTTCCCGCAGTTCATCCGGAGTACTTAAGAAGGACTGCCTGAGCATAAAGGTGGAAGATACCGCTATGATCTTCGGTACGATCAATGACAAATGGGTATTCATCCATCCCAGTTGCATAAACATTATGAATCTGGGAATCAGTGTCAGCTGTGAAGGCACCATCATCTGCGCCAGATATACAATGAACAATACATTGGAGCCCTTGAATTTCAACTTGGCAAATGCATATCCGGCAAGTGTTGCGGAAGTAATTGCCACTACCGTACTGATTACAGCTACCTTGATAGAGTTAAAATAAGCCAGACCGAAATGATAATTTGTGGAGCTGGTCGTTCCTATGCTTAATACTCTCTTATAGTTATCCGGGTAAAAATACTTCGGGATCCACTCAATAGGGATCTTCATAACATCCGCTTCTGTCTTGAAAGATGCTGAGATCATCCAGACAAAAGGAACAATCATAACCAATGTAACCAGAATAATTACAATGGTAATCAATACTCTGGCTACCTTTTTGGAAACAGGTACATTCTTCCTCATCTCAATCCCTAGCCTTTCTCTTCTTTATTGTTATGTACCCACTGGATAATGGTCACAATAAGCAGCATCACAAACAGAATTACGGCAATTGCCGAAGCATAACCCATCTTATAATACTTAAATGCTGATGTATAAATATAATAAACCAGTGTGTAGGTAGAGCTTCCGGGACCACCGCCTGTCATAACGTTCGTATATCCAAATACTTTAAAGCTGGATATAATACCTGTAATTGTCAGGAAAAAGGTCGTGGGCTTCAACAGCGGAACCGTTAATTTGAAAAATTTCTGAATAGAATTCGCTCCGTCAATCTCAGCAGCCTCATACAAATCTCTCGGAAGTCCGGTGATTGCGGCGCTGTACATAAATACGCGGTATCCCAGGCTTGCCCAGATTACGACCAGCATGATCGCGGGAAGTGCCCATTCATAGCTTGCCAGGAATCGGGGAGGATCCTGCCATCCGAGAGCCCTCATCAATTGTGTAAAGGGTCCGTATTTAGAATACAACGCCATCCATACAACGGAAATTGCCACAATATTACAGATATGCGGCATATACATAGCGACACGTACCACACCCGCTATTTTCTTATGACAAAATTCATCAATCAGTACCGCCATTATAATTGCCAAGAAAAGTCCGATGGGCACGGTTACGACGGTGAAGACCAATGTATTTTTCAAAGATGCAAGGAACCATTCATCCTTCCACAGATTGATAAAGTTTGTCAGTCCGATGAAATTCCAGTTGCCGAGTCCTTGAGAGAAATTCCAGTCAGTCAGGCTTACATATAAAGAAATTATCAGCGGAATCAGACTGAAACATATTACACCTATCAGACTCGGTGCCAAAAAGGAATATGCAACCAGGTTCTGATGCAATATTTTTCGTCTTTCTCCTTTAGTCTTCTTTTTCTTGCTCTTCATTTGCTTTATCCCTCTTTTGTTCGTTTCAGAGCAGGGGACGGTTCGCCTGTGAAAACGACCGCCCCTTCCCACTGCTGTTTTTATTTTTTTACTTCTGACTGCTTAATTCGGTCTGGATCAGTTCGTTACCTCTCTTCTCCATGTTCTGAACGGTCTGATCTACAGACTGTTTTCCATAGCACATAGCATCAAACTCTTCGAACCAGGCAGAACTGATTTCAGAGGAAGCATGTCCTTTAATAGCGGCAACACCCTGCGTAGTATCGAGAGACAGATAGTTCTCCATGGAATCCATATCAATGGAGCCCTGTGCCTTCTCCTTCAGCACGCTCAATACTTCATCCTTATTAACACCATTCCACAGAGGAATTCTTCCGCCCTGTACCAGAGGGGACATACCACCCTTTAAATACCACATTGCAAACTCAAAGCTTGCTTCCGGATACTTTGTATTTGCTGAAATGCTCAGCAGGTCTCCTGCACCGGTAGTACCGATCTGCTTACGATAAAATTCGGTGTTGTATTTCTCATCATCGGGAACGGGTGCTGGTACCAGTGCAGTCATGAAATCATGAGGATAATTCTCCTGATCCATACACAGTCTCATCTGTGCTACACCAAGCATGATGGCACATTTACCCTGAAGGAACGTATTGGCAACGCTGATATCCTCGGAGAATTCATCTTCGATGGGAATCGCATAACCCTTATCCAGCGTCTCTTTTACAAGGTTAAGACCTGCACGATATACATCATTATCGAAGTTTACCTCTGTACCTTCTTCATTCTTGTAAATCTGATTTGCACCCAGTACACCGTCTAATGCATACAGAATACTCTTACCGCTCTGCTTACGTGCCCAGCATACTCCGTATACCTTATCCTGGCCCTCGCCATGTGTCAGCTTCTCGGCATCCGCAAGGAATTCGGAATAGGTCCATCCATCATAAGGAATATCCAGTCCTGCTTCCTTAAACATATCTTCATTGATCAGAATCCATCTTGAGTTCTCGTATTTGGTAGGGAATCCATATACGGCACCATCATCGTAGTGATACTCTGCCATATTTGCCACACCCAGCTCATCATCCAGATTGAATCCGATATCATTGAGCATACCGGACATATCCAGCAGCAGGTTGGAGTCTACACGCTTGTCCATTTTGGTACGTCCGCCATAGCCAATGAACAGATCGACATCACCACCGCCCATTAAGTAGGTCTCCAACTGAAGGTTACCGTTATCATCATTTACATATCTTACATATTCTACCTGAAGTCCTTTGTCTTTGTACTCCTCATTGAAGTTGGCACACAGATCATCATATCCGTACTCCGGCTGAACACCACCCCAGAAATGAAGTGTGATCGTCTTTCCGTCTTCCGTGCCATACCATTCCTTCTCGGCTTCCGTGGTTTCCGCTGCTTCGGTTCCTACGGCTGCTGTAGTATCTTTTGCTTCTGTAGATGCATTTGTGTCTGTATCTACTTGTCCACATCCTGCCAGACAGGTACCCAACATTGCCATTGTCAATGCAAGTGCAATTTTCCTCTTCATAATTGTAATCCTCCTACATTTTAGTTTTCTATGGTTAACCTGAGTTTTTCTCAGGAATACACCCTTACTTCATAAATATGTACGTCTTTTTCCCCATTGGTGGTATGAATCGTAATGGTTACTTTATCACATTCCGTAGGCTCAAAGGTTACAACATTCTGTCTCTGGTCATTTTCTGTCACTTTCTGTTCTGCCATCTTCTGTTCTCCCCGCCAGAGTGTCACAGTGTAATCTTTTACCAATTCGGGAGGTACTCCTATCCTCTGCTGGAGCTGACGTTTCTTCGATAAAGTAATCTTGATCGGATAATTAAAGTTGGAATCAAACGTCAGTCTGACCTGGGATACTTTTTTCACCGAGGCAAGCTTTAAGGTTAACGTCTCTCCTTCCGGGCTTATGCCATCGGAGCTCCACATATTTCGAATTCCGTTTTCATCTCTGGACACTCCGTTGATCACTTTCTCCGGAGCGAACCCTTCTCTGGCAGAGGTTGCACTGATCTGCGCGGTTCTCGCCAGATCCTGCGGATCGGTGTTTCGATAACCCGGAATATAACAGTCATCCTTCAGCAGAAGCTGTTGCAATTCCTCCATGTGCTCCGTCATATCTTTCGGCCCGCAGTGATATTTGATGCAAAGTGCCGCTGCGGTTCCCGCTGCCTGTCCTCCTATGGCACAGGTTCCCATAACTCTTGTGGATCCCATTGCCATTTTGGTAGCACTGATATTTCGTCCCGCCATCATCATATTGGGAATATTTCTGGAGCAATATGACCGGTACGGAATCGTATAGGCTCCGTCAAAGCTGACAACTCTGGAAGGAAGTTCATCAAAATCATATAGACCTCCGGGAGTATGGATATCCATCGCCCAGCCGCCGTATGCCACTGCATCCTCGAATACCCTGTTGGATAAGACATCATTTTCATTTAATATATAATCTCCTACCAGACGCCTGCTCTCTCTGACACCGGGCAGCATACCGACCCATTCCAGATCATAGTTCTCGGCCCCATGGTCACCACCGTTTTTCAGATGATCCCATACCCCATAGATACAAGACACCAACTCATCACGGATTTCTTCATACTCATCTATGATATCTTCTGTCTTGCCGGGAAGCTCGATCCACCAGTATCCATAGTCCACAGAGGAGGTACTGTAGGAGGTCATACGTAAGTATGCCTTATCCACATCTCCCTTTGTCTTAGCTTCGTGCACGGCAGAGTGTGTTCTGTATTTGAGTTCCTCTTCCGTAAAATGTCTGGCGATCTTCGGTCGTTTAAAATTCACCGAATGTCCTCTGTCCACCGCCTTGAATAACAGCGTATTTCCCATACGGTCATTGTTGGCCTGTTCCGGCGCATCCGGTTCATTGAATTCTGCCCTTCCCTCGCTGCCGGTACGATATTCCGCTCCTGCATAATATCCCAGGGTCGCATTGCCGGTACAGTCAATAAATATGTTCCCTCTGATCTGCCAATGTGTCTCTGTCGTGAGCTGGTATGCGTCGATTTCACGGATCTCATTGCCTTCCATCCGGCAATCCTCCATGGCGGTATTCAGATACACTGTCAGATGTGGCTGACTCTTCACTGCGGTAAATAATACCATATCCCAGATCGAATAATTAAAATAATCATTTCTGCTCTTGTTGTCAAGCATGATTTCATGGAGAATTCCGCTCTCTTCAAGCTCCGGTTTCGCAAGATTCTCGGATGCTCCGCAGATATGCATTCGGATTTCACTGGATGCATTTCCTCCCAGTACATGTCTGTCATGCACCAACGCTGTCCTGGCTCCGTGTCTTGCAGATGCAAGTGCTGCACAGATGCCAGCCATTCCACCACCGATTACTACAACATCATATTCAGCTTTTTTAACTTTTCTGTTCTCTGACATTTCGTTCACCTTTTATGTTGTAACTTATGTCTATATAATATGCTTATGCATGCAATATGTCAATACATATTTTAAAGTTTATGATATAAATGTCTGTAATATTTAGTGACATAATAGGAAAATTGCCTTTTTTCTGCATTAAAACCATACAAATATACTTCAAATTATACTTCTTCCAGATAATGAACACCCTCTATCTGACTCACTTCCGACAAAACTTCTGCGTGATTTCTTCTCTTTTTCAGATCCAGCATCATTATAAGTACAATATCCGATCCTTTTAAGGTCTTATCCCTCTTTTTCTCCACGGAACTCAGTTCATATCCAAACTCATTGATATAGTCATAGACTCCCCTTGTCATCGACTTATCAATTTCTATATATAGACCAATGTATCGATTGTATTGCTCCTGCACACGACTGACTCTGGCAATTCCGAACATTGTGACAATAATCAGTGCAAACATCATCAGACTGACCTCCAGCATTCCGGATCCCAACATAATTCCAAGGGTTGCCGTTGTCCACAATCCGGCAGCCGTTGTCAGTCCTCTGACCTGATTTTTCCCGGTAATAATGATGGTTCCCACCCCCAGAAAGCCAATACCGCTGACCACGCCGGCTGGGATACGTCCCATATCTGTCCCTCCGACGCCCAGGGCTGTCCCAAGGTAGATATTGACCGCCGCTCCAAGACACACTAATGCAAATGTGCGCATTCCTGCCGGATGATGTTTCGTTGCTCTCTCCAGTCCAATCACGCACCCCAGTACAGCCGCTAATAGCAATCGCAAGGCTATGGCTCCATTCGTAAATTCCGCAAAATAATTCGCAAAGTTCTGCATATGTATTTCTCCTTTCATACTTTCATATAAGAAAGGCCGGCATAGTCTCCTGTCGCGGACTGTACCGACCTTCGTTATCCTTTAAAATATCTGCTGTTTTACAGCGCTTTTTTATTACAAAATTACAGATTCAGAAGATATTCTCCCAGCGCATAAGAGAACTCTACCAGGTACGGCTGTACCTCCTTGGGATACATACTGGTAAGGTGGTGTGTTTCAAAAGCAAAACACTCCTGGTAGTCAATATCCCGCAGAGCCTGCACTACCTCTTTCCAGGGAATCGTTCCGTTGAACGGTGAGAAATGCTCGTCCTTGATACCGTAATTATCGTTAATATGGGTAGCCTTCAGATGAGATCCTACCTGACGGATCATATCGGGAACATTCAGACCCACCATATTTGCATGACCAGTATCAATACATATCTGTACATTCGGATTGTCAATGACATCAATCAGCTCCAGCAGTTCTTCCGCACAGCTGCCATAATGGGTAGGCTTTGTCATATTTTCGATAGCCATTCCCACATGATGATCCGCAAAAATTTCACCCCAATGCTTCATGTATTCTTTGTTATATTCAAAAGATTTTCTGTAATCATAACCGCCGCCGTTACGTCTTACGGTGTAAGGATGAACTACCATCCACTTTACTCCCAATGCTTCTGCTGCCAGGACACTGCGTCGCATAAGCTCCTCTCCCAGCTCTCCGTCCGAACGGGTCAGATCCGCATTAAATGCATTTCCAATGGTCCAGTAGGCATGTGCCTGGATGTATTTCACACCGAGTTCTTCTGCCAGTGCTGCGGTATCCGCAATCCATTTTTCCCAGTTCTCTCCTCTTAAGGGCTGTCCTTCCCTGCAATGGCTGCAAAGACATGCATCTACATATTTATATCCCGCCTTTGCACAAGCCCTGGTGGACACGTCAATGGGAATCTGATAAGGTCTCTTATCATCGAAATCCATAATGTTAGTTGATGTTGCGAGTTTCATTTTTTATCCTCCATTCTTTTTAAGAATTGCTTCTTCCATAATTCTGTAGTTCTCACTATATACTCACTTATATAATATGTCAATACATATAAAGCATATATTTTATTATTTTAAGTAAAACGTGCGTTATTGTACGTATATATTTAGTGAGAAAGACCGGAATAGTCTTTTGTTGCAAACTGTACCGGTCTTTCTTATTATTTTATATTACGGTTTTATACAGACAAAA
>ERZ791903.3334-NODE-3334-length-10308-cov-2.795474_pt1 | contig 10308 bp, 9 predicted proteins | sample MGYA00510148_ERZ791903 | MGnify/ENA primary metagenome ERZ791903 (study PRJEB30046, sample SAMN00792080) | human gut metagenome | study: EMG produced TPA metagenomics assembly of the A metagenome-wide association study of gut microbiota in type 2...
TTAGTTTATGAGAGTTTCGACACCCTCTTGCTTTTACCTTTGCATCAAAGTAATAACTTAAAAATAACAGATATGAAAACGAAACTCTTATTTCTCTTTACATGGCTTATGCATCGTCAGAATCGATATTCAGCAGATTCTGAATGGCACATTCTTTTGAGTTCTTCGTTCCTTCAGGAATTTCATATACTTTTAGCCAGTAACATTTACCTTTTTGAGTAAAGAACATCATTGTATTGGCATTGTTGCCGGATAGCTATGCTCGATGAAGTCTTTGGCATGCGTTTCATACAGAGGCTCAAAAATTTTAGTTAATACTACCTCATCAGCACTCATATCCAATCCTATTCAACTAAGATTTGTAGAAGAGCGACACAATGTCGCGAATAGAATTATACATAAACCCCTTACTTATATGAGCCTGCGGATGATAAAAATCAATAATCAGCTTTCCATCACCGATCTGATAATAAAGAATTTTCTTTGCCATCTCCTTATCAGCAGTTTCAAATACATGCTTTTGCAACGAAATGTCTTTTACAAGGCTCCGGAACAAGCTACCAACTTCTACCCCACAACAAACAATAATATCGGTTTGAGACCAATAAAGATCAACCTGACTGCGCAACAAGCCCTTGTGTTTTTTCACGAATTCACGAAGTTCGGCTTTATTGGAATTTGCACCTCCGGGAGTCTTCTTCAGATTCATCGCCACGACCGTTTGTAAATGATGCTTGCGTCTCGCCTTTTCCAATGAACGTAGATTGATTTCATCCGACCATTGAAGATTCTCTTTATAATGCCGGATAGCATGTGTCCACAGCGCAATGTTCCCCCAAGTATTGCTTCCGGCTCCATCATACAACCATTCTCTTGAAAGAGAAGCAGAATGTGGTTTACCTTTATGATTGGCTTCTTTCAATACAAACAATATTTTTGGTGAAGACTCTAACCATTTTTTCTCATCGACAATGCCGTCTGTTACTAAATGCGAGTTCTCCAATACCTTTTTCCACGCTTCGAAAATCTTATCTTCTTCTGTAAATAAACTCATAATATCTATTATTTTACTTCCACCATATCGAAGTTTGCCAAGCTACATCCCGAAATCAAAGAAATTCCATACTTGCGCTTAAACGCTTCTTCTATCTCTTTAATAACCGGTTTGGCAGTAGTTCCGCTTTTCACTACTTCCGCTTCCATCCCTTTAGCAACTTTTCCCACCGCTTTCTTGGCAGTGACTTTCCATAAATGACTACTCATACTATTATTTTTTTAAGTTACCTACTCTATCGGTTTTTCGGCCTCCCCCATTATATTGTTTTTTATCAAAATACTGCTTGTTATCAAATAAGAAAAGGACACAACACTCCTTTTCTTATTTCTTTGGTTAGGCTCTGGTAAGCCCGAGATCAAAATAAGTAAAAGCAGCCTGTGCCCTTTATGAAGGGTACAAACATGCTTAGACTAATTATTTTTGATCTCATTTTAAATTTACCAGATTTAACCAAATCAAATAATCGTCTGCAAGTTATGCAATATGTCTTTTATAAATCAGTTCTGTTTTTCTCCTACACAAGATTTATCTGCTTACAAAGCTACAAAAAACAGTTGGATTTATAAAACAAAAAATCTCCGCATATCACAGGCTGCCGTTATTTTGTGCAAAGAAATGAATAAGGTATGCCAAAAGGTTTCATCAACTCCTCTTTTTATTAAAATTCCGGTTATATTTCATAAGAAAAAAACAATTACTTTATCCATATATCCCACTTTTTCCCCTTTTTTGTTCTATCTTTACAGGCAAAATAAATTAAACAAAAAAAACGATAAAACACTAACCACATGCAACCAACCGTAAACAAAACACCACGTATCGAAGTGGTAGATGCCTTAAGAGGCTTTGCTGTAATGGCTATTCTCCTTGTACACAGCGTAGAGCATTTCATCTTTCCTGTCTATCCGACAGATTCGCCCGAATGGCTGAACATACTCGATAACGGAACCTTCAACGTTATCTTTTCGCTCTTTGCCGGAAAATCTTATGCAATATTTGCTCTGCTCTTCGGATTCACATTCTATATCCAATGTCATAATCAGCAAAAGAAAGGAAAAGATTTTGGTTATCGCTTTCTCTGGAGATTAGTTTTATTGGTGGCCTTTGCCACGCTGAATGCAGCCTTTTTCCCTGCCGGAGATGTTCTGTTGCTTTTCTCTATCGTGGGAATTATCCTGTTTTTAGTACGCAAATGGAGTGATAAAGCGATCCTGATCACAGCTATTTTCCTCCTGCTGCAACCCATAGAGTGGTATCATTACTTCATGTCTCTTTTCGATCCTTCGCATGCATTGCCCGACTTAGGCGTAGGAGCCATGTATCAGGAAGTAGCGGATTATACAAAAGCCGGAAACTTTTGGGATTTCCTGATAGGAAATATCACATTAGGACAAAAGGCAAGCCTGTTTTGGGCAATCGGTGCAGGACGTTTCCTGCAAACAGCCGGGCTTTTCCTCATGGGACTGTATATAGGAAGAAAGGAACTGTTCGTCACTTCGGAACTGCATCTCAAATTCTGGATAAAGGCGTTGATCCTTGCAGCTATCAGTTTTGCACCGCTCTATTCACTCAAAGAGCTGATTATGCAGAGCGACAGCGACTTAGTTAAGCAAACCGTAGGCACTGCTTTCGACATGTGGCAGAAGTTTGCATTCACCATTGTACTGGTAGCCTCTTTCGTTATTCTCTATCAGAAAGAGAAATTCAAAAATGCAGTAGCCAGCCTACGTTTTTATGGCAAGATGAGTTTGACGAACTATATCACCCAATCCATAGCAGGAGCTATTATTTATTTCCCCTTCGGACTTTACTTAGCCCCTTATTGCGGATATACAGTCAGTGTATTGATCGGTTTTGTATTGTTCCTCCTGCAAGTACAGTTCTGTAAATGGTGGCTATCCGGACACAAGCAAGGACCTTTGGAAAGCATCTGGCATAAATGGACTTGGATGTTCTCCAACAAGTAAAATTTGCCATCAAGAATGGAGAACGGTATTAGCCAAATATCATCAAAACAGCCTTATAAACATCTTTTTGTTCTCTTATTGATGATTTTTATAACAAGCACTTTCTAAGCAAAGTCGCAATCAGAGAAAAAGCTGCATAATAAAACAAATATCATGCAGCTTTTTCTGTATATTCTTACCTTATCCGGATAAATATGTGATTTATCCCGGTATGTCAACTCCATTATCCCGGCATGATAAGTTCGGTTTCTCTACGAGGAACAGTCCGAAACTCTACGAGAAACGACAAGAGACTCTACGAGATAAATTATTTCCTCTCCAAAAGGCGCTTTTTCACGCTGGTTGATGTCCGAATCCCGATCATGCTCAATTATCTAAAATCACAGCAAATACAGATTATAAAGACAAAATGCACAATAAAAGAAACATATACGGCCTATTTATCACACAATTGCCTCTAATACAAACTATTCACCCCAATAACACTTCCAATAAAGAAGATTTCCGGCAGCCATTCCTATCCATCCCTTAACAAAGCAATTCTACAAGGTTAGCTTTAGCAAAAAGTCAAAGTTGACAATGTGTCAACGAAACAACTCTTATCATAAATTCGGATTCGCATCCGTCTCCTCTTTCGGGATAGCATACAGATAATTGGTACTGTTCGGGACAAATACCTCTCCCTCGGAGAAAGTAACAAACCAATGTCCCAACGGATTCCTTTTAGCGAACCCTCCGCCTTCCTGCCAGGCATCCACTTCCTGTTTCTGCTCCTCGGCAGAAAGCATGGTACGCTTTACGGATTGCTGCGTACGCAAGATATCGGTGATCCCGAACCCTTCACCCCACAATTCCCGGCGACGTTCCATCAAAATCTCGTCGATAACATCCTGCTGCGACTTACCGGTTAAATCATAATCACCCAGGCCACGGGCATGACGCAATTCATTCAAAGGCACTACCGCCTTTTCCGGGAAACCGTCGCGAGCCAATGCTTCCGCCTCCACCAATAGCATTTCGGAAGCACGCATCAATACAATATCGGCCGTATCATCGGCACGCATGTGGAATTTCTTATATCCCAAATATCCCTCACGCATCCATTGAAAAAGCTCCAGGCGGATATCCCCGTCCGAAAATGTATCCCGGAAATGGGGATCGGCCATGAAACTGCTGTAAGCCCCCACATGGGTGGCATCCAGAAAATAGAAATTATAAGAAGCGCTGGATTGGGCAAGCGTCTGCGGATGCCCCCAGATCCACTCTTTATTAGAGATGTTATTGAACCCTTCGTACTCGGCGGCAGTGGTCATCAGCGAATAACCCTGACGGGCGGCGGCAGCAGCCTTTGCAGCTTCCTCCCACTGCCCGGTGAGCAGATAGGCACGGGCCAAAAGCCCATTGACGACATTTACATCCGGCTTGAATTTCTGCCCGTCACCTTTACGTGTATAGTTCTTCAGGTAATCCTTAGCGAGAGCCAGATCATCAAACACACGCCGGTAGACCTGTGCCACGGTCGATTTCCCTTTGGGAGCGGTATCATCCGTAGTGGGCTCGGTATAGATAGGGACACAGGGAGCCGCAGGGTCTTTCAAATAGGTAAACTGGTAGTGCTGTGCCAGATGCAGATAGCAGAAAGCCCGAAGCGCCAATGCCTGCCCCTGTGCCTGACGGAGCGCTTCCGTATCGCCCTGTATGGCAAGGGCGGTGTTGCAGTTATCAATCGTCTTATACATCAGATACCAGGCAAAAGAGGTACGGGTATTGTTGGGTATGGCGATGTCGTTGAACTGATAAGACGAGTTAAAGCCATAAGCCGGACGGGAAACAACATCATCCGCCATCATGTCGTCCTGGCATTGAAGCCCACGGTAACCGCTATTGGCAAGCGTATAAACATATTCGAAAAGATTGTACCAGGCGCCGTTAAACAACCGTTCGGCATTGCCGGGCACACCGACTTCATCGGAACTTACGGAATCTGTCGGCTCTTTATCGAGAAAATCACCGCTACATCCCGCCAATAGAAGCAGAGAAGCCATAAAAGAAAATATATATTTCATAATCGTGAATTTTTAAACTGTGAATCATAAATCAAAACGTCACATTAATCCCCCCGGTAAAAGATCTCATGGCAGGATACCTGTAATAAGTCAATCCGGTAATCCCCTGTTCAGGGTCGAGACCTTGATTGCGGTGAATGGTAAACAAGTTATCACTCTGCACAAAAACCTGTACGTTACTCAATGACGCCTTGCTGACAAGCTGCTTCGGAAGCGTGTAAGACAAAGTCAGGTTCTTTAGCCGCATATACGAGTTATTCTGCAAAAAACGGGTGGAATAGGACGTCCAGTTATTGGTAGTGGTAGCCAATGCCGGCACATCCGTATAACGGTTCTCCGGAGTCCAACGGTTCAATATCTCCTTCGACCATGCGCGGCCGGCAGAACTGCCGTTGTGCAGAATCATCGTTATGTCCCGGTTCATGATATACCCGCCTACACTATAAGCAAATATAGCCGACAGCTCCACCCCCTTGTAAGAGAAGGAGGTATTGAAACCGCCATAAACTTTGGGTAAAGAGGACTTATTGACAAAATAATCGGTAGCATCCTTGTAGACACTGGTAGTCCCGCGCCCTACGACGTTGTCATCCTTGTCGAGAATATCCATGTACCACAACGGATTTCCGTTTTCGGGATCCACCCCTGCCCACTCTTTGGTGTAAAAGTCATAAACGGAGCGTCCTACCGCCAACTTATTGACTCCGGAAGGCGGCATGTCTTTCAAAGGCAACTCGGTAACCTCATTCTTATAATGTGTCAGATTGAGACCTAATTTCCAGATAAAATCCTGAGTATTGATCAGCGTCCCGTTCAGAGAAAGCTCGATACCCGTATTCTTCAAAGCACCTACATTTTCATCCACCGACTTATACCCCAATGACGGAGCCACAGGACGCGAATAGAGCAGATCTTTCGAACGGCGCTGGAAGAAATCGAACGAACCGGATACACGGTTGTTCCACAAGGAGAAGTCGATGCCGACATTGAAATTCAGATTGGTTTCCCACTTCAATTTCGGAGTGGCAATACGATCGGAAAACAGTGCATTCTCTCCCAAATTGGAGACAATGGCATAAAGCCCCTTACTGGCATAATAGGTACCTAAGTTATCGTTTCCCTGTGCGCCGTAACTGGCTTTCAGAGTCAAAGCAGAAAGCCAGTCGGACGTGGAGATCATAAAATTCTCCCGGTCGATGCGCCAGGAAGCACCCAATGACCAGAAATTACCCCAACGCGTCTCTGGTGCAAAACGGGAAGAACCGTCGCGACGATAAGAAGCGGAAAAGAAATACTTGCTCTGATAATCATAAAGCAACTGGGTAAAATATCCTGCCAAAGCATAGTCGATGCGATAGCCGGAACCGCCCGTAAGCTGCGAGCCTACCACCAGTTCGGGCATATCGGGCAAAGCCATCTTGGTACGCGATGCAGAGAGTTCGTCATAACGGTACGAATAGGCTTCCTGCCCGGCAAGGATATTGAAATGATGCTCGCCGATGGTTTTATCGTAAGTGACGATATTATTCCACGTCCACGAAAAAGTACGGGTGTTCACACGGCTCGATCCACCTCCGGTGGTCACGGAAGGTCCGATAAGGGAGTTAGTGAAGTCGAGTGAGTTATAGTTGATCAGGTCGAAATTGAAACTCGTCTTGAATTTCAATCCGGGAATGAAGGTCACTTCCAGGAAAGTACGTCCGGAAAATTCATCCTTCATACGTTCCGACTTATCGAGAGGAAGCGTAGCCGGCAAGTTCCAGTTCGACGTCGATCCGGAAGGCCGGTACGACCCGAAATCGGGAATAAGTTCCCCGTTCGCATCAGTCTTTAAAGAGCCGTCGGCATTTACTTCATAAATGGGATAAAACCCCGGCATGGTGCGGCCGGCATTGATCACATTGCTGGTTTTCGTATCCGAAGAAACCGGATAGTTCTGCATGGAATGCGCAAAGCTCATATTCACGCCCCCTTTCAGCCAGGAAGTCATCTCACTGGTGATATTGGAACGGAGATTAAAACGCTGGTAGCCCGATTCGAGGGCAATACCCTTATCATTCAGATAGCCGGCGGAAAAGAAATACTGGTTCTTCTGTCCGCCACCGGATACATTCAGATTGAGTTCGGTACGCAAAGCCTGTTGTTCCATGGCATCACTCCAGTCAAAGTCCCAAAGGGGCCGGGCACCGTCCACGAGCTTGCCGTCCGTACCCACCGGTTGCGGATAGTTAGTGCCATAAGGGTTAGGGCCGTCACCCATCAGCTTCGTCACCAGATCTTTAGAAGCCTGTGCGGCAGCGGTGGCAGGCGTATAGTTTTCCGTATCCTTGGCGTATTGGTTGCGTAGCGCTTCCCAATAGAGCTGAAAATAGTCATTGGTACCGATACGGTCATAATCGCGTACAGCCCGGTTGGAACCTCCGAACGAGGCTTTCACGTTGACGGTCGTTTTAGAGTCCGTCTGCCCCTGCTTGGTGGTGATGATAATCACGCCGTTGGCACCACGTGAACCGTAAAGGCGGCCGAAGCGGCATCCTTCAATACAGTCATCGAAGCGATGTCATCGGGATTGATGGAGTTGACAGAACCATCGAAAGGGACACCGTCCACCACATAAAGCGGTGCACTGGAAGCATTGATAGAACCGATACCCCGGATACGGATTTCCGCATCCGTACCGGGCTGGCCACTGGCTGCGCTGGCCTGTACGCCCGAAACCGTACCCTCAAGGGCACGGGAAACGCTGGCTACCTGCAACTTCGCTATCTCGTCTCCCTTTACGGTAGAAGCAGCTCCGGTAAAACTATATTTCTTAGCGGTGGCATAGGCCACTACCATGACTTCATCCAGTTCTTTACTGTCAGACTCTAAAGTGACATTTATCATGTTCCGCCCGTTGACCGGCTGTTCCACCGTTTTTAATCCGACAAAGCGGTAAACGAGTATGGCATCCGAAGGGGCGGAAATGGAATATTTTCCATCCATATCGGTGATTGTTCCGGTAGTCTCGCCTTTTATTTGTACAGAGACTCCGGGCAACGGCTCTCCATCGGATATCACCGTACCCGAAATTCGTATTTCTTGCTGCACGGCCGCCCACAAAGTAGCAGACACAACAATAGCAAGAAACGTTAATACTAAACGTAGATTGATTCTCATAATTTTTTTGTGGTTTAGGATTGAATTGTATGTGTTATTAAACAGAAAATTACGGAAGTTTGTTTTAGAAAGAAAACAAATTTTAGAGGAATATTAGCATAAACGGAGAGGAAACGCTACATTCGCGTTAATAATTTGCCAATGTGCCAATATGCCAATGTGCCAATGGAAGAATGAAAAAATTGGGGAATGTAAAGAATCAGAATAATGGGAAAGAGTGTCGATATAGAAAATAAGAAAATGAGAAAAGATGTCAATGTGCTCCCCCACCGGACAGCGCAGCCCATTGGCACATTGGCATATTGGCACATTGACACATTATTAATTGGCACATTATTATTATTCATTTGTTTATCATTTCCGCTTTCTTCGTTTGCCCAAAGCGGAGAAATTGAAAAAACAGTTGCAGTAGCAGATAGCTTGCAAACGAAAAAGCGTCCCAATGGATTCATAAGGGCTTTCAATTATCTGTTTAATCCCAATGATATCGATACGACTTATATCGGGCCCAACCGATATAACTATGCTTTAATGCTGGATCATTTCACGAATTACGAATATTACGCCATAGGCAGTAATACTCCCGAATCACAACGATTACGGTTCTCTCCCAATCCGCGCAACAAGATCGGCCCTTACTTCGGTTGGCGATGGATCTTCTTAGGATGGTCTATCGACACGGACGGACTTTACGGCAAGCAAAAAGGAAAAAGAAAAGGTACGGAATTCGATTTGAGCCTTTACAGCGCCAAGTTAGGAGTGGATATCTTCTACCGTCGCACGGGTAACGATTATAAAATACATAAAGTGACCGGCTTCGATGATATTGCCAGTGACTATTCCGAAAGCTTCGACGGTCTGAAAGTAGACATGAAAGGGTTAAATCTCTTCTATGTATTCAATTACCGCCGCTTCTCTTATCCGGCAGCTTTCAGCCAAAGTACCAACCAAAGACGAAGTGCCGGTTCAATGATCGCCGGTTTCTCTATCTCCACGCATGATCTGAACTTCGACTATACCCGATTGCCGCAGGCTATCCAAGGAAGTATGAACGAGGATATGAAAGTAGAACATATCAAATATACCAACATCAGCCTCACGTTTGGATATGCCTACAACTGGGTATTTGCCCGTAATTGGCTGGCCTGCCTTTCGCTCACTCCCGCCGTAGCCTACAAGACATCACGCATCGAAAAGATAGAATCACAAACCAATGATTGGTACAAAAACTTCAACATTGATTTTATCCTGCGTGCAGGAGTGGTTTATAACAACAGTAAATACTTTGCCGGCACTTCTTTCGTCGGCAGATCGTATGACTATTACCGGGATAATTTCTCGATGAACAATGGTTTCGGTACCCTACAAGTATATGCAGGATTCAACTTCTATCTAAAAAAGCAATACAAGAAGAAAAAATAATGCCTTATTCCACCAACCCCGGCTGATATTCCGGGTAGCGGCACTGAACTCTACTCCCCAAAGGTTAGGAACAATCTGACCAGAATAAATCTAACAAAAATCAGAGTATTAGAAAAAAGAAAATGTATTATCAATGGTATCAGTAAAAGTATCATGCCGCAACATCTTCTTTATGCAAGGATTTATTTCTGTATTAGGGATCAAACCCTACGAAGAAATAAATGGAAAACATTTAAAAATTTATTATATAACAGCAATTTTATCTCAAATATTTTTGTATTTTTGTTGGTAACGTAAAATATCTATTGAACAACGTAATTTACAGAGTTAATTAACTGATAATATTGACTACACCCATATAATCTTTGTAAAAATGAAAAGATTAATCTACATATTATCCTTTGCAATCTTTTTACAAATGAATGCACAAACATTCAATTCTGGCCAAAAATGGACAGATTTTCATACCAACAAGAATGCTTTATCCCATCCCGTACCAACTAATATCCAAAAGAACTTCGACATCGCCATAAATGAAATAAGCCAGATGTTGAAAGGGGAAAAACCTCTAAGTTTTAAAAAGGCGGTTTTTCTTGTAGAAAATGCCTATTATGAAGGCCAAATGAGTTGGGAGGAT
>ERZ791903.3336-NODE-3336-length-10297-cov-3.703769_pt1 | contig 10297 bp, 7 predicted proteins | sample MGYA00510148_ERZ791903 | MGnify/ENA primary metagenome ERZ791903 (study PRJEB30046, sample SAMN00792080) | human gut metagenome | study: EMG produced TPA metagenomics assembly of the A metagenome-wide association study of gut microbiota in type 2...
GTATCTGCCTGTCCCAGGGATAAAAGCATTTTCACACTGCCGCCTGCGGACGAACCGGACTTCGCAGACTGCGTACAGCCGCCTAAAACCAGACAGCCTGCAAGCATTGTAATACATAAAAACCAACTGATTATCTTTTTCATTTTATCTTACCTCCATACTCAGACTTTTACCGGTATCAGCTTAAATCCTGAACTGCTCTATCTGTGATGAAAGCTGATTTGCCGATACTGCTAAATTTTCAGATGCGGATTCAACCTGTTCGCTGTTTCTTGTAATATTTTTTGCCTGTGTAAGCATGGATTCCGAAGTTGCAAGGATTTCATCGGAACTTGCCGCCTGTTCTTCACAGATAGCAGCAACATTGGTTGCGACTTCATCGACTTCGCCAATCTTGCTTACAACATTTTTCATCAATTCGTTTGTATCCTGTATATTACTGAAAATTGTATGGAAGGTATCCACTGCCGCATGGATCAGACCGGCACTGTCGGCGATTTCACCGGCACTGCTTCCTGCCTGGGATACGGCATTTTCTACCAGCTTATTGATTTCATTAATTAATTCCGTAATATTGGCAACGGAATCGGCACTGTTTTTTGCCAGTGTACCGATTTCAGAAGCAACAACAGCAAAGCCCCTGCCCGCTTCTCCGGCTCTCGCCGCCTCAATCGAAGCATTTAAAGACAAAAGATTTGTTTCTTCCGCAATACTGCCAATCAGATTGGTAATGTCAACAATCTCACCGGATGCGGTTCCGACCTTGTCAACGGCCTCCTGTAAGTTATGGATAGAAAGCTCAATGCCCTCCAGCGCTTTGCTGACTTTTTCCATATCCTGACGGCCTTTTTCGGATACTTCAACCGTTTCACGCATTTTAACATCGACAACATCGCTGTCCTTCTTGGTATCGGCGGCAACCCCGGCAAGCTGTGTTGCGTTTTCGGCGATTTCATTGACAGAAACTGCAAGCTGGTCTACCGTTGAATTTAATTCGCCCATAGAACGCGACTGGATTTCCGTTGCAGAATTTAACTCAGTGGATACACTCTTGCTGGACTGTGCCTGTTCGCTTAACGTCTGGGAAACCTGTCCAATCTGTGTAATCATCTGCTTCATGGCTTCGATAAAATGCTGGACACTGTAGCCCATTACGGCGATTTCATCATTGCCGCACGGATTGACGGATACCGTGAAATCACCGGATGCCATTTGTGTAATAGCCTTTGTTATTTCTTTAACAGGCTTTACAACAATATGTGTCATTCTTTCAATCAATATGCAGAGCAGAATAATACAAACCACGCCGATTACAATCATTCGTGTTCTTAATGCAACTAAATCCACGAGTACCGTACTCTTAGGAATGTAAGATACCAGAATCCAGTCCGTTCCCTGTACCTCCTGTGAAACAGTCATTTCACCGTCAATCGTTGTAAAATCGTAGTTCTGGTCGTCAATACGCTGTGCCATATCCTGATAAAAAATGCTCTGTCCCGCTGCACCGAGCTTTTGTGAAATCAAAGACGAATCACGGTCTGCTAAAATCGTACCGCTGTTTTTGTCAACCAGAAATGTCTGCGCATCGTCCATTTCAATAAATGAATTGACAATGATAGAAATGCGGTCCAACGTCATATCTGCGGATATGACACGTATTTTGTCCGAATTATCCTTTAATATTCCCGATGCACTGATGACATTGACACCCTCTGCATTTTTGTAAGCCGAACCGACTGCCATGTTGACACGAGTCAGACCTTCAGTATACCATGTGCTTTTTGTCGGGCTGCTCTCACTCTTTGTAGATTTGGAAGCCTTTAACAAATTGCCATTACTGTCAGATACATATAATCCGTCCGGATAATTGTCGCTGTAGCCATAATAGCTGTCCAAAATCGTCTGAAGCTGTGCATCGTCTGGATTTAACTGTTCAATCGTTGTCTTTGCCATTTGAAAAGACGAAAGATTCTCATCTAACCACGATTCAATCTTTGATGTCTGGTTTTCAACCGAAGATTCCAACAGATTCTGCGAATAATTTTCAATGATATGTGCGGATGCCAGATACGATACCAGTACCAGCACAACAACAATTGCAATGACTACCGGTGCAATAACACCCAAAAGTTTTGCTTTAATTGATATGTTTCCGCGTTTTTTCATAAAACCATCCCCTTATATATTTTTTCACTTCTGCAAAAAATAAAACCTGAACCCTCCATTGTTTTACGGAGAATCCAGGTTTCTTTTTAAAAATTAATATTTAATATAGCTGCCAGAACAAAGAAAGCAACACCTAATATCTTTGTAAATAATACCAGTTTTCCTTCCATTGAACGGCCCTTGTTTCTGCCCCAGTAAGTATCAGCGGCTCCACTGATTGTACCAGACAGACCCTGCTGCTTGCTTTCCTGCATTAAAACAACGATTGATAATGCTATACATACTAATATAAAGATTCCCATTAAAACAATTCGTATAATATCAGCAGCCGACATTCCGAACATTTATCACACCTCCTATTGTGTCGAAGCTTACGATTCTATTCATTAAATTATAATCGCATACTATTATCATTATAGCACACCTATACGTGCAACACAATAGAAATTTATGAATTCTTTTTAACAAGCAGGGATTCGCCTGTCATTTCCTTTGGTTTTTCCATACCCATAATTTCAATCAGTGTCGGTACGATATCACAAAGCTTTCCGCCTTCTTTTAATGTGTACGCTTCATCGTAGTTTACAAGAATGAACGGAACCGGATTGGTTGTATGTGCCGTAAATGGTTCTCCGGTCTTATAGTCAATTAACTGTTCTGCGTTTCCATGATCCGCGCAGATAAACATAGTTCCGTCAACTTCCTTTAATGCCTCTACAGCCTTGCCTACACAGGTATCTACAGTTTCAATTGCCTTTACAACGGCAGATTCGATACCGGTATGTCCGACCATATCCGGGTTTGCAAAGTTGATGATAATAACATCATACTTATCTGAACGGATTGCATCTGTGAGTTTATCACATACTTCAGGCGCACTCATCTCCGGCTGTAAATCATATGTTGCAACCTTTGGTGACTTTACAAGGATTCTGTCTTCGCCCTTGTTTGGTTCCTCTACACCGCCGTTGAAGAAAAATGTTACGTGTGCATATTTTTCTGTCTCGGCAATACGGGCCTGTGTCTTGTTGTTTGCTGCTAAAAATTCACCAAATGTATTGGTAATCTTTTCTTTCTTGAATGCTACATACTTATTGCCGATTGTTACATCGTAATCTGTGAAGCATACATAGTGGACTTTCTTTCTTGCGCCTCTGTCAAAGCCTGTAAATTCATCATCGCAGAAACATCTTGTGATTTCTCTTGCTCTGTCCGGTCTGAAGTTAAAGCAGATAACAGAATCTCCGTCTTTAATCGTTGCTAATGGCTTACCATCCTTCTTTACAACAGTCGGCACAACAAATTCGTCTGTTTTTCCGTCTTCATAAGATGCAGCAATAGCACACTTTGCACATTCCGCTTCATTTCCTTCACCCTTTACAAGTGCATTGTAAGCGGCTTCTACTCTGTCCCATCTGTTATCTCTGTCCATTACATAGTAACGACCCATAATAGAAGCAATCTGTCCAACACCTAATTCTTCCATTTTGTCGGATAACTGGCTGATAAATTCTTTTCCTCCGTCCGGTGCTGTATCACGTCCGTCCATAAAGCCGTGAACATAGACATTCTTAATACCGTTTCTCTTTGCCAGTTCCAGCAGGGCATATAAATGTGTAATGTGGCTGTGCACACCGCCGTTTGATAACAGACCGAATAAATGTAAGTCTGAATTGTTCTCCTTGCAGTTTTTAATTGCGCCTAAAAGTTCTTCGTTTTCAAAGAAATCACCATCTTCTATTGCTTTTGTGATTCTTGTCAGTTCCTGATATACAATACGTCCGGCACCCATATTTAAATGTCCTACTTCAGAGTTACCCATCTGTCCGTCCGGAAGTCCGACTGCAAGACCGCTTGCATAGCCTTTTACATAAGGATATTCCTTCATTAATTTATCCATTACAGGTGTATTCGCTGCAGCAATACCATTTCCTTTTGTATTATCATTTAATCCATATCCATCAAGTATCATTAAAACAACTGGTTTTTTACTCATTGTATTTCTCCTTTTAACATTTTCCATAATCGGTACAATATACCTAAAGAATCATATCATATTTTGCGCAAAAATAAAAGTGCTAATTATTATAATTATGGCACTTCACATTAAAAAACTGTTGCAAAAAGAACTCCATCAGAAACCGTTCCTTTTGCAGCAGTTATGTATTTTTATTGATAATTTACAATTTTTGAAAATTCAGGTTTTAAACTGGCACCGCCGACAAGACCACCGTCAATATCCGGTTCGGAAAACAGCTGCAATGCGTTGCCTGCATTCACACTGCCGCCATATAAAATACGGATAGCATCCGCAATCTGTGTACCATAAATATCACGGATAATTCCACGGATAGAACAACATACCTCCTGTGCCTGCTGTGTAGTTGCCACTCGCCCCGTTCCAATTGCCCAGATTGGTTCATAAGCAATAATACAGCGCTGTGCATTTTCCGGTGATACATACTTTAATGCACTTACAATCTGTTTTTTAATCAATGTAAGTGTAATACCTGCTTCTCTTTCTTCTAATGTTTCACCACAGCAGATAATCGGAATAATATTATGTTCAATGGCTTTCCTGATTTTACGGTTTACCATTTCATTGTCTTCTTTAAAATACTGTCTTCTTTCCGAATGTCCGATAATCACATAGGATACACCGGCATCAACCAGCATCTGTGGAGAAACCTCACCTGTATAGGCTCCCTTTTCTTCATAATACATATTTTCAGCTCCCACGCTGATTTTTGTACCTTTGCAGGCTTCTACAACTGGAACGATATCAATAGATGGAACGCAAAAGATAACGTCCACATCTGAATTCTCCATATTGGGCTTAAGTTTCTTTACAAGAGCCACTGCCTCACTCGGTGTCATGTTCATTTTCCAGTTACCTGCTACAACTTTCCTGCGCATAAAATAATCCTCCTCAAACTGTATTATTTTTTGTCATACACAATTGGTTATTCCGTCGCTTTCTTTTAAGTAAATTATAACACATCTTTCTAAATAATACTAGAATTTATAAAAATTTATATCCAATTATTGCAATAAATACAATTTATAAAATTTATGCGGTTTTTTTTACAAAATAAAAAAACAGTCATACGTAATATTTCAGATAAAACCACTGAATGTATGACTGTTTTCCTATATTTTTATTATGTCAGTAATATTTCATCAAATGTTACTTATTACTTATCATTAGCTGCAACAACACCCGGAAGTTCTTTTCCTTCAAGGAACTCTAAAGATGCACCGCCACCGGTTGAAATGTGAGTCATCTTATCACCAAAACCAAGATTGTTAACAGCTGCAGCTGAGTCACCGCCACCGATGATTGTTGTAGCATCCTTTAATGATGCCAGTTCTTCTGCAACAGCGATTGTACCCTTTGCAAAGTTTTCAAATTCAAATACACCCATTGGTCCGTTCCATACAACAGTCTTTGCATCAGCTAAAGCTTCCTTGTAAAGTTCACAGGTCTTTGGTCCGATATCCATGCCCATGTCATCATCAGCCTGGCAGCCCGCATCTACTACATGAAATGGTGTATCATTTTTGAATTCCTTTGTCACAACAGTGTCAATCGGAATCAACATTTTAACGCCCTTCTTTTCAGCCTTTTCCATCATTTCTTTAGCATAATCAAGATAATCATCTTCTACGAGTGACTGTCCTACATTGCCACCCTTTGCTTTCTGGAATGTATAAGACATACCACCACCGATGATTAATGTATCTACCTTATCAAGCAGATTGTTGATAACAGAAATCTTTGAAGATACTTTCGAACCACCAAGGATTGCTACGAAAGGTCTTACCGGATTGTTGACTGCATTGCCGAGGAAATCGATTTCCTTCTGCATTAAATAGCCGACAACAGCTGTATCTACAAACTGTGTAACACCAACATTTGAGCAGTGAGCTCTGTGTGCTGTACCGAAAGCATCGTTTACGAATACATCACAGATAGAAGCTAAATCCTTAGAGAATGCTTCACCATTCTTTGTTTCTTCTGCTCTGAATCTGGTGTTTTCAAGTAAAATAACGTCACCGTCATTCATAGCTGCAACAGCAGCCTTTGCATTTTCACCTACAACAGTATCATCTGCTGCAAACTTCACTTCCTGTCCTAACAGTGCAGAAAGTCTTTCAGCAACCGGTTCAAGAGAAAATGCTGCATCCGGTCCCTTCGGCTTTCCTAAATGAGAGCAAAGGATAACCTTACCACCGTCTGAGATTAACTTCTTGATTGTAGGAAGTGCTGCAACCAGTCTTGTTTCATCTGTAATCTTCTTTCCGTCTAACGGCACGTTAAAATCACATCTGCATAATACTCTCTTGCCTTTTACGTTAATATCATCAACTGACTTCTTATTAAGCATAATGAATCCTCCTTGTTTTTGCGAAGCAAAAATCCGAGCCCTATGGTGAGGAGAGGATTTTGCCTCCTTGTTTTGCGAAGCAAAATGCGACTGCCCTATGCAGGAGCAGAGGATTTTGCCTCCTTGTTTTTGCGGGACAGTGCCACGCGATAGTAAAATACCGGAGAAAGAAGACTATAGCTTCATTCCCCGGCTTTCATTCCGGCACAAAGCCGAATTTATATTAGTTTAATTCAGCAAAATACTTGATTGTTCTTACCATCTGGCTTGTGTATGAATTTTCGTTATCATACCAAGAAACAACCTGAACCTGGCAGCCACCGTTTGGAAGGTCATTTACCATTGTCTGAGTAGCATCAAATAATGAACCAAATCTCATACCAACGATATCGCTTGAAACGATAAGTTCTTCGTTGTAACCGAAGCTTTCTGTTGCAGCAGCCTTCATAGCAGCATTAACTTCATCAACAGTAACCTTCTTAGATACTACAGCATTAAGAATTGTTGTAGAACCTGTAGGAGTAGGAACTCTCTGAGCAGCTCCGATAAGCTTTCCGTTTAACTCAGGGATAACAAGACCGATGGCCTTAGCAGCACCTGTTGAGTTAGGTACGATGTTGCAGGCACCTGCTCTTGATCTTCTTAAATCGCCCTTTCTCTGTGGTCCGTCAAGGATCATCTGGTCACCTGTATAAGCGTGAATTGTGCACATGATACCTGATTCGATTGAAGCACAGTCATTAAGAGCCTTAGCCATAGGAGCTAAGCAGTTTGTTGTACAAGAAGCTGCTGAGATAATCTTATCATCTGCTGTTAATGTTTCATGGTTTACATTATAAACGATTGTCTTTAAATCATTACCGGCCGGAGCTGAGATTACAACCTTCTTAGCACCTGCATTGATATGAGCCTGAGCCTTTTCCTTAGATGTGTAGAAACCTGAGCATTCAAGAACTACATCTACATCAAGAGCTCCCCATGGGCAGTTGTTAGCATCTGGCTCTTTGTAAATCTTAATTGTCTTACCCTTTACTGTGATTGTACCAGCTTCGTCATCAGCTGTTACCTGGTTTTCTTCGCCGAAACCAACGTATCTTCCCTGTGATGAATCATACTTTAAAAGATGAGCTAACATCTTTGGGCTTGTTAAATCGTTAATAGCTACTACTTCGTATCCTTCTGCACCGAACATCTGTCTGAATGCAAGTCTACCGATACGTCCAAAACCATTAATCGCAACTTTTACTGACATAAAATCATTCCTCCTAAAATAGAATTTTTATTGAGTTTGTTAATAAATAATCAACTATGGTGTATTTTACCGAATTCATTCCAAAATATCAAGTATTAATTCCCTTTTTTTACAAATTACCGTCCATTTTCTATTATTTGTCCAAAAAAAACGGTAAATTTAAAAATTATTTAGCGGTATTTTCTTCTTGTATACAATCGACAATATTATTGGCGTGATCTGACATTCTTTCAAGATTAGAAAGAATATCTAAGAACACAACACCGTTTGACGGAATACAAAGCCCCGCGGACAAACGTTCGATATGTTTGTTGCGCAGTTCTTCTTCCAAATCATCGACCTCGTCTTCAATTCTCAGGACATTCTGAATTGCCTGACGGCTTCCGGTTCCTCTCGCCTTAACAGCTTCTTCAAAACAATGCACAACTTTATCCCACAGCTGATTAAGTTCCTGTGTTCCTTTTTCGGAAAAAATTATCTGATGTTCAATCTTATATTTTGCCAGCTCCGCAATATTTTCCGCATGGTCGGATACTCTTTCAATATCAATAATCGCATGGAACAGATTTTTAACCAGCAGATGCTGTTCCTGTGTGATTGATAAATTGTTGACCTTAATTAAAAAGTCTGTCAGATACTTTTCATATAAATCGACTTTATGTTCGATTTCATAGACCTTATCTACCATCGTCTGGTCATTTTTCTGTGTTGCCTCTGCCGCATATTTAATATTATCTAATGCCAGATTACCCATGGTAATCACTTCATTTTTAGCCGTTTCTACTGCAACGGACGGCTGACCTAACAGACGGGAATCAAAATGTCTTGCAATTTCTGCTGCAACGGCATCTTTGGCTTCCAGTTCCGCAAAATCGTCCTGCTTTTCGTTTTCACGCACAATCAGACCGGAAATTTTTACAAGCAGATTGGCAAACGGGAACATTACCAGTGTACATGTAATATTAAAGAATGTATGGAATACGGAAATTTCCACGCTTGTAATATTATGTGCCGCAAGTGCCGGATAAATACTGAACAGAATAAATCCGACGGTACCGAATAAAAGTGCCCCTGCAATATTAAATAAAATATGCATACAAGCTGCACGTTTTGCCGTTCTCGTTGTTCCGGCACTTGAAATCAGTGCAGTCACACAGGAACCGATATTTTGTCCCAGTGTAATATAAATCGCCGCATTGGTTGTTACCACTCCGTTTAAAGCCAGTGTCTGTAAAATCCCGACAGAGGCGGAGGAACTTTGTAAAACCGCGGTTACAATAATACCAATTAAAATACCTAAAAACGGATTGCTTCCCACAATCTGGAATGCCTGTGAGAAAATAGGCGCATCTGTATACGGTGCAATCGAAGAAGACATAAATGTCAGACCTTCAAACAGCAGACCGATTCCGACGATAATCTCTCCTGCATTTTTTACTTTATCCTTTTTTGAAAATAAAATAACAAATGCACCGATACCGATTAAAAACGGGGCATAAAATGACGGATTCATTACCTTTGCCGCATCCCCAAGCTGTCCTAAAGATACAATCCATGCGGTAATGGTCGTACCGATATTGGCACCCATAATAACACCAACTGCCTGAACCAGTGTCATCAGTCCTGCATTAACAAAACCAACAACCATAACCGTTGTTGCACCGCTGCTTTGAATAATCGCTGTGATAACGGCACCTACGATGATTGCCAGCAGCCGGTTACTTGTAAGATAACCCAATAATTTTTTCATCTTACCGCCGGCGGAACGCTGCATACCGTCTGCCATTGTGTTCATACCGTAGAGGAACATTCCGATTCCTCCTGCAAATTCAAACAAACTGCTGATATACTCGATATTCACTTCTACTCCTGTCTGCACATTTTCTTTCGTAATGTAAAAAGTACGTGCTTTTTGTGTAAAATTTTTTTAACAATTCCTTTACATCATAACAATTGTCTGCTTAATTTTCAAGTTGAAATCTTACACTATTCTTCAAATTTATTTTATGATATACTAAAAGGACTATGATAAATGCCGTTATACGGCGGATTGGAGATATGATGCAAGGTTTTGAAAATTTATCGGACTGCCACTTACACTGCCATTTTTCTTCGGATTCTGAAGCTTCACCGGAATCTATGATAGATAACGCAGTCAGACTGGGACTGTCCCACATCTGTTTTACAGACCACAATGACTATGATTACCCGAAAGAGGATGGAAAAACCGTCTTTCTGCTGGATTTAGATGCTTATTTAGAGAAAATATCTGTATTAAAGAAAATTTATAAAGATAAAATTAATGTCCGAATCGGTGTGGAACAGGGTCTGCAGCCGCACCTTTGTGAACGAATTAATAATTATGATCCTGCACACCGGCTGGATTTTATCATTGGATCAACACATTTAGTGGACGGAAGCGACCCCTACTATCCGTCTTTTTGGGAGCATCACTCACCAAAGGAAAGTATTTGTACCTATTTTGAAAATA
>ERZ791903.3364-NODE-3364-length-10226-cov-3.452954_pt1 | contig 10226 bp, 7 predicted proteins | sample MGYA00510148_ERZ791903 | MGnify/ENA primary metagenome ERZ791903 (study PRJEB30046, sample SAMN00792080) | human gut metagenome | study: EMG produced TPA metagenomics assembly of the A metagenome-wide association study of gut microbiota in type 2...
CTCGGAGTAGATTTGTAGCTCATATACTGCGTTCTGTATATCTTCAACTCATCTAACTCAGTTATTAGTATATATTAATTTTTTAAATTTGTAAAGGATTTTCTTTCGCCTTTTATCGACAAAATGTCACCTTTTTCGCCATAAATGTCCTTAACCCCCTTATTATCTAGGTTTAAAGCCATTTTTATGCCTATATAATAATACAAATACAATAAAAAATCAACAATAAAATTATATTTTACAAAAAAATACTGTTTTTTAACAAAATATATTATTATTTAATATTTTGTACTTATTTTACAAATAGCTTAATTAAATATAGCAGTCTTTGTTTCTGCGTCCCAATCTACCTTAGCACCAACAGCCTCTCCAAGAGTTCTAAATGGTACAAACATACGGCTATCCTTTATTTCAGCATAAACACCGTAAGCCATTTTTTGAGATTTTCCATTTATTGTTACATACTCAGAACCGGCAGTGAACTGAATTTTATTTCCACCATAATTAATTGTTGCACTTTTTGTTTCTGCATCCCAAGTTACAATATCACTATTTTCATCTTTACCTGTTAAAGATGTTGTTACAGCTCTTAAAGGAATAAGAGTAGAACTACTGCTCTTTTGTATGAAAGGAGCTGTATCAATGGTATAGTTAGAGTTATTTACAACTAAAACATTGCTACCTACTGTAGCCTTTACAGTATTTGTAAATTTAGTTACATTGCTTTCTGTTGTAGTTTCAGAAACAGTTTCTGTAGTTGTTTCAGTAGTAGATTCATTAGTAGTTACTGTAGTTGTAGTATCTTTCTTGCCAGAATTTGTGCTACCACTTAATATAATACCACCAGTAATTGTACTTGAATTAGAGTCAATAGTAACCTTTACATCACCGGTGCCATAAGTATATACAACACAAGGAATACAGTAGTAAGGCTCATTATTTACACCATTAATGTCTAAAAGATTGCCACCGGCATAATTACTAGGTACATTAATAAGATTTACTTCAATCTGATTATCGTTTATTCTTCTAATCTTGTAAGGCAACTGATTAGTGCTTACCTGTGGCATTACATCATAAAAGCCCTGTGTACTGTTCCAGTCATAGTAACTGTACTGGTAACCTGTTGAGTTGTAGCCAAGAGCATTTGTATCAGTTGATGTACCATCAATAACTGACTGGTCAAAAACTTTTGCTGTTTCAAAAGTAAGAATAATAGAAGAACCTGTTGTAACTTCATCTAAAGGACGAATATTAAATGTCATAAATCCCAAAGGTGTATACTCCTTGTAAGCTCCTCCTTCTCTTGAAACACTGTTTGTAGATGCTGCAAATGTACTTGCTGTAAAAAGCATTACAAAGCAGAGAAATAAAGCGATTTTTTTCATATAAACTACCTCCTTATTCACTTTTTAATTCTTACTTATATTTTACCACATACAAATAAATCAAACAATAATTCTCCTCACCAATAAATATTAAATATTTTTTACAATTAATAATTCCCCTATTTCCTTGAAATAGCCTTAAAAATATGGTATATTCAAAATATCAAAATATATATTTTTTTCGGAGGTAAAAAAATGAGTTATAAGAAAGATTTTATTAAGTTTATGTGTGATGCCGGAGTTCTTACTTTTGGTGAATTTACTCTTAAAAGTGGCAGAAAAGCTCCTTACTTCATTAACACTGGTAACTACAAGACTGGCGAACATATTGCTAAGTTAGGTGAATTCTATGCTCAGTGTCTTGCTGAAAACGGCATTGACTCTGACGTTCTTTACGGTCCGGCATACAAGGGTATTCCTCTTGCTGTAAGTGTTGCTATTGCTGTTTACAACGAAACTGGCCGTTCTATGAACTACTGCTTTAACAGAAAAGAAGCTAAGGACCACGGCGAAGGTGGCGTAATGGTAGGTTACAAGATGAAGGACGGCGATAACGTAACTATTATTGAAGACGTTATTACTGCCGGTACAGCAATCAGAGAAACTCTCCCACTCCTTAAGGCTACAGCTGATGTAAACGTAAATGCTGTTATTATTTCTGTTGATAGAATGGAAAAGGGTAAGGGCGAAAAGTCAGCAGTACAGGAAGTTTATGATGAATTCGGTATCAGAGTTTACCCTATTGTTACAGTAGTTGATATTATTGAAGCTATTGAAGACGGTACTATTGACGGCAAGGAACACCTTGAAGCTATGAAGAAGTACAGAGAAACTTACGGTATCTAATACATACTTACATTTATTATTACATTTGCTCTAGGCAAAATATGATAATATTAAACACAATTATCTAAGAAATAAAAAAGTCCTAGAGGTACTATCTCTGGGACTTTTTTATTTAACACATTAGTAATAAAGTTCACAAAATATTACATAAAGTACCAAAATTTTTCAGTATTACAAATTTATTAAAACGTAATGCAAAATTGGAAAAGCACCTAAATTTATGGTATAATAACAGAGATTGAAACTATTCAATAATCTTTTTTCAGGGAGGAATTTTTATGAAAAGATTAACTGGGTTGTTACTTTCGTTTTTAATGATGGTAACTACACTTTGCTTCCCATCAATATCCTTTGGAGCAACAGAAGTAGTCCCTGTTTACCTTAACAACAAGGCTATTACTTTTGCAGCTAATGATGCCCAGCCACAGATTTTCCAGAATAGAACTTACGTGCCTATTCGTACAACTTGTGATGCTTTGGGTCTTACTATTGATTGGAACTCAAAAACTGAAACACTTACATTCACAAGAGAAGGCGTTACTATTGCTCATACAATGCGTTCTAAGATAGTTTATATTAATGGTGTTAAGCAGACTTTCGATACTGCTTCTATTAATAAAAACAACAGAACATTAATGCCTATTCGTATGCTTGCTGAATCTATTGGTGCTACTGTAACTTGGGATAATGACACAAGAAGTGTACATATTACAACAAGCTCTACAACTAATAACAGCTCAAGCAATACTAACACTAGCACTAACACAAATACTAATACTAACACTAGCACAACAACATCAGCAGATAACCTTACAGTATCTTCACTTGCTGTAAACACAAGTGTTGTTGATTCCGGTAATGCTGTTACATTTACAGCAGTTGCTGATGCTAATACAGCAGTTGTTAGATTTGCTGATGCCTCAACGGGTAATGTTTACGAAGATGTAAATGAATATACATCTAACTCAGACGGTACAAGAACATTCCAATGCCGTCATACATTTACTAATTCCGGTTCATCAGAAACTGTAGCTACAGTAAAGGCTCAGCCTGGTAACGGAACAGCCTTCTCTAATAATGCTAATTCTTCAAAGTCAGCATCTATTATTGTTAAAGCTGCCGGTTCTAACAGCTCAAGCAGTGATAACTCAAGTTCTAGTAATTCAAGCTCTAGTAGCTCATCTTACAAGTCTGACTATATGGTTAAATTAAAGACAGCTAGTACATCTTTAAGCAAGAATGACTATGCTAAACTTACTATTACAACTAAGTCTGATATTTCTAAGGTTAAGATTACTAATAACTTTAATGATGAAGACGTTGTTGTTTCTGACTACGATGAAGATGGTAGCAACAGAGTATTTACCGGTAAAGTAAAAATGAGCTCAAAGGGTACTTCTAAACTCTATGTTTACCTTTACGTAAAGGGTGAAGGTTACGAAGACTCTTACGAAACTGTTACTATTGACGTAGATTCTTCTTCAAGCTCTAGTAGCAGCAGCCTTGATATTAGTGATGTTGTAACTCCAAGTAACTACATTTACACTGATGTAGAATCAACAGTTACAATCTACACTGGCACTGGTGCTAAGAAAGTAGAAATTAGAGATGATGATGACAGAGTTGTTGCATCTTCTGGTTTCTATACTTCTAAGACAAGTAGCAAGATTACTTGGAACGTAAATATGACAGTTAAGTCTAGTGGTAAGCATAACTACACTGTATATGCTTATGACAGTGATGACAATTCAGAAACTTATGACTTCTCATTTAATGCTAAGAACTGGAGCAAAGGCTCTCCTCTTATCCTTAATGTAGAACAGAGGTCATCAAACATTGAAACTGGCGATACTGCTAAATTTAGAGTTACTGCTTCTTATGGTACAAGTTATGTAACAATTACAAGAGGTAGCAGTTCTTCTGCCCTTGATAAGAACTCAAGTGGTTCTAAGAACTCTGGTGGCGATACTAAATCTTTCGACCTTAGCTTTAAGGTAGAAGAAATCAGAGATACTTACTATGTTCACGCATATAGCTCTGACGGTGGTGCAGGTAATGAATATGCCCTTACAATTAATGGTGATAATTCAGACCCTATTAAGATTTCTAAGGTAAATGTTGACGGTACTTCATTCTCACTTGATGATAGCATTGAAGTTGAAGTTATTACTTCAAACAGTGCTCAGAAGGTTTGGGTTGAAGATAGTGCCGGCGATAGAATTTCTAAGGTTTACAAGTCACCTGATGACGAAGACGATGACGAATATACTTGGAACATCGACTTTAACCCTACTAAGACAGGACGTAAGACATTTACTGTTATTGCACAGGGTGATAATAGCAAAGAAGAAGATTCTTACGACTTTACTGTTACAATAACTGAAAGATAATATAATATAAGGGCTGATTAACTTCAGCCCTTTTCTTTTTTGGAGGATATATGACAGGTTTAATTCATATTTTAACAGGCAACGGAAAAGGCAAGACAACATCTGCAACAGGAATGGCTGTCAGAGCCTTAGGAAACGGCCTTAAAGTGACATTTGTTCAATTTTTGAAAGGAACACCTACTGGAGAAGTAAAGACTCTTGAAAAGCTGGAAAACGTGGAAATTATAAGATGTAACAGAGCAACTTCTTTTGACTATGACAATATTCCTCTTTTAAGAGAAACTCACAATGAAATGCTTTTGTCTGCCATAGAAACTCAGCCGGATATGCTTATACTTGATGAAGTAATAGGTGCTGTAAACTATGGTTATTTGGATAAGGATATTCTCTTAAACTATTTAAAAAATCATAACAACACAGAAGTAGTTATGACCGGCAGAAATGCCCCGGATTACTTAGTAGACCTAGCTGACTACGTAAGTGAAATAAATCCTGTAAAACACCCTTATAAAAGAGGTATTAAGGCTAGAAAAGGTATTGAATATTAAAAGACAGTTATTGTCTACATACTATCATCCCAACTGAAAATAGTTGGGGTTTTTTATTTTTAACCTTTGGGAAATTCTGTTAGCACAATATTGCCACTATAGAAAAAAGCCCTAAAGATTATCTCCTTAGGACTTTAACCATTTTATTCTTCAGTTGTTTCAGTAGTAACTTCTGTGTTGTTTTCTTCTGATTCTTCTTCAACTGCATCTTCAGCTGAAATTTTATCCATACTAACAACTGTTACGCCATCATTAAGGTTTATTAATCTTACACCCTGTGTAATTCTACCGGTAGTAGTTGCAATATCTTTAATTCTAATTCTGATTACAACACCTTCACTTGTAACCATTATAAGTTCTTCGCTGTCATTAACCATTGAAATACCTATAATATTACCAGTCTTTTCTGTAATCTTGTAAGCCTTTAAGCCCTTACCACCTCTGTGCTGTATACGGAAACTTGTAAGGTCAGTACACTTACCATAACCACCGTCAGTTACAAGAAGAACCTTGCTGTCCTCTCTAACCGGTTCAGCACCTACAACATAATCGCCATCAGCAAGGTCAATAGCCTTTACACCAGATGCTGTACGACCAACAGCTCTTGCATCATTTTCATTAAAGCAAATTGCCATACCGTTTCTTGTAGCAAGGAAAATGTTGTCGTTACCGGTAGTCTTGAATATAGAAATAAGTTCGTCACCCTCTTTAAGAGTAATGGCAATCTTACCACTCTTTCTAATACTTTCGTATTCACTAGCCGGAGTTTTCTTTATAATACCATTCTTTGTTACCATAACAAGGTATTCGTTATCTGAAAATTCCTTAACCGGTATAATTTCGCTAATCTTTTCTTCCGGAGATTTTTCAATAATATTTACAACAGGAGTACCCTTAGCAGTTCTGCCTGCCTCTGGTATGTTGTATGTCTTTGTTCTATAAACTCGACCCATATCAGTAAAGTAAAGGAGATAGCTATGGTTAGAGCTAAGGAACAACTTAGTTACAACGTCTTCCTCTCTAGTCTGCATACCCTTTATACCCTTACCACCTCTGTTCTGAATTCTGTAAGTATCAAGACCAATTCTCTTTACATAATTCATCTGTGTCATTGTAATAACACTCATATCATCGGCAATTAAGTCTTCGTAATTTATTTCGCCCATATCAGCTACGAAACGAGTTCTTCTTGCATCACCATACTTATCTCTGATTTCAATAAGTTCGTTTTTAATAACTGTAATAAGCTTATTCTTATCAGCAAGAATTGCTCTCATTTCAGCAATAAATGCAGTCAAGTCATTCTTTTCAGTTTCAAGTTTTTCTCTTTCCAAACCGATTAAACGGATAAGACGCATATCACAAATAGCATTAACCTGAATTTCAGTAAATCCAAATCTATCCATTAATCTAGTCTTAGCTTCATCTCTAGTTTTAGAAGTTCTGAGAATATTAATTACCTCGTCAATATTGTCAAGAGCCTTTAAAAGACCTTCTACAATGTGCATTCTTGCAAGAGCCTTGTCCAAGTCAAACTGTGTTCTTCTTGTAACAACTTCTTCCTGAAATTCAAGGTAATAAGAAAGCATTTCCTTTAAGTTAAGTGTTCTAGGAACACCGTCAACTATTGTAAGGAAGTTTACGCTGTAAGTTTCCTGTAACTGTGAGTACTTATAAAGCTGATTAAGTATAATCTGGGCACTGTAGTCCTTTTTACACTCAATAGTAATATTAATACCATTTCTGTCTGAATGGTCCTTAATATCGGCAATACCCTCAATTTTCTTATCCTTTACAAGGTCAGCAATACCACTTATCATTCTGGACTTGTTTACCTGATAAGGAATTTCAGTTACAACAATTTCTTCCTTGCCATTAGAAAGAGGTCTAATTTCGCATTGAGCTCTCATTCTAATTCTGCCTCTACCTGTTCTGTAAGCAGATTCAATACCTGCTCTACCTAAGATATTAGCACCTGTTGGGAAGTCCGGACCCTTTATGATGTCCATTATTTCATCAATTTCTGTATCTCTGTTTTCTTCAATTTTGTTGTCAATCATTTTGACAGCAGCATTGATTACTTCTGTAAGGTTGTGTGGTGGTATATTAGTTGCCATACCTACGGCAATACCATTTGAACCATTTACAAGAAGATTTGGAAATCTTGATGGAAGTACAGTAGGTTCTTTGTACTCACCATCATAGTTGTCCATAAAATCAACAGTATTTTTATCAATATCTCTAAGCATTTCAACTGTGATTTTAGCCATTTTAGCTTCTGTATATCTTGAAGCCGCAGCCTGAAAACCATCAATCGAACCAAAGTTACCATGACCGTCAACAAGAGGGTATCTCATAGAGAAATCCTGAGCAAGACGAACTAAAGCATCGTATATTGATGAATCACCGTGAGGGTGATATTTACCCATTGTATCACCAACAATACGAGCAGACTTCTTGTAGCCCTTTGATGGGTCAAGGTGGAGTTCGTTCATATCAAACAAAATACGTCTATGAACAGGCTTTAAACCATCTCTAACGTCTGGTAAAGCTCTTGATACAATAACACTCATTGCATAGTCTATGTATGCACTTTTCATTTTGTCAGATATTTCAACGTCTACAATTTTATCATAGGTTACATTGTTTTCATCCATAATTTCAATCCTTTACTGTATACTAAACATCAAGATTAGTAACATATTTTGCGTTTTCCTGTATAAATTCACGTCTAGGCTCAACATTATCGCCCATAAGCTGGTCAAAAATTGCATCTGCCACTCTGGCATCATCAATAGTAACCTTTACAAGAATACGATTTTCTGGGTTCATAGTAGTGTCCCAAAGCTGTTCAGGGTCCATTTCACCAAGACCCTTATATCTCTGAATAGGACTCATACCGTCAGAACCGATTTCAGAAATAATACTATCTCTTTCTTCATCTGAATAAGCATAGTAAGCTTTTCTATTCTTCTCTAACTTATAAAGTGGTGGTTGTGCTAAGTACACATAACCCTCTTTAATAAGGTCAGGCATAAATCTGAATATAAATGTCAAAAGTAATGTTGCAATATGAGCACCATCAACATCGGCATCGGTCATAAGAATAATTTTGTGGTATCTAAGTTTAGATATATCAAAATCTTCGTGAATACCAGTACCAAAAGCTGTTATCATTGCTCTAATTTCTTCATTACCAAGTATTCTATCAAGTCTTGCTTTTTCTACGTTTAGTATTTTACCTCTTAAAGGCAATACAGCCTGTACTCTAGGGTTTCTTGCACCGACAGCAGAACCACCGGCAGAATTACCCTCTACGATGTAAATTTCGCTTTCAGACGGGTCATTAGATGAACAGTCTGTCAATTTACCAGGAAGTCTACCTGACTCAAGAGGAGATTTTCTTCTTACAAGTTCTCTAGCCTTTCTAGCTGCTTCTCTAGCTCTTGATGCAACCATAGACTTTTCAAAAATAGCTTTTGCTATTGTAGGATTTTCTTCAAGGAAGTATTCCAATTTTTCGCTTAATACAGTTGCAACAGCACTTGTTGCTTCACTTGTACCAAGTTTGCCCTTTGTCTGACCTTCAAACTGTGGGTCTGGAATTTTAACACTGATAACAGAAGTAAGACCTTCTCTTATATCTTCACCTGTAAGGTTTTTGTCACTAGCCTTTAAAAGACCAAATTTACGGCCATAGTCATTAATAGTCTTTGTAAGAGCACTTCTAAAGCCCATTACGTGAGTACCACCGTCTACAGTATTGATATTGTTTACGTAAGAGAAATTAACTTCGTTATATCCGTCATAATGCTGGAAAGCAACTTCAACAGCAATATCATCTTTCATACCTTCGCAATAGAATATTTCATCGTATGAAGTTTCTCTGGTTTTGTTTATATGCTCTACAAACTCACGAATACCACCTTCATAGTGGAATACATTTTCAGCCTGCTGACCTTCTCTTTCATCTTTGAAAATAATCTTTACGCCCTTAGTAAGGAAGGCTGTTTCCTGAAAATGTTCTCTTAAAGTAGCATAATCAAAATGTGTTTCTTCAAATATTTCAGCATCTGGCTTAAATGTAATTTTAGTACCAGTCTGTTCCTTTGGACATTGACCAACAATAGTCAATTTATCCTGCACCTTACCTCTTGCATAATGCTGTCTGTAAATATTGCCATCGTGATAAATATCAACTACAAGCCATTCACTTAAAGCATTTACAACAGATGCACCTACACCGTGAAGACCACCGGAAACCTTGTATCCTCCACCACCGAACTTACCACCGGCATGAAGAATTGTGAATACTACCTCTACGGCAGGTATTCCCTTTTGTGGATGAATACCTACTGGTATTCCTCGACCATTATCAAATACAGTTACAGTATCATCTGGGTTTATTGTTATCTCAATATCTGTACAATAGCCTGCAAGTGCCTCATCGACAGCATTGTCCACGATTTCATAAACACAATGATGAAGACCTCTAATAGAGGTAGAACCAATATACATACCAGGGCGAACTCTTACAGCCTCAAGACCCTCAAGTATCTGTATTTGATTTTCATTGTAATCCTGTTGTGCCATTTTTATTCCTCCAACTGGGCAAGCAGAAATTTAAAATGTAAATCAAGACCTTCAGTCATTGAAAATACTTCAAAATTAACAGTATAAAAACTAAATATTCTCTAATACATAGTTTTTTAGTTTAAATTTCATCAACTTACCTTTATCTATACCCCTCTATTATACCACAATTCAACCAAAATTTAAAGGATTTTTCCCTCTTTAACCCTAAATATTTTTATTTTATCGCCTATATTTCTGGTGATTTCATCAAGTCCTGTACAAGTAATAATAGTCTGTATATTATTTATGCTTTTCAGTATATAATCCTGTCTGTTTTTGTCCAGTTCAGACAGTACATCATCAAGTAAAAGCACAGGATAAGCTCCGGTCTTTTCCTTTATCAATTCCACTTCTGCCATTTTTAAGCTAAGGCATATTGTTCTCTGCTGACCCTGTGAGGCATAATCTCTGGCATTGTT
>ERZ791903.3375-NODE-3375-length-10200-cov-4.601479_pt1 | contig 10200 bp, 5 predicted proteins | sample MGYA00510148_ERZ791903 | MGnify/ENA primary metagenome ERZ791903 (study PRJEB30046, sample SAMN00792080) | human gut metagenome | study: EMG produced TPA metagenomics assembly of the A metagenome-wide association study of gut microbiota in type 2...
CCCGGGACAGCGCCGCGGACAGGCTGTCGGCTTCAGTGGTTGCGGAGAGCGCCGTCGCCGCGGCGCAGAGAGTCATGAACAGGGACCCGGTGAGGGCTTTCAAAGAAATCGGACGCATTCGGTTTCAGTGAGGAGATATGAAAAATTCACACAAATTTAGGAAAAATGGAAAATTTCGCATCGTTTCCCGCTGGAAAAATGCAAAAAGGGGCCGGGAAGCGATCCCGGTCCCTCTCTGTAAGCGGTCGGTTATGCCACGCGCAGCTTCACGCCGTGGCCCTTGTCCGACTCCACGACCACGGTGTCGCCCTCGTGGAGCTTGCCGTCGATGATCAGCGCCGAGAGCGGTTCCTCGACGTTGTCCATCAGCGTCCGCTTGAGCGAACGCACGCCGTAGCGCGATTCGTAGCCCATGGCCGCCAGCCGTCGCTTGGCTCCGTCGGTGATCTTCACCTTATAGCCCAGCCTGCCCGTGCGGGCCATCAGTCCCTGCAACTCCAGGTCGACGATCCGTTCCACGTCGGCGATTTCCAGCGTGCGGAACAGCACGATGTCGTCGATACGGTTGAGGAATTCCGGGGCGAAGGTCTGCTCCAGCGCCTTGCGGTACTCGCTCTGGGGCGTCACGTCGGCTACGGCGCTCTTCGAGGTGGTGCTGTAACCCACCTGCACCGATTTCCGGACCACGGCCCGCGAACCCACGTTCGAGGTCATGATGATGATCGTGTTCCGGAAGTCGACCTTGCGTCCCGAGCCGTCGGTGAGGTGCCCTTCGTCGAAGATCTGCAGCATGGCGTTGAAGACCTCGGGGTGGGCCTTTTCGATCTCGTCGAAGAGCACCACGGCGTAGGGCTGACGACGCACGGCCTCCGTTAACTGGCCTCCTTCGCCGTAACCGACGTATCCCGGGGGCGAGCCGATCAGGCGCGCCACGTTGTGTTTTTCGCCGTATTCGCTCATGTCGATCCGGATCAGCCCGCGGCGCTCGTCGAACAGCCATTTCGACACCTCCTTGGCCAGCAGCGTCTTGCCGACGCCCGTGGGGCCGACGAAGAGGAAGACGCCGATGGGGCGGTTTTCGTCCTTCAGTCCGGCACGCGAACGGCGGATGGTGCGCGAAATCTTCTCCACGGCCTCCTGCTGTCCCACGACACGCTTGGCGAGGTGTTCGCGCAGGGTTTGCAGACGGCTCATCTCGCCCCCCGAGACGCGCTCCGCAGGGATGCCCGTCATGGCGGTAATCACCTCCTGGATATGCCCTGCGGTGATCTCCACGGGGTTGCTTTCGAGCGAGCGTTTCCATTCGGCGCGGCTTTCGCCCAGCTTCGAGCGCAGCGCGATCTCCCGCATGCGCGCCGAGGCGGCCTTCTCGTAGACCAGTGCCTCGACCGCTTCGCGGCGCTCGCGTTTGGCGTCGTTGAGCGCCGTTTTCATGGCCCGCAGCTCCTCCGGTTCGCGTGCCGACCGGAGGTGCGCCCGCGAGCCGGCCTCGTCCAGCACGTCGATGGCCTTGTCGGGGAAATAGCGGTCGGTGATGTAACGCCCGGTGAGCGTCACGCAGGCCTGCAACGCCTCCTCGGTGTAACGCACCTTGTGGTGGCGTTCGTAGTGGGGCGCGATGTTGCGCAGGATCTGGAGCGTCTGCTCGGGCGTCGTCGGCTCGATCACGACCTTCTGGAAACGGCGTTCGAGGGCCGAGTCGGTCTCGATGTTCTCGCGGTACTCGTCGAGCGTCGTGGCGCCGATGGTTTGCAGTTCGCCGCGCGCGAGGGCCGGTTTGAGGATGTTGGCCGTGTCGAGGCTGCCCTGCGTGGAGCCGGCGCCCACGATGGTGTGTATCTCGTCGATGAAGATGATCGTGTCCTTGGCCTTGCGCAGTTCGTCCAGAAGCTGCTGCATGCGCTCCTCGAACTCGCCACGGAACTTCGTGCCCGCCACGAGCGACGAGACGTCGAGCGAAAAGAGCGTCTTGTCGGCGATGGTGTAGGGAACCTCGCCGCGCGCGATGCGCAGCGCCAGCCCCTCGACGATGGCGCTCTTGCCCACGCCGGCCTCGCCGATCAGGATCGGGTTGTTCTTCTTGCGGCGCGAGAGGATCTGCACCACGCGTTCGATCTCCTGCTCGCGGCCTATGACCGGATCGATCTTCCCTTCGCGTGCCTGGCGCGTGAGGTTCACGCCGAACTTGTCCAGCAGGTGGGCCGGGCTTTTCTCCCCGGCCTTGTTCTCCTCGCCGAAGTCGAGCATGTGAACCTGGACTTCGGTGCGGAAGTCGTCGCCCACGGCGAATTTCTGCAGGTCCTCGGACACGCTGTCGGCCGTCACGCCGTACATCTCCAGCACGCGTGCGGTCGCCGTCGAACGGTCGCTGACGATGGCCAGCAGCGCGTGGGCCGTCGATACGCTCCGGGCGACGCCCGGCATTGCGAGCAGTTCCTCGGTGAAATCGCGGTAATATTCCTCGGGCGACCGGGTCTCCTGCTGTTTGGCGGTGATTACCTCGCGTTCGATGCGCAGGCGCACCTGATAAAGCTCCCAGTCCTTGAGCCGGGAGGATAAAAGCTGGTAGGCGAGCGACCCCTCTTCGCGGAGCAGCTCCAGCGTGAGGAAATCCTTGAGCGAATGCGTCATTCCCGCCTTCGTAGTGTTGAATGCCGAGCGGGCGATGATGCCCTCCAGCGTTTTCGAAATCTTCAATTGCATGTTGCGTCGTCGTTATGAATTCGCTATACTAACGTGAGCGCGTATGTGATTATTATGCGGCCGTTTTTGTTTAGCGCCTGAACTGTGGTGGCTGACACAGAGGCGTTTCCGTCGGGGAGGTATTTTCGGGACGGTCCCAAGGCTTCGGGTTTACTGGCTGACCTTCAATGCCTTGCGGGCTGTATTGGAGTGCTTTCGGGCGGAATTGTATAGGGTTGCCTTTTTTGTAGTGCGACTTGCCGGAATGTTCCGGGCATTTCGCTGACGATCACCAAAATCCGGCCGGAATGCGTTTCCGGCCTTTTGGGGTATAAAATTTTATTTCGGGTGATTTCGTGACGGAAAAGGCTCTCCTGAACACTCCTTTTTAGTTCTCCGTCTTTTTAGCTCTCCGTCCGCCGGGTCTTTATTTGCGGGGCCACTCGCCGACCTCCATGTCGCGCATGTCGCTGCCGTCGATCGTAAGGCGCACGGCCGTGCGGACCTTGTGGAATCCGAACTCCCCGGCGGCGCCGGGATTGACTGCCAGCAGGTCGTAGACGGGATCGTAGACGACCTTGAGGATGTGGGAATGCCCGGCGATGAAGAGTTTCGGGTGCACGGACTGGATTTTCTGTACGGCGCGCGGATCGTAATGGCGTGGATAACCCCCGATGTGGGTCATCAGCACCTGCACCCTTTCGCATTCGAAAGCCAGGAATGCGGGGTAGACGCGGCGGGTCATGCCGCCGTCGATATTGCCGCTCACGGCACGCAGCGGTTTGAAGGCGGCGATCCGGTCGGCGAGTTCGATCGAGCCGATGTCGCCCGCATGCCAGATTTCGTCCACGTCTTTCAGAAATGCGCGGAGCGTGTCGTCGAAGGTTCCGTGGGTGTCGGAGATGATGCCGATGCGTTTCATTTGTATTTGTCTTTCCACAACTGCGCCATCCGTTCGGCGATTTTCGCCTCGGCGGCGTTCTGCGTGTCGGGTTCGTAGAACTTCGTGCCCGAAAGGCTCTCGGGCAGGAACTCCTGCTCGGCGAAATGCCCGGCGTAGTCGTGAGCGTATTTATAGCCCTTGCCGTAGCCCGCCTTGTCCATCAGGCGGGTCGGGGCGTTGCGCAGGTGCAGCGGCACGGGACGGTTCGTGGTGTCGCGCTCGACCAGCGACATCGCCTTGTTGATGGCCATGTAGGCCGAATTGCTCTTGGGGCTGGTGGCCAGGTAGATCGTCGTCTCGGCCAGCGTGATGCGCGCTTCGGGCATGCCGATCTTGTGTACCGTGTCGAAGCAGGCGTTGGCCAGCAGCAGGGCGTTGGGATTGGCCAGCCCGATGTCCTCCGAGGCCAGGATCACCAGCCGCCGGGCCAGGAACCGAGGCTCCTCGCCCCCGGCAAGCATCCGCGCCAGGTAGTAGATCGCGGCGTTGGGGTCGCTGCCGCGGACCGATTTGATGAAGGCCGAAATGACGTCGTAGTGCTGTTCGCCGTTCTTGTCGTAGAGGGCGATGTTCTGCTGGAGGCAGTCGGTGACGTACTGGTCGGTGATCGTCACCTTGCCGTCGGTGGCCCCGACGACGATTTCGAGGATGTTGAGCAGCTTGCGCGCGTCGCCGCCCGAGAAGCGGAACAGCGCGCCGGTCTCCGCGACTTCGATCCGGCGTTCCTTGAGTTCCGTGTCGGTCGTCAGGGCACGGTCGAGCAGTGTTTGCAGGTCCTTGTCTTCGAGCGACTTGAGGATGTAGACCTGGCAGCGGCTCAACAGCGGCGAGATCACTTCGAACGAGGGGTTTTCGGTCGTCGCGCCGATGAGCGTGAAGACGCCCTGCTCGACGGCTCCCAGCAGCGAATCCTGCTGCGATTTGTTGAAGCGGTGGATTTCGTCGATGAACAGCAGCGGGGCCTTCTGGTCGAAGAACCGCTGCTTGCGCGCCGACTCGATTACCTCGCGCACATCCTTCACGCCCGACGTAACGGCCGAGAGGGTGAAGAACGGACGTTCCAACTGCGTGGCGACGATCTTCGCCAGCGTGGTCTTGCCCACGCCGGGAGGTCCCCAGAGGATGAACGACGGGACGTTGCCCGTCTCGAAGAACTTGCGGAACACCCCGTTTTTGCCCACGAGGTGCTCCTGCCCGATGTATTCGTCGATCGTGCGGGGGCGTAGTCGTTCGGCTAAAGGAATGTTCGGCATAATTAATATCGGTGCTTTGGGGCTTCAAATATACGAAATTCCGGGAATAATTCCTATATTTGCCCTACATACTGACAAACACGGAAAGTGTAAGTCTGTTCCCGAATCGTGAACGTAGGAAATTCACTTGGGTTGGGAGTAGGCACGCATCTTGCCGCGTCGTATCCGTATCTCGCGGATATAGGCGTGGGAGCTGTCGCTTATTTTATTCCCAAGGTATCCTACGACCTACGATTCTGAAATAAGACTTCGGCACCACGCTTTCTTTATATGTGGGTTGCAAAGGGTGTCTTGCGGCAAACTTAAACTGATTCTCATGAAGGCAAAAACTCGGTATAATGATTTTACCGGTACGGTCGCCGCCGATATCAGCGATTACCTCGAAAAGGGATATCTGAATGCGTTGATTCCCGGAAGTGTCCGTGAAGCGGAACGTTATACGGTCGTGGGATTTGAATTCTACGCGCATTATGACGAAATGATCTTCGCGCTTTTGTGTCGTGACATGCTGGCAGAAACCGACGATTCGCTGGTTGCCATTGAAACTTCCTGCGACCTCTCCTCGTTTTTCAACCTCTTCAAACGATTCAACTTGAATCTGCTGCCCGGAGGTTCCGAAAAGTTCGTCGTGAAGATGCGGATAAAAGCGTGATTTGGGAGATTCAACCCGGGATGAAAACAACGGCAGGCGGACTTCTCGTCCGCCTGCCGTATGCTGTCAGTTTTCCGGGTTATTCCTCCGGCTTCTTCAATTCCAGATACAACTCATCGAGCTGCGTCTGGTCGATGTAACCCGGGGCGTCGAGCATCACGTCGCGGCCGGCGTTGTTCTTCGGGAAGGCGATGTAGTCGCGGATCGACTCCGACCCGCCGAACAGCGAGCACAGGCGGTCGAAACCGAACGCCAGTCCGCCGTGAGGGGGCGCGCCGTACTTGAAGGCGTTCATCAGGAAGCCGAAGCGCTTCTGCGCCTCGTCGGGCGTGAAGCCCAGCAGTTCGAACATCTTCTCCTGCAACTTCGAGTCGTGGATACGGATCGAACCGCCGCCGATCTCCGTGCCGTTGCAGACGAAGTCGTAGGCGTTGGCACGCACGCGGCCCGGGTCGCTGTCGAGGAATTCGACGTCCTCGAGTTTGGGCGAGGTGAAGGGGTGGTGCACGGCGTAGTAACGCTGCGTCTCGTCGTCCCACTCGAACAGCGGGAAATCCACCACCCACAGCGGGGCGAACTTCTGCGGGTCGCGCAGGCCCAGCTGCTGGGCCACTTCGAGGCGCAGGGCGCAGAGCTGCGTCAGCGTCTTGAACTTCTTGCCGCAGAGGATGAAGACCATGTCCCCGGCCACAGCGCCGCAGCGCTCGGCCATGGCGCGCACCTCCTCGGGGGAGTAGAACTTGTCGACCGACGACTTCACGCAGCCCTCCTCGACGCGAATCCAGACGAGGCCCTTGGCGCCGATCTGCTGCCGCTTGACGAACTCCGTCAGCGAGTCGATCTGTTTGCGGGTGTATGCGGCGCAGCCCGTGGCGGCGAATCCGGTGATGTATTCGGCCTCGTCGAAGACCGGGAAGCCGTGACCCTTGGCCAGGTCGGTGATGTCCGCGAACTCCATGCCGAACCGCAGGTCGGGTTTGTCCGAGCCGTATTTCTCCATCGCCTCGATCCACGGCATGCGGCGCAGCGGCTCGGTCAGTTCGATGTTCATCACGTGTTTGAACATGTGCTTGGCCCAGCGTTCGAAAATCTCCAGCACGTCCTCCTGCTCGACGAACGACATTTCGCAGTCGATCTGCGTGAACTCGGGCTGGCGGTCGGCGCGCAGGTCTTCGTCGCGGAAGCAGCGCACGATCTGGAAATACTTGTCGTAGCCGGCGACCATCAGCAGCTGCTTGAGCGTCTGCGGCGATTGGGGCAGGGCGTAGAACTGGTTGGGCGACATGCGGCTCGGCACGACGAAGTCGCGGGCGCCCTCGGGCGTCGAACCCACCAGGCAGGGGGTTTCGATTTCGAGGAATCCCTCGTCCGAAAGGAAGCGGCGGATCTCCTGGGCCATTTTGTGGCGCAGGATCATGTTGCGTTGCAGGGGCGGACGCCGCAGGTCGAGGTAACGGTACTTCATGCGCAGGTCGTCGCCGCCGTCCGAGACCTCCTCGATGGTGAAGGGGGGCACTTCGGCTTCGTGCAGGATGACCACCTTCTCGGCCGTGACCTCGATGTCGCCCGTCGGCATTTTGGGGTTCTTCGACTGCCGCTCGACGACCTTGCCGACGACCTGGATGACCCACTCGCGGCCCACGCGGCAGACCGTTTCGCGCGCCTCGGCGGGGGAGTGCTCCTCGACGACGATCTGGGTGATGCCGTAACGGTCCCTCAAGTCGATGAAGGTCATGGCGCCGAGGTTCCTCACTTTTTGCACCCATCCGGCCAGGGTGACGGTTTGGTTGACGTTGCAGGCCCGGAGGCAGCCGCAGGTATGGGTTCTGTACATATGAAATTTATTTTGTACGATTTACGTTTTGTTCTTGTAACCTGCAAAGTTAAATAAAAGTCCCGAGAAAAAGGAAACGGAACGGGTATTTTATTTGCGTTCCCGGTCCGGCGGGAAGTGAAAAAGCGCTGCGCGGAAGAAATATGCGGAAATGGCACGGAATTTTATACCCCGTTTCACGTCAAACCAATCATGCACTGAATTATGAAAAAAATCGCTACTCTGTTGCTGGCGGCCCTTGCGTTCGCGGGATTCGAATCCCATGCGCAGGGCATCCACATCATTCCCAAGGTGGGTCTGAACCTTTCGAGCCTGTCGCACGTCGACGGCAGCACGATCGCCGGGCTGAATGCCGGCGTCTCGCTGGAAATCCTCCTCACCGAGAAGTTCGGCATCGAGCCGGGTGTCCTCTTCTCGATGCAGGGGACGAAGATCGGCTCCGAGAAAATCCACCTCGACTACATCAACATCCCCGTTTATGCGAAGTACTACGTGCTGGGCGGGCTGAATGTCTTCGCCGGTCCGCAGGTGGGCTTCAACGTGCGCGCCAAGAGCGGCGGCGAGCGTGTGAAGGACCTGGTCCGCACGGCCGATTTCGGGCTGGGACTGGGCGTGGGCTACCAGTTCGGGTGGGGCCTGATGGTTTCGGCCAACTACAACTTCGGCTTCGTCAACATCGAGAAGGACACCTCCACGAAGAACGGCGTGTTCCAGCTCAATGTCGGCTGGCGCTTCTGAAAAGCGGCTTCCGCAAAGGGTCCGTCCGGAGTTTCCGGGCGGATTTTTTCAAAAAAACGGTCCCCGAAATCCGGGGACCGTTGCTGTCTGTTTCCGTCGGGGTCACTCCACCGCCTTGAGTTCGAGGATGCGGCTGGCATACTCCTTGCCCACCGCGAATTCGAGTCCGTTCTCCATCAGGAACGCACCGCTGAAGGTCTTGCCGTCCTGCGGGACCGGCTTCCCGTCGACGTTCAGTTCGGTGATCAGGTAGCGTTTGCCGGGGTCGAGACCCGCCATCCGGAAGGCCGGCGACGGCATGTTGAGGAAGTGTTCCAGCTTGTAGACGAACCAGACGGCGCGGTCCTTTCCGGGGGCGACGTACATCAGCGAAGCGTAGCCCGTCTTGTCGTAGGGCGAGATCAGCCGGTAGAGGTCGCCCTGCTGTACGACGGGGCGGATCTCCTTGTAGGCGGCAATCGCCCTGCGGGCGAACTCCTTCTCCTTGTCGGTCATCTTCGAGGGTTGCAGCTCCAGCCCCAGGCGTCCCGACATGGCCACGTCGAAGCGCAGTTTGAGCGGCACGCTGCGGCCCGTCTGGTGGTTGGGCGAGGCGCTCACGTGCGAGGCCATCGCCACGGCGGGATAGAAGTTCGACACGCCCCACTGCATGTAGATGCGTTGCAGGGCGTCGGTGTTGTCGCTGGTCCAGAATTCGTCGTAGTAGGGCAGGACGCCGTAGTTGACCCGGCCGCCGCCGCTGGCGCACGACTGCATCACCAGACGGGGATATTTCTCCCGGATGCGCCGCAGCACCTTGTCCATGCCGCGGTGGTACTCGATGTAGAGGTGCGATTGCCGGTCGGCCGGCAGGAAGGTCGAACCGTAGTTGTAGAGCGTCATGTTGTCGTCCCACTTGATGTAGGCGATGTCGGGATGCGCGGTCATCAGATGGTCGACCACGCCGAAGACGAACTCCTGCACCGCGGGGTTCGACAGGTCGAGCACCTGCTGCGTGCCGCCGCGGCCCTTGCGGTTCTCGCGGTAGGGCTGCTGGATCACCCAGTCGGGATGCTTTTCGTAGAGTTCGCTCCGGGTGTTGGTCATCTCGGGTTCGATCCAGATGCCGAACTTCACGCCGTGTCTGCGGGCCGACTCGGTCAGCCCCTCGATGCCCTGCGGCAGCTTTTCGCGGCAGACCGTCCAGTCGCCGAGGCTCGTCTCGCCGTTGTTGCGCGGGTATTTGTCGCCGAACCAGCCGTCGTCCATCACGAACAGTTCGCCGCCCAGATCCGCCAGGTCGGCCATCATCCGGTCCATGCCCTCCTGGTTGACCTTGAAGTAGACGCCCTCCCACGAGTTGAGCAGCACGTCGCGCAGTTCGGTTCCGTGGTTGAGCCGGTGGAGGCGCGCCCAAGAGTGGATGTTGCGGCTCACGCCGCTCTTGCCTTCGTCGCTGAACGTGAAGGCGAACACCGGGGTCGTGAAGACCTCGCGGGGTTGCAGCGTGTATTGCGACTGCTCCTCGTTGATGCCCGCGAAGAGGTGTGTGGTGTGGGTGTTGTCGTTGTCCAGAGCGATGCGGTAGTTGCCGGCCCAGGCCAGCGTGCCGCCGATGACACGGCCCGTCAGTTCCCGGGGACGTCCGTCGAGCGAGATCATCAGCGAGGGGTTGTCAGTCTGGGTGTTGCGTACGCCGTTCTTGTTCTTGAGCACCTTCATGCCGTCGGTCAGCGGCTCTTCGTGGAGGTAGCACTCTGCGCCCCATGTGCCGTGGAAATGCGTCAGCCACGTGTCGCCCCGGCGGACGGGCATGTAGGCCGATGCGAACCGGTAGAGCGTCACGGGCTTCTTCTCCGTGTGGCTGATCTCGGTCCACGTCTCGATCACCTCGCAGTCGTCGTAGGTCTTGTAAAAGAGCGTCACGAAAAACGGGTAGTGCTTGTCCTTCATGGCGATGGCGGTGGTTTCGGCGCCGTTCCCGCGGTCGCGCGACACCGATTCGACCACCAGTTCGAGCGACATCGAGCCGTCGGCGTGCGTCGCCTGGATGGCTACTTCGCGGTGGCATTGGGCGCCGAACTGCGGGTAGGCCGCATCGCCGAACGCCGCGCCGCTG
>ERZ791903.3382-NODE-3382-length-10188-cov-3.369979_pt1 | contig 10188 bp, 8 predicted proteins | sample MGYA00510148_ERZ791903 | MGnify/ENA primary metagenome ERZ791903 (study PRJEB30046, sample SAMN00792080) | human gut metagenome | study: EMG produced TPA metagenomics assembly of the A metagenome-wide association study of gut microbiota in type 2...
AGGATGAGCCAATGAAAAAACATACATCATTTAAAATAGGAGGAAATGCTGATATATTTATAAAAATATCAGATTTAGATGACCTAAAAAATATATTAAAATTTATAAACGAAAATAAAATAAATTTTACAATAGTAGGAAATGGAAGCAATATTCTTGTTAAAGACAATGGAATTCGTGGTATTGTCGTTAAATTGGATTTTAAAGAAATTGATATAAAAAAAGATGATAATAAAGCAATAGTAACTGTAGGAGCTGGAGTTTCATTAGGATTGCTAGCACAAAAATTACTAAAGGAATCAATAGGTGGATTTGAGTTTGCATCTGGAATTCCAGGAACAATAGGTGGCGCAGTAAGAATGAATGCTGGAGCTTATGGTGGTGAATTTAAAGATATTGTAATATCAACAAAATGCATTGATATTACAGGAAACATTATAGAGCTTGCAAATAAAGAGCAAAATTTTTCATACAGACACAGTGCTTTTATGAATAACAATCTAATTATAATACAAAGTAAATTAATGCTTGATATACAGGAAAATCAAGATGAAATAAAGCAAAAGATGGACGAAAATTTAAATGCTAGAAAATCAAAACAACCAATAAATATGCCTAATGCAGGTAGCACATTTAAACGTGGTAGTGATTTTATTACTGCTAAATTGATTGATGAATGTGGTTTAAAGGGTTACACAATAGGTGGGGCTCAAATATCTGATGTTCATGCAGGTTTTGTTGTAAATACTGGAAATGCAACTGCAGAAGATGTATTATCATTAGTTGATTATGTAAAAAACAAAGTTTATGAAAAATTTAAAAAAGAAATTCAATTGGAAGTTGAAGTAATTGGAGAATAACATCAGAAGGAAGAGGTTAGATAATGAAAGGTTTTTTTTCGTGGTTTAAATCCGAGAATAAAATTAAGAGATGGCTGTTTTTAATTTTAGTTTCGATGATAGCAATTTGTTATGCTATGTCAACAATTTTTGTTACAGAGTCGTTAGACATAACAAGTGTTTTTAAAATAGTTATATTATTTATATTAGGATTTTCTGGAATTGTTTTTTCAGTTGTTTCTATTCAAAAAAGAACATTAGAGCTTTTGGTAAAAGAAACTGATAAAAGAGATAATGTAAAATCCTTAATATATAATAAAAAAGTATATAATCAAGGTCCTAAAATAGTTGTTATAGGTGGTGGAAATGGTTTAAATGCTGTACTTCGAGGTTTAAAAACTTATACTGATAATATTACAGCAGTTGTAACAGTAAGTGATTATGGAGAAGGAAAAACAGATTCACGAATGTTACTTAATACATTACCATTAGAAGATATAAAAGAAAGTTTAATTGCATTAGCATATAATGAAGAAGAAATGGAAAATTTAATAAAACACCAATTTACATATGGAGCATTAAAGTCACTTTCTTTTGGAGATATTTACTTATTAGCAATGCAAAACTTATATTCAGATTTTTCAAAATCTGTAGAAAAATCGAAAAATATTTTAAATATAACAGGAAAAGTGCTACCAGTTACTCAAGATGAAATCGAAATATGTGCAGAGCTAACAGATGGTACTGTTATAAGAGGAAAAAATGAAATTCCAGATGTTATTAATGAAAAAGTATGTAATATAAAAAGAGTATACATAAGCCCATCAAATTGTAAGGTATCACCAGGTGTTGTCGAAGCAATTAAAGATGCAGATGCAATAGTTATAGGGCCAGGAAGTTTATATACAAATGTAATACCAAATCTTTTGGTAAAAGGCGTATCAAAGGCAATAAAGGAATCAAAAGCATTTAAAATTTATGTTAGCAATATTATGACTGAACCAGGGCAAACATATAATTATTCTTTAACAGACCATATAAGAGCAATAAAAAGACATATGGGTGAAGGAATGATAGATTACTGTATTTATGATACAGGAGAAGTTATGCCAGAATACATAAGAAAATATAATATGCAAGGTTCAGAGCTAGTAGAGCAAGATATTCAAAGAGCAAAAAATGAAGGAATAAAACTTATTAAAAGGGATTTAGCAACAGTTGAAAATGGTCATATACGACATAATCCAGATGCAATTGCAGGAGCGATAATTGAATTGGTTTGTGAAGATTTAAAATTTAAAGATAAGCAAAATGACCCAGAATATTTAATTTTAAGTCAAAAACTAAAATATAAGAAGATTAATCCTAAAAAGAAAAATAAATGGAAAAAACAAAAATTAAATAAAGATGGAAAAAGCAAATTTTATTCTAAATATGAAAACAGAATAATGTCAATAAGAGAAAGTGATGAAAAATTAAAAAGAAAGATTATGAATGAAAAAAGAAGTAATCAAATTTTAGAAAAAGTAAGCAATATTAAAAAATACAATACTGATACACAAAGAGCTAAAAAGATAGAAGAAGAAAAGCGAAGAAAAATTATGAATAAATAAAATTTGTAATTTTTATATAGGATAATACTGAAGAAAAAGAGAGGTAAGTATGAATGAACTTAAAAAAATCAAGTTTTGAAGATATAATAAAAAAAGAATGGATTGTTACAAATGGACTTGGAGGATTTGCAAGTTCAACAGTAGCAGGTGCTAATACAAGAAGATACCACGGAATACTTGTGGCACCATTAAATCCTCCTGCACAAAGATATCTATTGGTTTCAAAAGTTGATGAAAGTATAGATATTAATGGAAAAACATATCCATTATATACAAATATGTGTAAAAATAATATATCAGAAGGATATAAAAATTTAGTAGCATTTGAAAAAGAAGAAGTTCCAACATACTATTATAATGTTGAGGGAATAGAAATTGAAAAAACAATATGTATGGAATACAGAAAAAATGTTTCTATTATTTTGTATAAAATAAAAAATAATGATTCAAAAACGAAATTAAGTTTAACACCATTACTTAATTATAGAGATTTTCATGGTACAAGCTATAATAAGAATTTTTATATAAAGCAAACCAATAATAAAAATTTAGTTGATATAGTGATAGATAATAGTGAGCATCACATATATATGAATTGTTCAGATGGAAATTATATTGTAAAAGAAAATGATTCATTTAAAAATATGTACTATATAGAAGAAGAAAAAAGAGGACTTCCAAGTGAAGAAAACCACGCAATAGCAGGAACATATGAAATTGAAATTAATCCAAATGAAGAAAAATATATTACATTTTCTTGCTCTCTTGATGAAATAAAAATTGATAGAAAAAATGGTGTAAAAATAATTCAAAATGAAAAGAAAAGAATTAAGCAATTAATAGATAAATCAGATTTATCTGGTGATGATGATTTAATAAAAAAATATATAATAGCAACAGATAATTTTATTGTATCAAGAAAAAATCTACTAACTCTTATAGCTGGATATCCTTGGTTTTTAGACTGGGGAAGAGATACATTAATTTCTTTTGAAGGAACAGTATTAAAAAATAAAAGATTTGATGTTGCAAGAAAAGTATTATTAACATTTACAAAAGATATAAAACAAGGATTAGTACCAAATGGATATTCTGAGTATGATAATACTCCACTATATAATAGTGTTGATGCAAGTTTATTATTATTTGAACAGGTTAAAAAATATATAAATTATACTAAAGATTACGATTTTGTTAAGGATAAATTATATACAAAATTAAAGAACATTATTAAGAATTATACCAAAGGTATTGATTTAGATAAAAATAATATTTATTTAGATGAAGATTATTTAATATCTGCAGGATCATTAGAAACTCAAAACACTTGGATGGATGCAAAAGTTGGCGATTATGTTGTTACTCCAAGAAATGGAAAGCAAGTTGAAATTAATGCTATGTGGTATAATGCACTTATGATTACTTCTGAACTTGCAGAAAAATTTGAAGATGATGTAGATATAATAAATGAGCTAAAAGAACTAGCTAATAATACTAAAAAATCATTTAATGAAAAATTTTACAATAAAAAGAATAAATGTTTATATGATGTTTTAGGTGATGATAAAATTAGACCAAATCAATTATTTGCTCTATCATTAAGTTACCCAGTTATAAATCCAAAAACAGAAGTTGCAAAAGAGATGTTTAATACTGTAACTAAAAAGTTGTTAAATAATTATGGATTAAAAACATTAGCAAAAGGCGAAGTTCATTATACTGAAGTATATGAAGGAGATTCATATAGAAGAGATATTAGTTATCATCAGGGAATTACATGGCCATGGTTATTAGGTCCATACAATGATGCATTTTTAAATATCATTAATGCGGAAAAAAGTAAAAGCGAGAAAAATAATTTAATTGAGCATCATCAAAAATTTGTTGAAAAATTAAAAAAGACATATACAAAAGAGCTAAACGAAGGAAAAACAATAGGTAGCATTTCAGAGCTTTATGATTCAAAAAGACCATTTGAATCTAAAGGAGCATTTGCACAGTGTTGGAGTGTTGCTGAAGTATTTAGAATAATATTATAATTTTGTTTAAAGTGTAGGAGAAAATGTATGACTATTAATCAATTAGAAAAAGAATTAAAAGAAAATAAGTTGTCAAGCATATATTTACTATATGGACAAGAGCGATATTTATTAGATAATGTAGTAAAAAAAATAAAAAAATCTTTTGGAAATTTAGTAGATGGATTGAATTATATTAAAATAGATAATTCAGCCATTGATAATATCATTTCTGAAATTCAAACTCCTGCATTTGGATTTGAAAGAAAACTAATTATAATAAAAAACACAGATTTGCTAAAAAAACAATCTAAGAAGAAAAATCAATTAATAATTGATAAAATAGAAAAAATATCTGAATATATTGAAAATAATAAAGATGAAATAAAAGATCAGAATGTTATAGTATTTATTGAAGATGATATTGAAAAAAATAAATTATATAAAACAATAGAAAAAATTGGAATAGTATGTAATTTTGAACCTGAAAAGCCACAAGAACTATCAAATAGAATTAAATATATTTGTAATGCATATTCTGTAAATATTGATAATCCAACATTAGCATATTTTATAGAATGTTGTGGTACAAATTTACAAGATTTAATTAATGAAATAAGAAAGTTGATTGAATATAAGGGAAAAGGTGGTCAAATAACTAAAGAAGATATAGATATATTATCTATAAGACAATTTGATAGCGTTATATTTGATTTAACAGATAATTTAGGCAGAAAAAATGTTGCAAAATCATTAGAAGTGTTAAGAAATTTGATATATGCTAAAGAGCCTATCCAAAAAATTTTAATTACATTGTATAATCATTTTAAAAAATTATATATAGTTAAAATATGTGAAAAATATAAAAAAGACATACAAGAAAATTTAAATTTAAAACCAAATCAAACATTCCTTGTTTCAAAATATAAAAAGCAAGCAGGCTATTTTAAGGAAGATGAGTTGTATAATATATTAAAACAATTTATAAATTTAGATGAAAAATACAAAGATGGTGATATTGATTTAAATATTGGTATTGAAGCTGTAATATGTGGATATTGTAGTTAAATATTATAGATATAATATGAATAAAAAATAATGTTTTCCAAATAATATTTTGGAAGACATTATTTTTTTGAAGGGAATGATTTTATATGTATAATTTTAGAACTGATATGGCAGATGAGAGACGTGATATTTATAAAAAAGCTAATAAGCTGGAAGGTGATATTCCGGGAATTGAAACAATTGAGAAGATAAGTAATGAAAATATTAAGTCATCTGTGGTTAAAATAATAAATGAAGAAGGGGAAAAAGCAATTGGCAAACCGATTGGAACGTATGTTACAGTTGATATTAAAAATTTAAGATTAGCAGATGATGATGAAATCGAGAATGCTTCTAATATAATTAGTGAGGAGCTTGCAAGTATTGTTGATGAAAAAATTGGTAAACAAGATGAAATTTTAGTTGTGGGGTTGGGAAATCAATTTGTTACTCCAGATGCATTAGGTCCAAAAGTATCTCAAGAAATCGAAGTTACAAGACATTTATTAAAATATGCACCAGAATGTGTTATAAAAGGAGCAAGGTCTGTATGTACAATTGCACCAGGTGTATTAGGAACAACAGGTATAGAAACTTTGGAAATAATAAAAGGTGTAGTTGATAATGTAAAACCTAAATTGATAATTGTAATAGATAGTTTAGCATCAAAGAGTATTGAAAGAATAAGTAGTACAATACAAATTTCAGATACGGGAATAGTGCCAGGAGCTGGCGTTGGTAATACTAGAAAAGAGTTAAGCAAAAACACATTAGGAGTACCTGTAATAGCAATTGGAGTACCAATGGTTGTTGACTTAGCAACAATAACAAATGATTGTTTAGACATATTTATAGAAAATCTACAAAGTCAAGCTAAATCAAATGACTATTTAAACAATTTAAAAAATCAAGATAATTACGAAGAAATAAAAACAGCTCTAAATCCAAGAGATTATAATATGATTGTAACGCCAAAAGAAGTAGATGATTTAATAGAAAACATGAAAAATATTGTAGCAAAAAGTATCAATTATGCAATTTAGAAGTGGGAAAGGGGACAGATTTTATAAATTTTGTTTTGGCTGGTTTTGAGATTAAATGAAGTTAGAATAATTTAGCTCTTTATTAATTAGGTACAGTATTATTGAGATAATAACTGTGATAAATAAACTATTTCCCAAAATTACCACTAAACCTTGCCGAAAAATGTCGAGATTTATCTTGCGTAAAAAAATACTAATTGGTATAATGATGATAATAATATAAAAACGAAGTAGATATAATATTTACCAAAAGAAAAAACAGAGGAAAGATACCAATGAGCAAAAATGATAAGAAACAAACAACAACACAAACCAATACAAAACCAATAGTAATACTATTGCATTATTATTAATAACAGCAATAGTATTTTCAAAGTACGCCTATTCAAAATACAAAACAACACTAACAGAAAATGGAACAGCAACAGTAGCAAAATGGAGCTTTAAAGTAAACGGACAAACACAAACAATACCAGACATAGATTTAGCACAAACAATGGACACTCACAACAACGTAGAAAAAAATAAAATAGCGTCAGGAACACAAGGGCACTTTGATTTAGAACTAGATGAAAGAGAAAGTGAAGTTGCAATAGATTATGACATAAAGTTAGCAATAAATGAAAAGCCAACAAATTTAAAATTCTACGTAGATAGCGAATATAAATATGAAATACCAGTAAATGATAGTATTATGAATGTTAAGGGAAGTACGAGTGGTACTTTTATAAATGAAGATGGAACGCTAATTGTTGCAAGTAATGTAAATCCAGTAACAATTAAATATACAGATGATACTATAAATAAAAGTACTAATGATTATTATTTTTATGATACTAAAAATTTTATAGAAAAAACGTTTTTTGTAGCTTCTCGTTATATTTTGCTTAGAAATGATGATGTAGTTTATTATGTTCGAACAGTAACATCTGGGCATTTGGCATATAATTTTTGGACTTTTAAAAGTGGCGGAACTGAAAAAATGTTTTACCTGTGGTTATATTGAGATCTAATATAAAAACAAATGGTCGAGATTCGAGTGGGGGCTTGGAATTTAGATATTTGAAAATAAAGGGAATAGAGCAAGCAAAAAAATACTTTACAGAATGGGAGATAAGAGAAAAAGACTACTCGGAGTTAATATTGACAGAATTTTTAGAAAATCCAGAGGTGATAAATATGTCAGAAAAAGATATAGAAAACGAAAAAGATGAAAGCCTAAAAACAACAAAAAAAGCAATAAAGCAAGCCAAAGATACATTAGAGCAAATAAGTAAAGATGAACACGAACAAGAGCTAGCAAGATTACGAAAAAAATACATAATGGACCAAAATGCAATTCAAGAATACGGATATTGCCAAGGTGTTGAAGATGGCAAATACGAAAGTATGAAGGATACAGCTAAGAAAATGCTAGCTAAAAAAATGCCAATAGATGTAATAATAGAAATAACAGGATTATCAAAGGAAGAAATTGAAAACATAAAAAAAGGTATAAAAAACTAAAGCAATCTAAAAATGCTCTATTACAATAATGGAGCATTTTTTTGATGTATCAAAATAATAAATTTATGTATCACAAAAAATAAAAAATTTGCTAATTTCCAAAAATTACTACACAAACGCAAAAAAGTATGATAAAATAACATAGATTTGTATTTTTTGAATACACGGAAAAGAGATTATAAAAAAAGGAGGAATTAGCATGTCAGGACATAGCAAATGGCATAACATACAAGCCAAAAAAGGTAAAGCTGATGCAGCAAGAGGAAAAATATTTACAAAATTAGGAAGAGAATTATTAATAGCAGTAAAAGCAGGTGGTCCAGATCCAGCAGGTAATTCCAAATTAAAAGATGTAATAGCAAAATGTAAAGCAGCAAATATGCCAAATGACACAATAAACAATGCAATAAAAAAAGCAGCAGGAGCAACAGATAGTGCAAACTATGAAGAAATGATATATGAAGGATATGGTACAAACGGAGTTGCTGTAATAGTAGAAGCAAGTACAGACAATAAAAACAGAACTGCAGCAGATGTACGTCATGTATTCGACAAAGCAGGTGGAAACTTAGGAACATCAGGATGTGTATCATACCTATTCAATAAAAAAGGTGTAATAGTAATAGATAAAACAACATCACCACTATCAGAAGATGAATTAATGATGACAGCTCTAGAGGCTGGAGCAGAAGATTTTTCTGCAGATGACGAAGTATACGAAATAACAACAGATCCATCAGATTTTTCATCAGTAAGAGAAAAATTAGAAGAGCAAGGATTTGAATTCTTAGAAGCAGAAGTAAGAATGGTACCAACAACAACAGTTGAATTAGACGAAAAATCAGCTGAAAAAATGCAAAGATTATTAGATAATTTAGATGACCTAGATGATGTGTTAAATGTATATCACAACTGGGCAGAATAAAATAGAGTTCTAAATATAAGAAAAAAAGCATACTATATTAATATAGTATGCTTTTTTTTGCGTCATCAATTGTCAAAAGGGACGGAGCTTTTTGACACACTTCTGTTTCAGATTGAAAGAAATCAGGACCGTCCTAGATTAAAAGAAGCCAGGACCGTCCCTCGAAAATAACGTCCCAGAAAAAATAGGAGGAATATTTTATGGAATATATTCTAAAATGTTTACCAACACAACTCGCAAAACTAATTTTGGAGCATAACATTCAGAAATTAGAAGAAATTAGAATAAGAGCTAATAAACCAGTAATTTTAAAATTAGGGCAAGTTGAAATAGTTTTGAGTTACACAATAACAACAAATGAAATCATTGGAATCTTGCAAAATATTTGTAATAATTCAATTTATACATATCAAAACCAAATTTGCAATGGATTTATAACTTTGCCAGGTGGAAATAGAGTTGGAATTGCTGGAAATGTTGTGATTAAAGATGGACAAGTATCAAATATAAGCTATATATATTCATTAAATTTTAGAATATCACATCAAATAAATGGTGCAAGTGATAATATTTTAAAATATGTATTGGATACAGAAAATAATACAATATTTAACACACTAATAGTATCACCACCAGGAGCGGGAAAAACTACAATGATTCGTGATTTAGCTAAACGAATAAGCAATGGAATAAATGAGATTAATTTTAGAGGTTTAGATGTTTCTATAATAGACGAAAGAGGTGAAATAGCAGCAATGACCAAAGGAATTACATTTAATGATGTAGGAATTAGAACAGATGTATTAGATAATGTTCCAAAATCAATAGGAATAAGAATGGCAGTTAGGTCAATGGCTCCAAAAGTAATAATAGCAGATGAAATTGGAAATAAAGATGATGTAAATATTATAAATTATGCAATATGTTCTGGTGTAAAATGTATATTTACAGCACATGGTAGTGATATGGAAGATTTGCTAAAAAACAACGAAATAAATAAAATAATAAATTTACAACTATTTAGTAAAATAATATTTTTAGATGAAAAACAAAAAGGAAAAATAAAAAATGTAGTAAATATACAAAATTAAAGTTCTAATAAAATAAAAAATGAATATATATAAAACTAGGGAGATTTATAAATGTTAGTATTAAAAATCGTAATGCTTTTTGCAGTATTTGGGACAATCTCTACAA
>ERZ791903.3396-NODE-3396-length-10140-cov-2.540803_pt1 | contig 10140 bp, 10 predicted proteins | sample MGYA00510148_ERZ791903 | MGnify/ENA primary metagenome ERZ791903 (study PRJEB30046, sample SAMN00792080) | human gut metagenome | study: EMG produced TPA metagenomics assembly of the A metagenome-wide association study of gut microbiota in type 2...
TCATTTTATTAAAAGTTAAAAAAGCATATTTTAATTCCTTATTTATAGGACTTTGATCATCTAACATCGCTATCTTTTTATCATTCATATACTTTTTAAACTTATTTGAAAGTTTAAATTTAAGGCCTAAATATTCATAAACATATTCTTTTTTTGTTTTTAAAGTATAATCTGACGGCTTAAATGTTGCATTTTTATCCTTTTTGTTAGTTGACGTACCCTTCTCTTCAGAACTTATTGATTGTCCTTCTTTAATTTTATTGCTTTCATTACTTTTTTTACACCCAACTGTACTTAAGCTCAAACATAACGTAAATAATAGGAATGCACCTCTGGCTACTTTTTTTCCATAATTTTATCCTCCTTTATTCCTCTTTTATTTTTTAAACAAAAGCCTTTTATAACTACTTTCAATAATATTATACACACCATTTATGAAACGTTGATGAAATACAATTTTTTATTTTTCCAAACCACAGTATAATAATATAAATATTGATGTTAGTATAAAAACTGTACAAGTTAAATAGAAGAATTAAACATCATTTGGTACAATGTCATAAGTAAAAAAAGAAATGGAGAAAGACTATGACAAAACCAGTATTTGATGATGAATTTAAACAAGGAGTTGTAGATTATGCTAACCAACATCCTGAAGAATCCAAAGTTTCTATTGCTAAAAGTTTTGGTATTGCAGATAGTACAATTCATAAATGGATAAAAGATGCAAATAAAAATAGCAATAAAATTGAGTCTCGAGGATCTGGTAATTTTTCTAGTGATGAGGCTAAAGAAATTGCAAGATTAAGAAAAGAATTAAAAGATACACAAGATGCGTTAGAAGTGTTAAAAAAGGCTATTGGCATACTGGGAAAATAAACAAAACAGATATTTATAAAGCAGTCAAGGAAGAAAAGCAAAAGAAAACCCATAAGGAATCGTATGAAATATATGGATCACCAAAAATAACAGAACTACTGAACAAAAAGGGTGACAAGGTAAGTCAAAAATATGTTTACTCGATCATGAAGGAAAACAATCTCAAGGCAAAATATATTAAGCCATATATTCAAACAACGATTAGTCATGATTTCTCTGACAAATTAAAAAATCTATTAAACAGACATTATAATCCTATGAAGCCAAATGTAACTTGGTGAAAAATCAGTAAAAATAAACAGGCTATGATCCAAGACATTCATGCTGAACTGAGATGTAACAATCAAAGCAAGATCATCAATTTGTTTTCTCATGTCACAAAACTGCTTGGCAACATAAATATTTTTGATTTCATCATTATTGATAAGCATAGCAGGTTCTCCAATAAAATCTTGAAATTTTGTTTGGAACAGAAAATACGATGACGGTCAATATCAAAATCAATAACATCATTACTTTTATCAATGATGACAGGAATAAAAATATTTTCTTCATCAAGAATCAAAGCCTTTTGTTTATAGAAGCTGGAAATACAAATAGGATTGTCATTACAATACTTTTTAATTGTCAAACCACTTTGTTTCTGTGCTTCGATAACTTCCTTCCATTTTTCTTTTCCTCTAATTATCAAAAAAGATGCGCCTCCTTATTAAGTACATCCTTATTGTATTGAATTCATCCATTATTTATTTGACACTTACAATTGAATAACCTATTTTAGTAATTGTTAAATTACTTGCACACTTTTCTTGACAAACTCTTTTGAATAAAACTATTTCAAAGATATAATATTTTTTTCATAAAGAAAAAGGCTCTTATACTATACTATAGCAATCATCTATGATATAAAGGTCCTTTGTTTATCTATTGTAGAAAACTTACAAATTATTCAGACATTTTTCTTTTTAGCAACAGCTAAAACAATGAATGCACTTGCTAATAATCCAGCTAATACGATAAATGGCATATTGTTTGTGATAATTCCTGTTACTGCTACATCTTTATAAGTATTGACAAATGTTACTCTATTTTCTTTTTCACCTACTAAGTTTGTTTGTCCTGTTGCAGCACTTAATAAATCACCTGCATCTGTTCCTGCTTTATCTGCGTTTTGTTTACCGTCTTCGATGACTTTTACTTTTGGTGTATATCCATCAGTTTCACCAACTTCGACTGCGTTGTATCTTGTCCCTGCTGGTAGTTTTTCAAATACTAATTGTTCACCATCACGTAATTGGAATTCTTTTTCTTCTCCATATGTAAATTTTACTTCTTTATTTCCAATTTTTCCGATGATTGTTTCATCTTTTGCTGTCTTTGCTTTTCTTAATGTTAATCTGAAAGTAAAGTTTTTAGTTTTATCTGCTAATTCTCCTACTGTTTGTTTTTATACAACTAAGGCTTGATTTTCTTTAAAATCTTCCCCACCATTTTTTTCATACGTATTTTTAAATGATAACTTATCTGGTTTTTCTCCAGTTTCTGTATCTACTACAGTTATAGATTTAATGTATGTAGACTATCTGTATTGTTTGCTACATAAACTCTTAAACGATATTCTTTTGTAGAATATGTCATTCCTTTATCAGTACCTTGAGTTTCTTTTACTGTATATTCATATGGCCCTGCATGTGGGAATGCTGTAGCAAAATTTAACTTAGATGTTTTTTCAACATTATAAACACCATCAGTTTCATTTCCTTTAGCTTCTGCAAACTCTAAATTTTTTGTAACTGTTGCTTGTGCAGGCGCTGCAGGTGGGAAGGATGCATGTTTATTTAAAGTTATAATTTAGATAGTGTATAGTAATAATAAAAAAGGCGTTGCTAAATATTTATATCTAGCAACTTAATACTATCATACTTCAATAAATATCTTTCACATTTTTTTGATTATAATATTTTAATTTTTGAGAATTTAATTACTACTGTAGATAAAAAGAGCTCATTTCAATTGAGCCCTTCTATAATTCAATAATTCTATTATTTCCCAAAATATCTATCTAATAAACCTTTTAAAGCTTTACCATGTCTAGCTTCATCTCTAGCCATTTCATGAACAGTATCATGAATTGCATCTAAGTTATTCTTTTTAGCACATGTAGCAAGTTCAACTTTACCAGCTGTTGCTCCAAATTCACAATCAACACGCCAAGCTAAGTTATCTTTAGTAGTTGCTTTCATATTTGGTTCTAAGTCTTCTCCTAACATTTCAGCAAATTTAGCAGCATGTTCTGCTTCTTCATAAGCAGCTTTTTCCCAATATAAACCAATTTCAGGATAACCTTCTCTATGAGCAATTCTTGCCATACATAAATACATACCAACTTCTGAACATTCACCTTCAAAGTTTGCTTTTAATTGATCAAAGATATATTTTTTATCTTCATCACTAATATCAGGATTATTTTTTACAGTTTTAGCGTAAATACCATATTCATGTTCTGCCGCTAATTTCATTTCACCTTTTACTTCTTCAAACATGTCAGCTCCTACATGACATACTGGACATTCAGCTGGTGCTGCATCTCCTTCATAAACATATCCACATACTTTACATACAAATTTAGCCATATTTCTTTTCTCCTTTTTTTAATTCCTTATTAGGAATGATTACTACTTAAGTATAACATATAATTCTCCATTGTCAATCTCTTTAGAAACATTATTTAACTCTTTCTATTATTATAACTCTTTTTTAAAAAGAAAAAAGCAATCTTTCAATTGCTTTAATCAATCGGTGGGCGATAAAAGCCACCAAAAAAATTTTCAGTTTTTATAACATTAACAATAATATGAGAATCTACTGTTTTCATTAACTCTACAATATCTAAAACCTCATAACTAGAAACAACTGTATGTAATAAATACATCTTTTCATGACTATATCCTCCAATAGCTTCAACACATGATATTCCATGTCGATAATTTTTAATATATTTATCCATCACAGCTTGTGCTTTTTTTGTTGTTACTTGTAAAGTAACGCGTTCATAACGATGATAAAATGAATCTATTGTTCTAGTAGAAATAAATTGAAATAAAATAGAATATCCTGCATGGATCCAACCAAACATAAATCCAAAAATCAATAATATAATTGAATTAAAAATAAAAACATAGCTCCAAATCGATTTTCCTTTTTTATTAGAAATATATAATGCAACAAAATCTGTTCCTCCTGTTGAAGCATTCATTTTTAAAATACTTGCCGTCATTAATCCATAAAGAGTTCCACCAAAAATCACATTCAATAAAGTATCATCAAAAATAGGTGGAAAATGAATTATTTTTAAAAAGAAACTTGCTAGAAAAACTTCTAATAAAGAAAAGAACGTAAATCTAGGACTAATACTTTTATAACATAAAATAGCTACTGGTACATTTAATACAATCATTCCTAAAGAAGTAGAAAATGAGAAATGAAAATAAGTTGATGTAATCTTTTCAATCAATATCGCAACTCCTGTAAATCCACTTGATAATAAATTAGCTGGTTGAATAAAGACTTTAATGACATAAGCTTGTACAAAAGCACCTAAAATAACTGTTATCAATGTTAAAAAACATTTTTTATTTAAATGAAACATAGAGCCACCACCGGTATTGTTATAATTGATAATAAAGTTGATAGAAAAACTGTTTTTGCTGCTAAAAATTCATTTTGTTGATATCTTTTCGCAAATAAAACAGCACCATTAGCTACAGGCATCGCTAAAATAATCATCGTCATTGCTTGAATCATTGTATCTTTGATAAGAAAATGAACTAATGGTGAAAAAATCATTGGAATGATTAAATCAATGAATATTGTAAATAAGTAAATCTTTCTATCGAGTAATATTTTCTTGATAGGATATTTAGAAAGTGTTGCTCCAATAATAATCATTGCTAATGGTGTTGTCATATTACCTATCAATTGAATAGGTTGTAACAATGTTTCAGGTAATGATATTGAAAAAATATATAATAACACTGCAATCAATGAAGCAATAATTCCTGGCGTAATGAGTTTTTTTATTTGAAATGATTTATTATTTGACATAATCATCATTCCTAAAGTAAACAATGATAGATTAAAAGGCATATTGATTAAAGCTGTTAATAAAAGCGATTGTTTACCAAATAATGATTGTAATAGAGGAAAACCAATGAAACCTACATTAGGGTAGATTATCATAAATAAATAGAGTGATTTATCTTTTAAAGAACTTATTTTCAAACACAAATAAGCAAAAATAGGTAATATAATAATTAAAATAATCATTGATAAAAATAAATCTTGATAAGGAATACCATTTTTATTGGCACTTACAGATGAAATAATTAAACAAGGCATTGTTATATTTAAAACAAAACGATTCATTTTATCAATAAAACTCTCATCAAAATCTTTCATTTTTCCTAAGATAAAACCTAAAACAATCATCATAAACAATTGTAAAATTTTATTAATTACTAAATAAACATTCATTTTAATCCCTAAAATATTCTAAAATAATATTCATCATGACTTTAAAACCTATCTTATAAGAATCTAAATCAATCCATTCATCATAAGTATGTGCTTTTTCTCCCATTAAGGTTCCAATCGTATTAGCACATATTCCATAAGATAAAGGAATATTTGAATCTGTACCATTAGCACATTTTTCTACATCATCTAAATAATATTCTTTAATCAATCTCACATTATGATCTGTAAATTTTTCAAATTTTTCTTGATTTAATAAACCATTTCCAGGTCTTACTCCTAAAATTTCAATTTCTACATTTGAGTAGTGTGAAACAATTTCTTGAAATTGTTTCTCCATGATATCTAAACAGTTTTGCATAGAAGAACGATATTCATAGAGTAATGTAGCTGTAGAAGCAATTGCATTAATTGTTGTTCCACCTTCTATTTTTCCAAAATTATAAGTTGTTTTTGCTTCTGTTGGTATTTGTTGATGACTTAATTCATACATAATTTTACTTAAAGTCTCAATAGCATTTTCTTTGCCAAAATCAGCATAAGAATGTCCTCCTTGACAATGAACAGTCAAACGATAACGTTTAGAACCTACAGCACTATTTGTACACTGATTCAAATATCCATCAAAAGAAATAAATGATTTAATACGATTTTTATACTGTTCAACAATATAGCGACACCCATTAGAATTTCCTAATCCTTCTTCACACGTATTTAAAACAAATAAAACACCTGTCTTTCCATGTAAATGATGAAGGTGAATATAATGAATCACTTGCATTAAATGAACAACATTAGCTGTATCATCTCCTACTCCTGGTCCATATAAATAATTCCCTTTTTGTGTTATTTTTAACGGTTCCATATCAGCAAAAACAACATCAAGATGCCCACAAAATACAGCAATATCTTGATTATCATCAAACATTTTAATAACAACATTATTCATCTTATCAATTGTTGTCTCAATACCTCTTTCTTTAAACCACTGTTTACAAAATTGTGCTCTTTTTTCTTCATGATAAGATGGTGCTGGAATAGTTGCTAACTGTTTTAAAAGTTCTATAGAATAATCAGCTTCTTGTTCAACATAATCTTCTTCATATTTATATAACATATTTTCCCCCCCTATATTAAAGAAAAGGCAATTATGCCTTTTCAATAGATTCCTTTTTGACTTCTTGTTTATCTAACATTTTAAAGAATGGATAATAGATAGCCATTGAAATTAATAATAATACAATTTGTAATAAAGCTCCTCTAATACCACATAATAAGAAACCTGAAATAATTGGTGGTGTTGTCCAAGGAACTTCAACTCCAATACTTACTGGGACTAATCCAATATATGTAGAAGCATAAGTGACAATTGCCATTGTAATATTAGCAATCACAAATGGAATAGCCATAATTGGATTTAAAACAATTGGCATACCAAAGATCAATGGTTCATTAATATTAAATAATGAAGGAATTAATGATAATTTACCTAAAGCTTTATATCTAGATGATTTAGCAGTAAAGACAATAACAAGTGCTAATCCTAAAGTAGCTGCAGTTCCTCCTAATTTAACAAAGTTAGCAATAAATTGATAATTGACAATATGTGTAGCAGCTTTTCCAAGTCCAATTGCTGCAGCGTTTTCAGCAGATAATGATCTCCAAATAGGATTCATTACTGAAGAAACAATACTTGATCCATGTAAACCAAAGATCCATAAAATTGATTCTATTAATAAAACTAAAATTGTAGCTGGTAATGTACTACCAATAGATTGTAATGGTTGTTGTAACATTGTAAAAATGAAATTTTGTGCACTTTTGAAACTTGTCATTTCAAAACCAATTCTTACAAAGTTAAAAATAATAAAGATAATAGCTACTGGAATTAAAGCTTCAAATGGTTTAGCCACATTTTGAGGTACTGCATCTGGTAATTTAATTGTCCATCCTTTTTGAACAACAAATCTAAAGATTTCTACTGCTAAACAAGTTGTAATAATTGCTAAAAATAATCCTGATGCACTAAAATTATCAAGTGGTAATCCTTTTAGTCCATCTTCTGTTACTAAAACAGGTGTTAACATGAAGATAGCAATAAATGATACAACAATTGACTCTCTTGTATCTACTTTATAAAAATGTGCAAGAGAACGTGCAATTCCTACAACTACATAAATTGACATGATTCCATAACTCATACGATAAGGAACCATAAATATTTGACTCCAATTTTCCCCTAAAAGCCCTGTCATAAGTTCACTATAACCATTAATAGGAATACTTGTAAAAAGCAAGAATAAGGAACCAACAATAATAACTGGCATTACGCCAAAGAAACCTTCTTTAATCGCATTTAAATAACGATTTGCACTTACTTTAGATGCAAATGGCATCAGTTTTTCACCCATTTTATCAAAAAAACTATTCATCATTTTCTCCTCCTATTCAAATTTTGTTTGTCCATTGGTTTCAATTACTTTCTTATACCAATAAAACGATTTCTTTCTATATCTTTTTAAACTTCCATTTCCTTGGTCATCTTTATCAACATAAATAAAACCATATCTTTTCTTCATTTCTCCTGTTCCAGCAGAAACTAAATCAATACATCCCCATGTTGTATAACCAATAACATCAACATGATCAATTTTTATAGCTTGTTTTAAAGCCTCAATATGTTTTCCTAAAAAATCAATACGATATTGATCATCTACAGTACCATCTTCATTAAGTTGATCAACAGCCCCTAATCCATTTTCAACAACAAATAATGGTATTTGATAACGATCATATAATTCATTAAGTGCAACTCTTAATCCTAAAGGATCAATATGCCAACGCCAATCCGTAAGTTCTAAATAAGGATTACGTCCTTTAGCATTAATTGAACCATCTCTTTGATAAGAAACAATAGAAGAAAAATAATAACTAAAGCCAATAAAATCAACTGTTCCCTTTCTTAATATTTCTTCATCACCCTCATCAATAATCAATTTTCCTCCCAATTGTTCTTGTTTAGCCAAACATGTATTCGTATAAAATCCTCTACACATCACATCTAAATAATAATGTGTAAACAACATATATTCTCTTTTAGCTATTTGATCTATTGGTTGGCAAGTTGCTGGGTAGCTTTCTGGATATTGAACCATACAGCCAATTTTAAAATTTGGATTAATTTGGTGTCCTAAAATAACTGCTTTGGCACTTGCTACAAACATATGATGACTTGCTTGTAAAACAGTTGATGCCTTATCTTCTCCTTCTTGAAAAAGAATACCAGCTTGATGATAAGGATTTTTCTTATTCATCGTTTCATTAATTTCATTAAAAGTCATCCAATATTTTACTTTATCTTTATAACGTTTAAAAATTGTTTGACAATAATTCATAAAGAAATCAATCATTTTTCTATTTCTCCATGAACCATATTTTTGAACTAAATGTAATGGTGTTTCATAATGAGAAATTGTCACCACTGGCTCTATATGATATTTTAATAATTCATCAAAAACTTGATCATAAAATTTCAATCCAGCTTCATTCGGTTTTTCTTCATCTCCTAAAGGAAAAATACGTGTCCAATTGATAGACATTCTAAAGCATCTAAATCCCATTTCAGCAAACAATGCAATGTCTTCTTTATAATGATCATAAAACCCAGTTCCTTCATGACTTGGATAATAAGTATGAGGATGAACACTCTCATGTATTTCTCGAGGATGATCAATATTTCCTCCCATCTCTACATCGGCAATACTTAATCCTTTTCCATCTGCAAGGTAACCACCTTCATATTGATTAGCTGCTGTTGCTCCTCCCCATAAGAATTGATCTGATATTTTCATTTAAAAAGCCCTCCTTCTATGGTTATTAAAACATAGAAGAAAGGCTTTTATAATTGAATAGCTTTCGTTTTTAACAATGTTTAAAAATTTTAGAATTAAGTATTTTTTATTATTTAACACTGTTTAGATTCATCCATTAATATTGGATTTGAAGAATGTCTTGTACTTTCTGATTTAGATGTAAGTTGTAATTTTTTATTAAAATTATTTTCATAATCTAAAGAAAAATAAGAAGCATACAACAAATCCAATAAAAAATAAATAGATAAATTACTATTAAAATTTGCAATATTATACGTTAAATTTTCTCTTGTAGAAATATATAATTTAGCAGTACTCATTTGACTTAACGTATTTTCTCCAAAAGAAGTTAAACTTAAAAAAGGAATATTTTTCTTTTGACATGTTTTTGCCATATTGATAAGTGTCTTGGTTTCTCCAGAATAAGAAATAAAAATCACACAATCCCCTTTAGGAATACAATTTACTTCATAACGTTGATAATTTAAATTATTAGTAATATATACATTCTTTCCTATTTTCATCATTTTTTCTTTAAATGATTCTGCTATATTTAAAGCTGTTCCATATGAATAAATATGAATATTGTTATTATTATTTAATAATTGAACAGCTTTTTGAAATAAATCATGATGTAATAAAGATAACGTATCTTTAATTGTTTCTTCATATAAAGAGCCCATTTTATTAGCTATTTTAAAAATAGTATCCCCTTGATCAAAAGGTAAATTAGGATCAACTGCCCCAAATTGCTGATTTAAATACTCAATTTCACTTAAATAAGCCTTCTTAAAATTATCAAAACCTTCGATTCCAGTTTTCTTACATAAATTTAAGACTGTTGCTGGTGACGTAT
>ERZ791903.3408-NODE-3408-length-10107-cov-2.519300_pt1 | contig 10107 bp, 7 predicted proteins | sample MGYA00510148_ERZ791903 | MGnify/ENA primary metagenome ERZ791903 (study PRJEB30046, sample SAMN00792080) | human gut metagenome | study: EMG produced TPA metagenomics assembly of the A metagenome-wide association study of gut microbiota in type 2...
CGCCTCGTGGCGATCAGCGCGATAGTGCGACTCGTCGGCCAGCGGGCGCAACTCGTCGAGCACCCAGTCCACACGGCCCAGCTCGCGCAGGCGGCTCATCATCTCGGTATAGGCAACAATCAGGTACTTGACGTCATCGATCGCGTACTCAATCTGCTTATCGGTCAGCGGGCGGCGCGACCAGTCGGTCAGCGACTCGGTCTTAGGCAACGAAACGCCGCAGAACGTCTGCACGAGCGCACCGTAGGAAATCTGCTGGCGCTCGCCCAAAAAGGCGGCGGCGACCTGCGTGTCAAAAATCGGACGCGGCAGCACGCCTACGGTATGAAGCATGACCTCCATATCCTGCGAGCAGGCGTGGAAGACCTTGGTCACGCTCTCGTCGGCCATAAGCTCGGCCAGCGGCGATAGGTCGTCGATCACCAGCGGATCGACCGCGACACTCTCGGCGGGGGTGGCAATCTGGACCAGGCACAGGCGCGGATGAAACGTGCGCTCGCGCAAAAACTCGGTGTCGACGGCGATCGCGTCGAACTCGCGGGCGCGCTGGCAAAAGTCGAGCAGAGCCTGATGTGTGGAAATGTACATATCAACCCATCGAATAAGGTTAGGCCCGAAAAACACGGGTAGGATATCGGCATTGCCCTACAACTATACTCGGTTAGTCACAGAACGGGAACGTAAGTATGCGCTGCCTTATCATCCACAACCCGGCATCGGGCCCCAGCTCAGATGAAATCTACGCATTCACGCACGCCCTTGCACAGGGCGGCGACGAGGTCGTGATGCGCTTTATCGGCGATGGCATGGAGCCCGAGGACGCCGTGGCAGACGTTCGCGAGTTCGACCGCGTGGTCGTCTCGGGCGGCGACGGCACCGTCTCCAACGTGCTCGACCAGATGCGCGGCTGCGGCGTTCCCACGCTCGTTTTCCCCTCCGGCACGGCCTGCCTATTCTTTAACAACATCGGCAATGCCCCCGAGGCAGCGGCGCTCGCCAAGGCATGCCGCGCCGGCCGCACGGTCAAAGTCGACATGGGCGAGCTCTTTTGGCTCGACGAGAACGGCAACGAAAAGCGCCATGGCTTTATCATCATCGCCGGCTCGGGCTTTGACGCTGAGATTATGATGAAGGCCGCCCCCACTAAAAACGACATCGGCGAGATCGCCTACTTCCTGTCGGCGCTCGCCACACCCAACCCCACGGTGGCGCACTTTACCATTGAGCATGACGGCATTGTCGAGGAGCTCGACGGCATCTGTTGCATGGCAGGCAACACGTCTGTCATCCAAAACGACATCAACCTGTTCCCCAACTGCCGCATGAACGACGGCATGGTCGACATCGCGGTCATCGAGCCCGTACGCACGGTACAGCTGCTTCCCACGGTAATCACCGCCGCGCTCGACCCCGCCGGCAAGGTGCTTGGCCGTCCGCAGTTCAAGATCATCCAGACCAAAGAAGCCAAGATCACCTGCACGCCGTCGCTGGGCATGCAGTTCGATGGCGAGATCATCTCCAGCAACTCGGGCGTCTTTGGTGCCCGCGCGCTTCCGCAATGCCTCGACCTCATCGTCGACGAATTCTCCCCGCTCGGAAAATAGGAGGACCCCGTGAACGACAATCCCCTGCTCGGCTTTATCGTCATTGTTCTGGCCATGCTCGTCGGCTATGCGATTAACGTGATCCACCGTCGGAAGAAGTAAAACCACATTAGTATGATATTCATCCAGCTATCGACTCTCCCGCTGTTTATGCAAATTCTAAACAGCGGGAGAGTTTTCTTTTGAGTATTGTCTGGCGCTTTATTCCACTGCAGTAAATGCAGGGTGCCTTTATTTAACTAAAGCTACAAAATGAGTATTCTTATCCGCTCATCGCATATTTTATGACGCTCATCGAGTATTTCATCGAATCTAGTGAATACTTTTTAGACTTCCGATAGGCTAATAGATGTATTTATTAGCTGAAATCCTGCACGGTTCCGCGGGGTTTCAACGGTTGGGAGGGATCATGAGGTTTACTCATCCCGTCAACACGCTCAAGAAGCTTGGCTGCGGCCTTGCATTCGGAGCTGCGGCCATTATGGCCATGCCGACCTCGGCACTCGCTTGCACCCAGATCTACATGGGCAGCAAACTCACGGCGGACGGCAACACGTACTACGGCCGCGCAGAGGACTTTAGCACACGCTATATCAAGCACTTTGGCATTGAGCCTGCGCACAAGGACGGTAGCAAGTACACCTCGCTCGAATCCGGCTTTGAGTACAAGTCCACGGGCCCCACGTATCGCTACACCTTCGTTCGCGACAACCCCTCTCAGTGGGAAGATCGCTATGACGCTTATTCCGAGGCTGGCATCAACGAGAAGGGCGTCTCCTGCTCTGCCACGCTGAGCACCTCCTACAACGAGAAGGCCGAGGAGGCCGACCCCCTCACCGAGGAGACCGGCATCGGTGAATACAACTACGCCAGCGTCATCCTGGGCGAGAGCGCCACGGCCCGCGAGGGCGTCGAGCTCCTCGGAAGTCTGGTCGACGAGCAGGGCATCTGCACCAACGACCAGATCATCATCGCCGACAACAACGAGACCTGGCTGTTCGCCGGACTTTCTGGCCATCAGTGGATTGCCATGAAGCTCACCGACGACATCGCCTCGGTCAACCCCAACATCGGCAACCTTAACTACAAGGTTAACCTCGACGACACCGAGAACTGCCTCCACTCCAAGGACATTCAGACCATGCCCGAAGAAAAGGGCTTTGCCAAGTACTTCGATGACGGCCAGTTCGACGTTGCCCAGACCTACGGTGAGGAAATTAGCGAGCAGGCCATGCATTCTTGGTCGCGCTATATCCAGGGCCGCGATTACTTCATGGCTCCGCTTGCCGAGGGCACCGACTACGAGATCGTTAAGGACGAGCGCGAAGATGCTCGCGCCACGACCGGCGCCCTGGTCCACGAGATGCAGCCGCTGTTCTTCCAGCCCGGCAAGTCCGACTGGAACACCTTTGAGATGATCCGCAGCTTTGCTACTCGTGGCGAGAATGTCGCCGGCCTCAACGCCAACACCGACGGCGCCTATGCCATTGGTTCCAACCGCAACACCGAGATCCACACCTTCCAGATCCGTCAGGGCATGGACCCCGAGATCGCGACCATTCAGTGGGAGATGCTCTCCAACGCCGAATTCTCCGTCGCCATCCCCTTCTACTCCGCACTGCTCACCGAGGTCAGCCCCTACTTCAGCGATCAGGATGTCTCCTTTGATCACTGCGAAGAGGAAGACGTCGTGAACAACGAGGAGCCCAAGAACTCCATCAACTACGTCCTCATGGACATCAACACACTCGCCTATGAGAACCGCGACCACTGCGCCACCGGCGTCCGCGCCTATCTCGACGCCCTGCAGAAGGAACTCATCGAGCAGAACCTGACCGTCGACGATGCCATGCAGGCCACCGAGGACACCGAGGCCCGCACCGCCCTGGCCAACAAGGCCGGCAAGGCTGCCACCAAGAACACCTACCTCAAGTGCAAGGCTATGCTCGAGGAGATGCGTGACTACCTCAAGGAGGAGGATTTCTCCGAGGAGTTCGTCCCGAGTGACTACGATGCCGACAACGACTGCCTGGTCGAGTCCATCACCTACGCCGACGAGGCCCTCTCCGATGAGGATGTAGCCGAGCCCGAGGTCAAAGAGGCAGAGGCCACCGAGGAGAAGTCCGAGGGCAACAACATGGCTGCCATGGCCGTTGGCGCCGTCGTCATCATCGGCGTCTGCGCCTACGTGATCTATCGTCGCAAGAAGGCCTAAGGCCCTCATGTCCTAGCTGAGCGGGCAAGGCAGCGATGGCAGCCTCGTTCGCTCAGCCCGCTCTTTTGACCGGTGGGAAACCCGCCTGAAATCTTTTTAAAAAAGATTTCCCCGCACCCACTTCGCTGTGCTATAGTGCAGCGCAACAGCAACAAGGTACGACCGCGCCACGGCATCACGAAAGGAGCCACCAACATGAAGAACACGATGAACTCTCTCAACAACTGGTGGTGGCGTGATGCGAATTCGATCGGTCGACAGTGAGTCCCTCACGCCTGTTTTTGCGCTCTAGGTGATTGGAAGGCCTCCGGTTTCGACCGGGGGCCTTTTTCTATCTCGAGCCCGATCGCATTCGCATCACGCGCCTCCGCTTTTCTCTTGCACTCCCATTCCGAAAGGATTTTCACCATGTCTCAGAACACCACCGCCGCCCAGCCCCGCACCGTCCAGACCGCCGACCGCGGCAAGCTCGATGTCCGCGCCCTCGTCCTGCTCGCCATCCTGCTCGCCGCCGGCTTCATCCTCAACTTCACCGTCGGCAAGGCAATCTCGGGCATCTCGGGCGGCATGATCAGCCCCGAGTTCATCATCTCGGCCTTCTGCCTCACCATCCTGGTCGTTCGCCCCAACATCGGCCAGGCGCTCGTCATTGGCCTCATCTCGGCTGCCGTGATCCAGATCACCACCACCTCGCCGTTCGTCGATTTTGCCGCCGAGGGCATCGCCGCCATGCTCATGGCCGTCATCGTCAACGCTGCTGCCAAGGACGGACAGGTCAAGTCTGCCGTCGCCATCGTCGCAACGTTCGTGACCACCTTTGTCTCGGGCGTCATCTTCATGGTCATCAAGATGGCCATGCTCGGCGTGGTGGGCGAGCTCGCCGCCGCTATGCTGCCCGTCGTCGCCATGACCGCCGTCTTTAACGCCATTCTGGTCGGTGCCCTCTACTTGCCCATCCAGAAGGCCCTTAGGCTCCATTAACCCGCTCGGCTTTACGAGCCACCCCATCTTGGCGTTCATTCGTCGCTCGCGTACCCAAGTACGCTGCGCTCCTCTTTCGCGCCAACCTGGGGCCCCTCGTAAAGCCGTCTCCGCACTCCACCAACAAAGACTGTCCCAAACAACTAGCTCTTGGGGACGTTCTTAAACGACTAGTCATGTAAGAACGTCCCCAATGACTATGAAAGGTATCCATGGAAACGATCATCAACGTCGACGATGTCTCGTTCTCCTATGGCACGCAGACCGAGCAGGCGCTTAGCCACATCTCGCTCAGCGTGAACAAGGGAGATTTCATCGGCATCATCGGGCCCTCGGGCGCCGGCAAGTCCACGCTTGCCGCCTGCCTGTCAGGTGCCGTGCCCCACCACTACACCGGCGCGTTCTTTGGGTCCGTCATGGTTGACGGCCATGACACCTGCGAGGTCTCGCTGACCGACGTGTCACAGATCGTCGGCAGCGTGCTGCAGGATATCGACACGCAGATGGTCGCCTCGGTCGTCGAGGACGAGATGCTCTTTGGACTCGAGAACTTTGGCGTTCCCCACGACCTGATCGAGCAGCGCGTGAGCGAAACGCTCGAGACCGTCGGCATCAGCGACCTGCGCGACCGCGAGATCGCAACCCTCTCGGGCGGACAGAAGCAAAAGGTAGCCATCGCCGCCATCCTCGCCATGCGTCCGCGCGTCTTGGTTCTCGACGAGCCCACCGCGGCACTCGACCCCGCCAGCTCCACATTGGTCTTCGAGACGCTGCGCGAGGCAAACCGCGTACTTGGAATCACCATCGTCGTCGTTGAGCAAAAGGTCGCCCTGCTCTCGGAGTACTGCAACCGCGTGCTCGTGCTCAACCATGGCGAAATCGCGCTGCAGGGCGAGCCACACGAGGTCTTCGCGCATACCGACGAGCTCCGTGCCATCGGCGTCGACTGCCCTCGCGTCACGCGTATCTTCAATAGCCTCCAGGCCGATGGCCTGGTAAGCGGTACCCCTTGCTTGGATGTCGATGAGGCCGAACACTTGATTTCGGGCATCGTCGACCCCGTACACGCAAGCAGCGACATACAGGCACCCGCCGGCTCACCGCACGCACCGTCGTTGCGCCCGCACGCCAAGGACGCCGAGCCCGTGCTCACCTTCGATCATGTTGAGTTTGCCTATCCCAATGGTGGCGCCGCCGTCCACGACCTCAACCTGACCCTCTATCCCGGCGAGCTCGTGGGCATCGTCGGCCAAAACGGTGCCGGCAAGACCACGCTCACCAAGCTGCTCACAGGCCTGCTTAAGCCCGCCTCGGGCAGCGTGCGCGTCACGGGACTGGATACCGCAGCCGTTCCCACGAGCCGTATCGCCCGCGAAGTCGCAACCCTCTTCCAAAACCCTGACCGTCAGATCTGCAAGGACACTGTGCTCGACGAGGTCGCCTTTGGCTTGGAGCTTGGCGGCATGGACCGCGCCGAGGCTCTGCGTCGTGCTCAACTCGTCATCGACCGCTTTGGCCTGCCTGCCGATGAGGCACCTTTCTCGCTTTCGCGCGGTCAGCGCCAGATGGTGGCACTCGCCTCCGTCGTAGTTGTTGAGCCTAAGATCGTCGTGCTCGACGAGCCCACGAGCGGCCTTGATTACCGCGAGTGCATGACCGTCATGGAAACGGTGCGCACCATGGCCGAGCGCGGTTGCGCCGTTATCATGGTCTGCCACGATATGGAAGTCGTTTCGGATTTTGCCGAGCGCATCGTGGTGATGGCAAACGGCCGCATCCTCGACCGCGGCCGCACGCACGAGCTATTCTCGAACATCGATCTCATGCGGCGTGCCTACGTGGAGCCTCCCCAGGTTATTGAACTCTCGCGCCGTCTGGCATCTTCCGTCTCGCCCGCTTTTGCGCAGGTGAGCGAGGTCACCGATGTCGTTCGAATTACCAAGGAGATGGTCCACCGTGGTTAACGTCATCGACTACATGCCGGGCGATACGCTGCTGCATCGCCTGAACCCCGTTGTCAAGCTGGGCCTCGCCGCCGCCATCATCGTCGGCATCTTCTTATCCGACACCTATGTGGCGCTGCTGGGCTTTTTGGCACTCACCCTTGCTCTGGGTGCCTATGCCGGCGTCGTCAACCGTCTGTTCTCGCTACTCAAGTTGCTGATTCCGCTCGCGCTTATCATGCTGGTGCTCCAGCTGGCCTTTATGCGCGATGGCAACGTGGTGTGGAGCTTTATCACCGACACGGGCCTCATCACAGGATCGAAGGCCTGTCTGCGCCTGCTGGGCGTGGCGTTACCACTCATCCTCATGCTCATGGTGACCAAGCTCAACGACCTTGCCAACGCCTGCGTCGAGGTGCTGCACGTGCCGTATCGCTATGCCTTCACCTTTACCACGGCGCTGCGCTTTGTGCCGGTGTTTGGCCAAGAGATGAACGCCATCATGGAGGCGCAGACCGCGCGCGGCGTCGAGTATGACACCAAAAACCCCATCAAGAAGCTTAAGCTCATGCTGCCGCTGTGCGTACCGCTGCTTATCTCGAGCGTGGGCAAGACCGATGCCACGGCCCTAGCAGCCGAACAGCGCGGCTTCTACCTGCGCACGCGCGCAAGCTCGTACAAGCGCTATCCCATCACAGGGCTGGACATTGCTGTGCTTACTGCCAGTGTTGCGCTCATCGTCCTCGGCTTCCTGTTCTAGCCCATCGCCAACGGCAACCGACAAACGCAAAAGGCCCCGGATCGCATCGAACGAGCCGGGGCCTTACTGTTTCCCCAGATAAAACCTGCCAAAATAAACCTGTCCCTTCTTGGCAGGTCGAGGGCTACAGGCGATAGAGTGCGCCGCTGCGGATGATGGATTCGCGCACCAACACGTCCATGGCGTCGAGGGTGATCTCGGGCATCTCGCGATACTTTTGCAGCACCGAGAGCTCCGTGCAAGCCAAAATGACACGGTCGCAGCCACTGCGGGCGAACTCCCACATCACGCGATCGAACTTATCCATATCGGGCTCACGTCCGGCCTTCACATCATCGTAGATAAGCGACATCACATCGTTCTGACGTTTCTCGCTGGGATAGACAACCTCGACACCTGCCGCCTCGCACTCGCGCCCGTAGACGCCGGCACCCACGGTGCCGTCGGTTCCCATAATGCCAATCTTGCGCACCGGCTCGGCCGGCATGCTCAAGTTGGGGTCGAACTCGCACTCCCCCATCACCGCACCCGCAAGGGCATAGCGAACCGACTCGCGCGGCATGTGAATGATCGGCACCCTGGTAAACGACTGGATCTGGTCGTAGAAGTAGTGTGACGTGTTGCAGGGAATGGCAATGTGCGCACAGCCCAGCGACTCGAGTGCCTGAGCACACTCTTTCATGGTCGCCAGCAGCTTGGCATGCTCGCCGGTCTTAATGGCCAGCGTGCGGTCGGGCATGGTCGACTTGGAGAGCACCACCATGTCGATATGTTCTTGATCGCAGGCAGCAGCCGTATGACGCACCACCTGGTCGTAGTAATACGACGTGGCCTCGGCGCCCATGCCGCCGATAACTCCCAGCTTTTCCATCGCCGCCTCCTTGGTGACGCTTGCGCAATTGCGCGTATCATACCCGCGCCCGCCCGATGTAAACCGGACGGGCGCCGCACTCATCTACTTGTAATACGTCTTGAACAGCTTAAAGTGGCGCAGCTTGGTGTGCCACATGCGCAGCCAGCGGTTAAAGACAAAGTCGCCCTTCATAAACGAAGGGTCGGCGCCCTTGCCTTCCTTGTCCAGGCGATGCACCTTCGCGCGCAACTCGGGATCCTTGACGTACTTGTCGACGACGCCCATGGGAACGACCATCCACAGGGCCTCGTCCTGCGCCGTCACAAACTCCGGCTCAAACGGGCGGTTGAACACATACTCGTCCACCACATACTTGGCAACGTTAAAGCCGCTGTTGGTGACGTAGTAGTTGCTGCGACCCTGGCGCGTGTTGAAATCGAAGAACTTAAACGAGCCGTCGCGCTCGTCGTACTTAACGTCAAAGTTGGAATAGCCCACAAAGTGAAGGTCCTCGAGCAACTTGCGCACGCCACCCATAAGCTCGTCATTGGGCTCGGTGATGATGCAGGCGTGATTACCGACGCCATGGGGCTGATGCTCCTCGAGCAGCACGTGGCCCAGGCACATCATGCGGACCTTGCCGTTGCGGTCGGAATAGCTGGTGAGCACGCGCATGTACTCGTCGTTGCCGGGCACGCGATCCTGCAAGATCAGGTCGTCGGTGTAGCCGCTGGCATACGAGTCGCGAATGACCTGTTCCAGCTCAGCACGGTCGGCAATCTCATAGGCCTTTTTCTGGCCCTCGAACTCGTGCTGCCACCACATGATGCCGTCGGAAGGCTTCAGGATCATCGGGTAAGGAAAATCGATCTGGTCGAGCACTTCGGCAGGTGCCTCGCCTTGGGCATTCAGCATCGCCATGGTGAAGGTAAAGGTATGCGGATAGGGCACGCCATGCTTCTCGCACAGCTCGTAGAAGATCTCCTTCTTCTGACACTGCTCAAGCATGCTATAGGGAGCGTAAGGCGCGACGATGTTATCCGCCAACTCATGGGCATCCTTGGCCTGAGCCACGAGGGCAACATAGTTATCTCCACAGCCCACAAGGACAATCGTCTTATCGGCATGCGCTTGGGCAATGCCGTTGACGGTCCTGAGCATCACGGGCATGGTATCGATATCCACGTTGGGCGTGTAGTCGATAATCTGACTGCGGTACGCGGGACCCGTCTGATACTTGCCAAAGACCAGACTCTTGACCTGGTACTCCTCGTAGAAGGCGCGCGCCACCGAATAGGCGTTGATGTCGCCACCGAGCAGCACGGGGATAAACTCACGCTCTGTAAACTGCAATGCCATGGATACTTCCTATCATCAACTGCCCATACGCTGAGCGGTCTTTATGCAACCTGTTTATTCTAACGTGTCGGGCCGTCTCCTCCTAAAGCTCCACCGTATCTATGGCAATCAACGCAATTATCTAGTATGAAAGCCACGCTCACCGCGATAGGGCCTGTAGTTGCAAAACCCCACGTTAAGAGAGCTTTCACAGCCCAAAACTCGCCCACAAACAGGTCCTCGTAACGTTAAAGTTGAACTCTATGGTTTCTCAACAATTCGATATAACTGCAGGTCAAAGCCAAAGCCTCAAGTTCAACTTGACCCTTTAGAACCTTTAAGGTTCAAGTTGAGGTCGAAAGCAGTAGTAGAATACCTTTCGAACCATAACCTACGATTGATTGCAGAGGGAC
>ERZ791903.3423-NODE-3423-length-10078-cov-6.153447_pt1 | contig 10078 bp, 6 predicted proteins | sample MGYA00510148_ERZ791903 | MGnify/ENA primary metagenome ERZ791903 (study PRJEB30046, sample SAMN00792080) | human gut metagenome | study: EMG produced TPA metagenomics assembly of the A metagenome-wide association study of gut microbiota in type 2...
AGGCCAACATGAACGCCATCCCCGAGGGCAGCGACTACAAGGACTACCTGAACCCGGAGAGCGTTGTGGCCTGCACCGGCTGCAAGCTGGAAGAGAGCCTGAAGGACGCCAAGCCCGGCGACAAGTTCCAGTTCGTGCGCACCGGCTTCTTCACCCCGGACAGCAAGAACCCCGGCGTGTACAACCGTGTGGTCACCCTGCGCGACAGCTTCAAACCTGCAAAGTGAAAAAATCAACCCGTCAAGTCAAAAGGAGCATCTGATTTTTTATGAAAAAGACAATGACCCGCAACATCGTCATCATGGCCATCGTCACTGTCATCATGGCAGTGGTGCTGAGCCTGTACATCAAGAACACCGGCACCGTGCCCGCTGCTGACAACACGGCTTCTCTGGCCGACGGCACCTACACCGCCAGTGAGCAGGGCTGCCTGAGCGAGGTGGCCGTCACCGTCACCGTCACCGGCGGCAAGATGACCAATGTGGCCATCGACGCTTCCGGCGAGACCCCGGACCTGGGCGGCAAGGCTGCTGAGACGCTGGCTGACGAGCTGACCAAGGCCGGTTCCACCAACGGCGTGGATGCCGTGGCCGGTGCTACCATGACCAGCAACGCCGTCTTTACCGCAATGGACGATTGCCTTGCACAGGCAGGCAATGCAGCATCCAACCTGAAGGACGGCACCTACACCTCCAGCGCCAAGGGCTGCCTGAGCGATGTGAACGTCACCGTGACTGTTTCCGGCGGCAAGGTGAGCGAGGTGGCCATTGATGCTTCCGGCGAGACCCCGGAGCTGGGCGGCGCTGCTGCCGAGACCCTGGCAGATGCCCTGACCAAGGCTGGTTCCACCAACGGCGTGGATGCTGTTTCCGGCGCGACCCTGACCAGCGAGGCCGTGTTCACTGCCATGAACGACTGCCTGAGCCAGGCCCAGTAAGACAAGAACGCAGAATGCCCCGTGGGTGACCGCCCACGGGGCATTTTTTGATGGGCGCACGCACCCGGATGCAAAAACGCCGTCCGCAGGGAGATTCTCTGCGGGCGGCACTGGTTTTTTATGAGGTCAGGGGTTCAGGCTGCATCAGACCGCACGGCCGGCGTCGTTGCCGCCGCGGATGGCCAGAGCGATGTTGAAGGGATTGGCGCAGTCGCCGATGGTGTACACTTCCTTGCAGTCGATGCCGTCCACCAGACTGGTGTTGGGCAGCATGTCGGCACCGTTGACGATGGCATCGCACTTGATGTTCATCTCCACACCGCTGTCCAGCGTGAGGGTGGCCACATTGCCGCTGACCGTCTTGATGGCGGACTGCGGATAGGACTTCACGCCCAGAGCGTACAGGGCGGTGGTCATCATGCGCATGGCGTGCTGGGACTGCTGCATGTCGAACTCGGAGGCCGGGTTCGGGGTGACGATGGTCACGTTCTTCTTGTGCACGGTCAGCCACAGGGCGGCGTCAAAGGCCTGCGCGTTGGAGCCGTAAACGATCACGTTGTCGCCCATCTCGGTGAACATGAAGTTGTCCATCTCCACCACGGGAGCGCTGCCGTCACCGTCCACGGTCAGGGTGTCGCGCAGGCCGCCGGCGGCCAGGATGACGGCATCCGGTGCTTCGGAGTGGATGAGCTCCTGGGTGACCTCGGTGCCGGTCTTGACTTCCACACCGTTCAGCTCCAGCTGACGGATCAGGTAGTTCTTCAGGTCGGCCAGATTCTCATGGGGGCCCTTGACGGAAGCAGCAAAGTCCAGCATGAAGCCCAGGGCACCGCGCTTCTCGTACAGGGTCACGTTGTGGCCGCGGGCAGCTGCGATGCGGGCAGCCTCCATGCCGGCGGGGCCGCCGCCGATGACCATGACCTTCTTGGGGGTGGCTGCAGGCTCCAGTTCGTAGGTAGCGGGGCCGCCCTCGCGCATCACGCGCTGGGTCAGGGCGTTCACACGGCAGTAAGCCATCTGTGCGTTGGCCTCGTTGCTGCCGATGTGGCAGTGCAGGCAGCGGGTGCAGGGTGCGATCTCGTCAATGCGGCCTTCCTTGAGCTTGTTGACGTACTTCATGTCCACGGTCAGGGGGCGGGTCATCAGGAAGAAGTCGGCCTTGCCGTCCTCCAGAGCCTGCTCGAAGAAGTCGGGTGCGTGGGCAGGATCGTTGTAAGTGACAACGCCGCAGGGGATAGACAATGCCTTTTTATATTCGGCGGCAACGTTCAGGCCGATGCCGCAGCCGCTGGTGTTGCCGATCAGCATGCCCTGCCAGTTCTTGCCGAAGTCGTACTGGGTGCCGAAACCGGTGCAGCCCTCGATGCCGTTCAGGATGAAGTACAGGTCGGCACCGAACTGGGCAACGTGGTGGCCCAGGGGTCCCAGACGCAGGTGCATGGAGTCGCAGCCGGCCTGCTCGAACAGTTTGGCGGCGGCAATGCCTTCTTCCATGGTCATGGCCAGGGTGTGAGGGGGGGTGACGGCAGAATCCAGCGTCATTATGGTGGGGTTGTTGGAGAGGTTGTCGTTCTCCTCAATGCAGTTGATCAGGATCTGCATGTTGAAGTCCGGGCCGCACTCCTTTTTCACACCCTCGATGATCTCGGTGATGAAGCGGGCACGGTTCTCGATGGAGCCGATGCCGTACTCGTCGGTGCGGGTGTTGTGGAAGCGGGACAGGAAGTGTGCGGGCATATTGAAGCCGGCGCAGTTCAGTTCCACGCAGTCAAAGCCCATCTGCTGCAGACCCTTGGCGACCTCCACAAAGTGTGCCTGCTTGGCATGGATGTCATCAATGGTCATGTCATTCTCGCCCATGCCGAAGCCGGACATCTGGTAACCCATCTTGGCACCGTACTTGTGGCACTCGTCCACCAGCTTCTGGCCAAAGGCCAGGGTGTCGGCGTCGTAGGAGCCGCCTTCCGGGACCTCCAGCGCTGCGATGGTCTCCACATAGATCAGGGCCACGCCGCCCTTGGCCAGGTTGACGTAGTAGGTGAGCAGCTCATCGGTCAGACCGGCCAGATAGGTGGCGGAACCGGCAGCGGATTTGACCATGCGGTTGGAAATTTCCATAGAGCCGATGGTCAGGGGGCTGAACAGGGTAGTCAGCTCCTTGGTGTTGGAGCGGAACTCGCTCTCGTCCAGCTGAGGGTTGATGGAGGCGGTGTAGAGCTTGTCGGTCGCCGGAGCGGCGGCAGCGGGGGTGGTGCCTTCGGCGGCGGACCCGGCCGCAGAGGCAGCAGCGGAGGAGGCGGGGGTTTCGGTCTTGGAACAGCCATTCAGCAGGCCCAGACCGGCGATGCCGGCGGCACCGGCAGCAACCTTCATGAAGTTGCGGCGAGAGATGTTTGCCATGATGTGTTCTCCATTCTTTTTCGTTCTTCTGTGTTTGGTACTTCTTCTTTCGCGGCACATTGATTGTGTTTTCACAAACGATGTGGTATAATTATAAACCCTGTAGCAAATACATGGTCAATACAGAAATGGTGACAAAAAGGTGACGAAATATCTATGAAAATCCACGAACTGGCGCGCCTGTCCGGCGTCAACCCGGAAACCATCCGCATGTACCGGCAAAAAGGCCTGCTGCACCCGGCAAAGCTTGCCAACGGATACTTTGATTATTCGGCCTGCAACCTCTATGAGCTGATGTTTGTGCGCAAGCTGCGGGGCGCAAATCTGGGGCTGGAGACCATTGCGTCCTTTTATGCGGAGGATGGGCAGGCCGGTGCGCTGCGGAACATGAAGCAGGAGATCCGTGCACTGGAGGAAGCCATCCGGGAGCTGGAGCAGCGCAAGAAGCAGCTCATGTCCACACTGGGACACTATGTGCTGTTCTCCAACCAGCCGCAGCAGGTGCAGGAATTGACCCTGCGTTCGGAGTGCTGGTTCGTGCCGCTGGAGCTGGAACCGGCGGACAGCGTGTGCCGACGGTGGATGGAACACGCGGATGCTTTGTTCACCGGCATCCGCATCGACCCGGCGTATCTGGAACAGCCGACGCAGCAGGTGCCTTATACGATGGAGCTGGGAGCCTACACCGAGGACCTGAAGCGTCTGAAGCTGCCCTTGCCGCCGCAGGCCCGCCGGATGCCCGGCGGCACCTACCTGAGCAGCTTTCTGGAAGCGGAGACCGACGGCACCCTCCGGGGCGGTCAGCTGCAGCCGGTGATCGACTATGCAGCGGCCCACCACTACCGGTTCTGCCCGGAGCAGGGGGCGTTCCTCTACTGCCTGAATGGTGGGGAGGAGGCACTGCAGCTGGTGTTCTGCTTTCAGGTCCGGGTGGAACCGGAAAATGGATAAAACAAAAGCGCCGCCCGCAGGGAATGCTCTCTGCGGGCGGCGCTGGTTGTTCAATGGGGAGAAACTGCGGACAGGATCTGCTGAATGAGTTCACGCTGCAAGGAGGTGATACGGTGGCTGCGTTTGCCATAAATGAAAAATTCCCATTGGAGCTGCAGGTCCGACAAAGGCCGAAAACACTCATTTTCGGCCAGAGAGCTTTCTTTGCCGGCATAAAAAGAAACAAAGCCTTTTTGTAGAAGATCGGAAGCAAGTTCTCCATCGGCATCGCCCAGAAAGCTGTCAATCGTCAGGCCTTTTGCTTGCAGGCATTCCAGCAGACGGGTCTGTGAGCGATTTTCCGTGTTCAATGTAATAAGCGGAACGGTTTTCAGATCCTCTGTAGTCAGAACGTTCTTTTTTGCGAGGGAATGATCGCAGGACAGGATCACGCCAATGGAACTTTCTGAATGAGCCAATTCAATGAAGTCGCTGCTGGTCAAGGGCGAAGTTGTGATGACAAGGTCACAGTCGTAATTACGATAACAGCGGCTGTGTTCGGTATCGGTATAACTGTGGTAATGCAGCTGGACTTCTGGATGGAATTCCTGGAATTGCGGGAAGAAATGCGGAGGGAGCTCCTGCAGGAATCCCATGAAATATCCGATGTGAAGCTGCTGCTTGGAGTGAAAGCTGCGCATCTGCCGTAAAATTTCGTCCCGCTGGTTCAGATGCGGCCGTGCCAGTTTTTCAAGCTGCTGACCGGCTTCGGTAAGGGACACGCCGTTTTGATTCCGCACGAATAATTGAACACCAAGCTCTTGCTCCAGGTTGGAAAGCGACTTACTGATCGCCTGCTGGCTGACGTAACATCTGGCGGCAGCATTCCGGAAACTTTGTGCTTCGCACACGGCAAGAAAGAACTGTAGCTGTTTGTAATCCATAAAGACCTGCCTACAACTGAAATTTGGAACGGGTAAAATGATTGATGTTTGCCAAAATCTTAACAACAGACTAAACTATACATAGTATAATGCTTTTGTGCATACGACACAAGAGCGGATAAGCTGTTGGGAAGAGAAAGGAAGTACAATACAATGAAAAAAATCTCTCGTTCCGGTTTTTTGAAGCTGGCCGCCGCGGCTGCTATGAGCGGTGTGACTGCGGGTGCATTGACTGCCTGCGGGAATTCGGCAAGTTCCTCTTCGGCTGCCGCTTCGAGCGCTGCTGTTTATACGCCGGGCACTTATACCGCCAAGGCTACCGGTATGGGTGAGGTGACGGTCAGCATGACCTTTACCGAGAATGCTATTACCGACGTGACGGTGGACACCGCCAACGAGACCATCGACCTGGCCCGCAACTCGGCTGAGGATTTCCAGAAGGCTCTGATGGAGGCCCAGAGCGCAGAGATCGACGGCGTTTCCGGTGCGACCTACACTTCGGGTGCCGTGCGGGAGGCAGCTGCTTCCTGCATCCAGCAAGCAATGGGTGTGGCCGTCGAAGCGCCTGCCGAAGCTCCGGCGGCTGCAGAAGTGAAGAGCGGTTTCCCTGCCTGTGAGGAAAACCTGGGCGGTGCCACAGCTGCCGGTCAGGGCGAGATCGCTTTTGTGGCAGACCCCATCGCGGACAGCGAGATCAAAGAGACCGTCAATGTGGATGTACTGGTCTGTGGTCAGGGGCCTGCCGGTATGGCTGCCGCCCTTGCCTGCGCGGAGCAGGGCCTGAAAACAGTCGCCGTGGAGAAGGGCGCTTCGCCCACCTGGCGCAGTGCCACCATGGGCGCTTTCCACGACCGTGTGCACCAGAAGTTCGGCGTGGAATTTGATACCAAGCAGTGGCTGGATGATGCCATGGTCAACTGTGCGTACCGCGGTGAGCAGACTGTGTATCAGAAGTGGATCGATACCTGCGACGAAGCGGTCAACTGGTTATTGGATCAGCTGGAGATCCCGGTGGAAAACTATTCTCTGACCTTCAACGCCGGTGATTTCCCGGAGTTCAACGCTGCCTATGATGAGCTGAGCCTGTCCCGCAGCTGGAACACCTCCCTCAACATCCCAATGGCAGCCGATGAGATCGCCGCAAAGCTGCAGGAAAAAATCACTGCTGCCGGTGCGGAAGTGCTGTTCAACACCCCGGTCGTCCAGCTGGTGACCGAGGGCGAAAAGGTCGTGGGTGCTATCGTCAAGGGTGAGAACGGTTATGTGAAGTATCTGACCGCTAAGGGCGTCGTTCTGGCCACCGGCGGCTATGAGTTCAACCCGGAAAAACTGGCTGCCTGCTGCCGTCCCCGCGATCTGGCACTGGGCCACTGGATGAACGGCACCAAGACCAACACCGGTGACGGCCACGAGATGGCAAAAGCCATTGGTGCAATGGAGGACGAATATCCGCACCCGCTGATGTTGGATCCTGAGCAGCTGATGCCGTATCTGCGGGTGAATAAGCGGGGCGTGCGTTTTACGGCTGAGTACGAGGCCTATAACCATCTGGCAAACGCCATTCAGGCACAGCCGGGCGCATACAATTACTACATTGTAGACGCAAACGTGATGGACATCGTCACCAGTATCTGGACCCCTTCTTCCAGCTGCTACGGCCCCAAGGAGGTCTGGGCTGGCGCTGCTACCAGCGACAAGGCACTGAAGGCTGATACGCTGGAGGAACTTGCAGAGAAGATGGGCGTGCCCGCTGATGCCTTTGTGGCGACCATCAACCACTGGAACGAGATGTGCGATGCCGGTGAGGACACCGATTTCCATTTCCCTGGCAAGATGATGCACAAGATCGACACCGCGCCCTTCTATGCAACCAAAGAGATGGCGTCTGCCCTGTGCACTTGCGGCGGCCTGCAGATCACGGATAAGAGTGAGGTGCTGAACGCCGAGGCACAGCCCATTGCGGGCCTGTACGCCATCGGCAATGTGTCCGGCAGCATGTTCTCTGGTACCTATCCCCACAATGAGAACTGTCTCAGCCACAGTCGTTGTGTCACCTTTGGCTACAATGTTGCCAAGACCCTGGCTGCCCTGTAAAATTCAATAAGCAACAAAAGCGCCGCCCGCAGGGAATGCTCTCTGCGGGCGGCGCTGTCGGTTCCGTTCAGGAAATGGGAGAAGTGCTTACAGGGCGAAGTAACGCTTAGCGTTGTCGAAGCAGATGCCCTTGACGATCTTCTCCAGAGCCTTCTCGTCGTTGGGATACTCGCCATCCTCGACCCACTGGCCGATCAGGTTGCACAGGATGCGGCGGAAGTAGTCGTGGCGGGTGTAGCTCAGGAAGCTGCGGCTGTCGGTGAGCATGCCCACGAAGTTGCCCAGCAGGCCCAGGTTGGCCAGGCTCTTCATCTGGTTCTCCATGCCGATCTTCTGGTCGTTGAACCACCAGGCAGAACCGTGCTGGATCTTGCCGGGCACCTCGCTGCTCTGGAAGCAGCCCAGGATGGTGCCGATCTGCTCGTTGTCGGCGGGGTTCAGGCTGTAGATGATGGTCTTGGGGCACTCGTCGGTGTCGTTCAGGGCGCTGAGCAGGCTTGCGATCTGGCCGCCGCAGGTGGTGGTGTTGATCATGTCAAAGCCGGTGTCGGGGCCCAGCAGGGCGTTCATCTTGCGGTTCACGCCGCGCAGGCAGTTGTAGTGGATCTGCATAGCGATGCCCAGGCGGTGGTACTGCTTGCCCAGGTGGATCAGGATGTAGGTCTGGTACTTCTCAGCCTCTTCCACGGTGCAGCTCTCGCCGGCCATCACCTTCTGGTAAATGGCGTTGACCTCTTCCTTGGTGGCCTCACGGTAGGGGATGTAGTCCAGGCCGTGGTCGGAAGCGCGGCAGCCCATCTCGGCAAAGAACTCGATGCGCTTGGTCAGGGCATCGGTCACGCAGTTGATGCAGGCCAGCTTTTCCTTGCCCACAACGGCAGCCAGCTTGCCCATGTACTCAGCGAAGCCGGGCTTGTTGATGTTGAGGGCCTTGTCGGGGCGGAAGGAAGGCGCCACGGTGAACTTGATGGTGGGATCTTCCTTGATCTTCTTGTGCCAGTACAGGTCGTCGATGGGGTCATCGGTGGTGCCGATGAAGGCCACGTTGCTCTGCTCGATCAGGCCGCGCACGGTCAGCTTGGGATCATGCTGCAGCTTGTCGTTGCACAGGTTCCAGACCTCCTCAGCGGTATCGCCGTTCAGAACGCCGTTGTAGCCAAAGTACTTTTTCAGTTCCAGGTGGCACCAGGTGTACATCGGGTTGCCGATGGCCATTTCCAGTGCTTCTGCAAACTTCTGGAAGCGCTCGCGGTCCGGCTTGTCACCGGTGATGTACTCTTCGGGCACACCGTTGGAACGCATCACGCGCCACTTATAATGGTCGCCAAAGTAGTAGTCAGAGCCATCGGCCAGAACCTGATGGCCGCCCAGCCATACCTGAGCGATATTTTCAAAGCGGCGGTCCTCGTAGATCTCCTGCGGGGGAATGTGGCAGTGATAGTCTACGATAGGCAGCGTTTCTGCATAATCATGATACAGGTGCTGCGCGGTGGGGGTTTCCAACAGGAAATCCTTGTCCATAAATGCTTTCATAATTGCAAGCTCCTTCGTTGTGTGCTGTGGGTCAACAGAACGAATCATGCTGCCCCCAAACAGCAGAATAAAACATAAGCTGATATTATTATACATACTTGCAGCGGTTTGAACAAGTTGCAAATCTTGCCCTTTTGATGTAAAAAGCACTAAAAATATTGCATCCCGCTTGTGCAAAACAGGGAAAGGGAAAAAAGTCAAAAAAGGAGCGCAAAATATGTGCGCTTCTTCACGAAAGAATCTTGACGTTGCAAGCAAAAAAAAATACAATGAAGCTAAACAAGGCGCTTACGCAGCGCAGGGCGTTTTTGTCTGGCCCTGCACACCGCCGCCGTAATTGCACACATTGCAAAGGAGAATTTCCAATGGAAACTTTGAATTATCAGGTCCTTGAAAAATCCGGTTATGATGGCTACATTCTGAAAAATGCCCCCGAAAAGGTTTTGCAGTTTGGCGAGGGCAACTTCCTGCGTGCCTTTGTTGACTACTGGTTTGACCTTGCCAACGAAAAAGCTGACTGGAACGGCAAGTGCGTTCTGGTTCAGCCCATCGCCCCCGGCCTGGCCAAGATGATCAACGAACAGGAGGGCCTGTACACCCTGTACCTGCGCGGCAGCGAAAACGGCCAGAAGGTCGATGACAAGCGCGTGATCTCCAGTGTATCCCGCTGCCTGAACCCGTATGAAAAAGCTGATTACGAAAAGATGATGGACGTTGCCGCCAGCGACGACCTGGAAATCATCGTTTCCAACACCACCGAGGCCGGTATCGTTTATGATCCCGCCTGCCAGCAGAACGACTGCCCGCCGTCCAGCTTCCCCGCAAAGCTGACCCAGGTGCTGTACCACCGCTACAAGGCCGGCAAGAAGGGCATCATCATGCTGGCCTGCGAGCTGATTGACAACAACGGCAAGGAGCTGCTGAAGTGCGTCAACCAGTACATTGACCAGTGGGGCCTGGAAGACGGCTTCAAGAAATATGTCAACGAGGACTGTACCTTCTGCGGCTCTCTGGTTGACCGCATTGTTCCGGGTCGCATCCGCGACCCGAAGGAAGTTGCCGAGCTTGAAGAGAAGCACGGTTACGCTGACCCCCTGCTGGACGTTGGCGAGGTTTTCGGCGTGTGGGTCATTGAGGGCGACACCAAACTGAACGATATCCTGCCGTTCCGCAAGGCTGGTCTGGAAGACCACGTCTTTGTTACCCCCGATATGAGCCCGTATAAAAAGCGCAAGGTCCG
>ERZ791903.3424-NODE-3424-length-10076-cov-2.134218_pt1 | contig 10076 bp, 8 predicted proteins | sample MGYA00510148_ERZ791903 | MGnify/ENA primary metagenome ERZ791903 (study PRJEB30046, sample SAMN00792080) | human gut metagenome | study: EMG produced TPA metagenomics assembly of the A metagenome-wide association study of gut microbiota in type 2...
GTTTAGAAATAATAAACTTGCTTCCGAGTATCTATTATACAGAATGTGGGGAAGGTGTCAAGGAAAAAAACGGGAAAATCCGGGGGTTCTCAAATTGTGTGAAAAAAGGGTGCAAAAATGGCGGTATGATGATAAAATAGGGGCAGATAATTTGATAGAAACCGTTATAACGGTTCTGGGGGATCAAAGGAGGAACATTTCATGCAGGATAAGTATATGGCATATGTGGGTTCTTACTCATACAACGGTCAGGCAAAGGGAATTACCGTGTATGATGTGGATGTAAAAAAGGGAAAATTTATCTACCGGTGCGAGGTGGAAGTGGACAACTCTTCCTATTTAACTGTTTCACATGACGGGCGGATGCTCTATTCCATCGCGGACGAGGGCGTTGTGGCGTTCCGGATTCTGGAAAACGGCGCACTCAGCCGTGTGAACAGCGCAAATATCAAGGCGATGCGCGGCTGCCATATTGCGACCGATGCGGAGGACAAGTTTATCTTCGTATCCGGTTATCATGACGGCAAGGAGACGGTGGTCCGCCTGAAACCAGATGGTTCTATCGGGGAAGTGACCGACGGCGTTTACCACAAGGGACTTGGAAGCGTGGCAGAGCGCACGTTCCGCCCGCATGTGAGCTGTGCGGAGCGCACGCCGGATGGCAGATTCCTGCTGGTAGCCGATCTGGGAATTGACCAGGTCAAGATTTACAGGTTTGATGGCGAGAAGGGAACCCTTTCATTGGTGGACGCGATCCGCTGTGATTTGGAATCTGGTCCGAGACATTTCATGTTCAGCAAGGATGGAAAATTCTTGTATTTGATGTATGAAATCAAAAATGTGATTGATGTATACACGTATGAAACGGGCGATCGTGTGCCGAAGATCGAGAAGATCCAGACGATTCCATCGACCGCACCGGAGCGCACCAGCCAGCTGACTGCAGCGTGCACAATCCGGATGTCCGAGGACGAGACACATCTGTTCTGCAGCAATGCGGGCGATAATTCAGTCAGTGTCTACGAGCGCGATGCACAGACGGGGCTGTTGAAGCTGCTCTGCTGTCTGCCGATCAGTGGAGATTACCCGAAGGATATCGCGATTTTCCCGGATGGAAACCATTTGGCGTCGATCAACCACGGCAGTAACAGCATTTCTTTCTTCCAGGTGGAATATAAGGAGAAACTGCTGGTGATGAGCGGACGCAGTATTTCGGTGAATGAGCCGAACTGCTGTGTGATTACAAAGGTACCTACGAGAGGAAAGAAAGCAGACTAAATGGCAGAAGGAGTTAATAGCGAGGATGGCAGGATCAACATACGGAAAAATACTGACAATGACAACGTGGGGCGAATCCCACGGCGCAGGCGTGGGCGTGGTCGTAGATGGCTGTCCGGCGGGGCTTGCACTTTGTGAGGAAGACGTTCAGCGTTATCTGGACCGCCGCAAACCGGGGCAGAGCCGTTTTACGACGAAGCGCAGCGAGAGCGATACGGTGGAGATCCTGTCAGGCGTTTTTGAAGGGCGGACGACGGGCACGCCGATCTCGATGCTGGTGCGGAACCAGGATCAGCATTCGAAAGATTACAGTGAGATCGCCAGTTATTACCGTCCCGGACATGCGGATTATACCTTCGATGAAAAATACGGTTTCCGGGATTACCGGGGCGGCGGACGTTCTTCGGGACGCGAGACGATCGGACGCGTGGCAGCAGGCGCTATCGCGGCAAAGCTGCTGGAATCCTTGAACATTCAGGTAAAAGCATACACGAAAGCGATCGGACCGGTGGAAGTGGCGCCGGATCGGTTTGATCTGGCAGAATGTGAAAAGAATAAGCTGTATATGCCGGATGCTGCCGCAGCCGCAGAGGCAGAGCAGTATCTGGAAAGGAAGATGGCGGAGAAAGATTCTGCTGGCGGTATCGTGGAATGCGTGATTGCCGGTCTTCCGGCAGGGCTTGGTGAACCGGTTTTTGATAAATTTAATGCGAATCTGGCAAAGGCAATCTGCTCGATCGGTGCCGTTAAAGGCTTCGAGATCGGAGAGGGTTTCCATGCGGCGCAGATGGCAGGAAGCGAGAACAACGACGCATTTGTCATGGAGCCGGATGGAAGCGTCGGCAAGGCGACGAACCATGCAGGTGGCATTTTAGGCGGTATGACGGATGGAAGCGAAGTTGTGTTCCGTGCGGCATTTAAACCGACCCCGTCGATTGCCGCAGAGCAGAGAACCGTCAATAAGAGCGGCGAGGAGATCGGCATCAGCATCAAGGGACGCCATGATCCGATCATTGTGCCGAGAGCGGTTGTCGTGGTTGAGACGATGGCGGCATTTGCGGCGGCGGATATGCTGCTGGGCGGCATGACGGCGAGGCTGGATCGGATTCAGGAGTTTTACCGGAAGTAAGGGAATGCAAATAAAAATTTTGGAAAAGCTGCGGCGGGCTCAGCCTGTTTGGTCCGCGGCTTTTTCTGGCATTAAATCAGGAGGCAGCAGGATGAGTGCAACAGGAATTTCAAAAGAAATAGAGACGGCAGGACAGTTAGAGGAGCTGCGCCAGGAGGTACGGATTGCCGCAGAGGAACTTCTCAGTGCGGCAAATATGAAGCCGGGACAGATTTTGGTGGTCGGATGCTCGTCCAGCGAGATTGCATCGCATAAGATCGGTTCCTATTCCAGCGCCGAGATCGGAAAAGCGGTGTTTGAGGAGCTGTATGCAGTTACCAAGTCGCAGGGGTTTTATCTGGCGGCACAGTGCTGTGAACATCTGAATCGGGCGCTGATTGTGGAAGAAGAAGCGGCGGAAAAATATGGTCTGGAGATGGTAAACGTCGTGCCGCAGCTAAAAGCAGGCGGTTCCTTTGCAACGGCAGCCTATGCGGGATTTGAACATCCGACAGCCGTAGAGCGGATTCAGGCACACGCGGGCATCGATATCGGAGACACTTTCATCGGTATGCACCTGCGCCCGGTTGCAGTTCCGGTGCGGACCTCGATCCGTGCGATCGGCGGCGCCCATGTGACGTGTGCGAGAACGAGGCTGAAATATATTGGCGGAGAGCGGGCGCATTATCTGGATGCGAAATAAAGAAAATGAGGAGTACAAAAAAACGTGGAAATCAGGAAAAATGATGAATTTGAACTGACAATCGAAGATATGAGCGAAGATGGAGCCGGGATCGGAAAGCAGGACGGCTATATCTGGTTTGTAAAAGATGCCGTGATCGGGGATCGGATCCGGGTGCGGGCGATGAAAATGAAGAAAAACTACGGCTTTGCCCGTCTGATGGAGGTGCTGGAAGCATCCAAAGACCGCGTGATGCCGGAATGCCCGGTCGCAAGACAGTGCGGCGGCTGCCAGCTTCAGATGATGAGTTATGAGGCACAGCTTCATTTTAAGGAGCGCAAGGTCTACAATAACCTGCGTCGGATCGGCGGGATGGAGAATCTGCGGCTGCCGGAGCAGGCAGATGAAGTGGGTGTGCCTGAGAATGTATCTGAAAGAAATACATCCGAAAGGATGGAGATAACCGATGCGGGGGTGAAAGCAGAGAACGTGTCGGGGAAAAGTGCCAGGGAAGGTGTGGATAAAACTATCATCATGGAGCCGATCCTGGGGATGGAGCACCCGTGGCGCTACCGCAACAAGGCACAGTTTCCGTTTGGACGCGATAAGGATGGAAGAATCATTGCCGGATTTTACGCGGGACGCACCCACCATATTGTGGAAGCGGAGGATTGCCTGCTGGGTGTCGAAGAAAATGCGGTAATTCTGGATATTATCAAGAAAATCATGGAAGAATACCAGATTGCGCCATATGACGAGGAGACGCACAAGGGTCTGATTCGCCATGCATTGATTCGGAAGGGATTTTCAAACGGCGAGCTGATGGTCTGTCTCGTCATCAATGGAAAGAAGCTGCCGCACGCGGATATTTTTGTGGAACGCTTAAAAGAAGTCCCTGGCATGACCAGTATTTCCTACAACATCAATCAGGAAAAAACAAACGTGATTCTTGGTGCAGAGCTTGTAAACTTATACGGACCGGGCTATATCACAGATAAAATCGGAAATGTATCGTACCAGATTTCGCCGCTTTCTTTCTATCAGGTCAATCCGGTGCAGACGGAAAAACTCTATGGAACGGCGCTGGAATACGCGGGGCTGACCGGTGGGGAGACTGTATGGGATTTGTACTGCGGAATCGGAACCATTTCCCTGTTTCTGGCGCAGAAAGCGAAGAAAGTGTACGGTGTAGAGATCGTCCCTCCGGCGATCGAGGATGCCCGCCGGAACGCGGCATTAAATGGCATGGAAAATGTCGAGTTTTTCGTCGGAAAAGCTGAAGAGGTACTTCCAAGGGAGTATGAAAAAAATCAGGTCTATGCCGATGTCATCGTCGTCGATCCGCCGCGCAAAGGCTGTGACAGCGTCTGCCTCGACACGATCGTCCGGATGCAGCCAAAGCGGGTAGTCTATGTCAGCTGCGATTCCGCCACATTGGCGCGCGATGTGAAGTATCTGGATGAAAGAGGATACGCGGTGGAGCGCGTGAGATGCTGTGATATGTTCGGGATGAGCGGGCATGTGGAGACGGTAGCCTTATTAACTAAAAAGATAGCGACAAGAGAAGTGTAAAATTCAGGGTATCCTGCGTGCGTATATCGCACAGGGCGAGGTGCTTCCGGTCGCGACGCATTCCTTTGGTTTCATCGGTATTTTTGCCATCCCGGAGATTGGCTTTAACCAGCCGAAGGGAATGCTTTATAAGACGGAGAATCCATTTGCCTGAACAATAAAAAGAATATTTGCTGATTTCTCATGAACGTGATACACTTATAGATAAGCTGTATCGGCTGTCGATCACGACCGTTTCGGCGGTGTGAAAATGAGAAATTCCGGCACCGGAGGCTTTCAGAGTCACGATCATGCGACCGTGCGAAAGTTCCGGTGCCTTTTTATTTCAAAGGAAAGTGCGCCCTGATGAAAGCGGCAGAGAATATTTTGAGCGGTATTTGAGAAAGGAAACAGGAGATGGATGACAAAAAAATAGCCGTACTGATCGATGCGGAAAATGTGTCCGGCAAGTATATCAAGCTGATTTTAGATGAGGTCAGCAATTATGGAAGTGCGACATACAAGCGCCTTTACGGCGATTTTCAGACGCCGAGCGTGCGGGCGTGGATGAAGAACCTGCGCGACTATGCGATCACGCCGGTTTTCCAGTACAATTATACGCAGGGGAAAAATGCCTCCGATTCGGCGCTGATCATCGATGCGATGGATATTTTATATTCGGGCAATGTGGATGGCTTCTGTATCGTCACCTCGGACAGTGATTTTACGAAGCTGGTGCTGCGCCTGCGTGAGTCAGGCATGACGGTGATCGGCATGGGAGAGCGCAAGACGCCGAATGCATTTGTCTCGGCGTGTGAGACATTTAAATTCCTGGATATTTTATTAAACGATGAAAATCCGTCGCAGAATCCGTCCCTGCCGCAGACGCGCAAGGAGAGTGAGGCGGATGGTTCCAGAAAAGAGGCAGAGAAAGAAAGCGATCCGAATGCAGTCAGCAATATTCCGAACATGGAGGAGATGGAGAAAGAGATTATCTCGATCATCAACACACATGCGGACGATGACGGATGGGTGGATTTATCGGAGCTGGGAGACAACCTTCCAAAGCGTGTGCCGGGATTTGACCCGCGAAATTATAAATGCACGAAGTTGAAGCAGTTTATCGAGCTGTTTGATTCCGTTGAGGTTCGGTCAGCGCGCAATCCGCACAATAAGATTCTGTCGATCATCTATGTGCGTGTCAAACAGAAAGAAGAAAAGCCGGTACTTTCCAAGGTACGGCGCGGCGGAAAACGGAAGAAGGATGCGGACGCGGAAGAATAGTAAGCATATGCGGTTCGTATGAGAATAAAAAGTTGCAGAAGCGGCTGTGATTCGTATGAGGCTGGAAGAATGCAGCAGTGGTTGTAGTGTTGTGTCAGCTGTTACAAAGACAGACTGTAAATTGAAAAGTGAAGGATAGCAGATAGGAGAGACAAGAACATGACAAAGGAAGAGCTTGCATTAGAGGTAATTGACCGCCTGAAAAAAGAATATCCGGATGCGGGTTGTACGCTGGACTACAATCAGGCGTGGAAGCTGCTGGTCAGTGTCCGTCTGGCGGCGCAGTGTACCGATGCGCGTGTCAATGTGGTAGTCAAGGGATTGTTTGAGAAATATCCAAATGTGGCGGCATTGGCGGATGCCCCGGTGGAAGACATCGAGGCGATTGTGAAGCCGTGCGGTCTGGGACACAGCAAGGCGCGGGACATCAGCGCCTGTATGAAGATGCTGCGGGATGAGTACGGCGGGCATGTGCCGGATGATTTTAACGCTCTGTTAAAGCTTCCGGGAGTCGGCAGAAAGAGCGCCAACCTCATTATGGGGGATGTGTTTGGAAAACCGGCGATCGTCACGGATACGCACTGCATCCGCCTGGTAAACCGGATAGGGCTGGTGGAAGGAATCAAGGACCCGAAGCGCGTGGAAATGGCACTCTGGAAGCTGATTCCACCGGAGGAGGGCAGCGATTTCTGCCACCGCCTGGTGTATCACGGGCGTGAAGTCTGTACGGCGCGGACGAAGCCGTACTGTGACAAGTGCTGTCTGCAGGATATCTGCGCGAAGGCAGGCGTGGAGTAGAAAGTCTGAAAAAGTCATGGAAACAGATGCAGATAGGAAAAGGATGACAGGAGGCAGAAAAATGGACGAAGAACGGCAGGAGACAGCGGATTGGCGTATCGTCTGGCAGATGTTTTTTCCGTGCGTCATCAGCGATTTAATCGGCGGATGTGTGGAGGCGCTGGGACATCTGGAGGGAAATGTGGGAAGAACCGTGTCGTCGTTTCTTACATTTGCTGTGATTTATCCATTTTACTGGCGGAGGATCCAGAAAAAGAAAGAGAACAGGTGCATAGCAGAGGCAGACGGGATGAAAGAGCAGGTCTCTCCACAGATAAAGACGACAAAGGAAGAAAAATGTGGATATTTCTGGGAAAAAGTGCCGGATGTGTGGAAAATCCTGCTGGGGGCAGCTGCGTTCAGTGCTGTGTTTAACATGATTTTCTGGGCATTAGAAAAAAAGGAGATTTTCCTGGGAGTGCTGCATATTGCAGTGCAAAAGGTTCGGATGACTGGGCAGGCAGCTGAAGCGGTGTCTCTGTGTTTGAAAATGCCTCAGGGGGATATGCTTGCGGCAGCTCTGGGAAAAGGTGCGTCGGAGGGCACCGCCGCTTTATTTTCCGGCGCCCTGTGGCAGCAGTTCTTTCTCATGGGCATTGCCGCCCCACTTTCCGAAGAACTGCTGTTTCGCGGCATTATATTTGAGCGCCTGCGTATGGCGCTCCCATTTTTCTGGGCGGCACTTGGGTCGGCGGCATTTTTCGGGTTGGTGCATGGAAACTGGGCGCAGGGGATTTATGCGGCGCTCATGGGACTTATACTGGCGTGGTTGTATGAAAAAAAGAACCGTCTGTGGGAACCTGTGTTATTTCACAGTGCAGCAAATTTGACGGCGATGCTGATGCGGGGGCTTCTCTGGCACTGGTGAGGACATAAAAATACAAACAATTTCGAGAACGCAGGATTGTGTTTGCTCGAAGAAAGAACAGGAGGAGATACTACGATGCTTTCATTTGCAAGCGATTATACAGAGGGCGCCTGCGAGGAGATACTTCAGAAGCTGGCGGAGACGAACCGGGAGAGTCTGCCGGGATATGGCATGGACCGCTACTGCCAGAGTGCCGCCAGAAAAATACAGGAGGCGACCGGATGCCCGGAGGCGGAGGTTTATTTTCTGGTGGGCGGTACCCAGACGAATGCGGCCGTGATCAGCAGCATGCTTGCACCGTATGAGGGCGTAGTGGCAGCGCAGACAGGGCACGTGAGTATTCATGAAGCCGGGGCGATCGAGTACACCGGGCATAAGGTGTTGCAGCTTCCGGAAAAAGATGGGAAGATTGATCCGGCGGATCTGCAGGAATATCTGCAAAATTTCGAGGCGGACGCAAACCATGATCATATGGTATTTCCGGGAATGGTGTATCTTTCCCATCCGACGGAATACGGAACCTTATACAGCCGGAAGGAGCTGCAGGCGATCTCGGAGATCTGCCGTTCGTATGAAATCCCGCTCTATCTGGACGGGGCGCGTCTTGGATATGGTCTGGCGGGAGAGAAAAATGACCTGAGTCTTTCGGAGATTGCGCATCTGTGTGATGTATTTTATATCGGCGGCACGAAGGTGGGCGCATTCTGCGGAGAGGCAGTTGTATTTGGTGAGAAAAAGAATGTTCCGGCGCATTTTATTACCCGGATCAAGCAGCAGGGCGCGCTGCTGGCAAAGGGACGCCTGCTGGGAATCCAGTTTGACGTGCTGTTTACAGACGGGCTGTACGAGCGCCTGGGACGCCATGCGGTAGAGATGGCGGCGGCTTTAAAGAAAGGATTAAAACAGCGCGGTTATACGTTTTTCCGTGAGTCCCCGACCAACCAGCAGTTTGTGATCTTGGAAAATGACCGGATGGAGCAGATTGAAAAAGAGGTTTCCGTGAGCTTCTGGGAGCGGTATGACGAGGATCACACCGTTGTCCGTTTTGCGACGAGCTGGGCGACCAGAGAGGCGGATCTGGAACATTTGTGGGAGATTCTGGATCGGATTGAGGCAGAAAGAGAGAAGTAGAGATGGAACGTAATGTAACGATGGCGGAGATTTCAGATGGAAAGCTGTACAGCCGGGACGATATGGTAAAAGCCGGATGCGATGATTGCCGGGGCTGTTCGGCGTGCTGCCACGGAATGGGTAATTCGATCGTGCTGGATCCATATGATGTGTACCGTCTGACCACCTTGCGCGGGGACACGCTGGAACATCTGCTGGAGGAGAAAAAGGTGGAGTGGAACGTCGTGGACGGACAGATTCTGCCGAATCTGGCTCTCCGGAGCGGGGCGGATGAAGCCTGTGGGTTTCTCGATGAAGCAGGGCGCTGCCGGATCCATGCATACCGGCCGGGTATCTGCCGCCTGTTTCCACTGGGGCGCTTTTATGAAAATGGAAGTTTCCAGTATTTTCTCCAGATTCATGAGTGTAAAAAGGAAAACCGGACGAAAGTCAAAGTGAAAAAATGGATTGATACGCCAGATTTAAAGCGGTATGAGGCGTATATCAGCCGGTGGCATTATTTCTTAAAAGATATAAGAAAGGCGGAAACGGAGGCGGCGCAGAAACTTTTGGCAGAACCATGCATCGGAACGTCGGAGGAACAGGAGATACAGAAGAAAAACCGTGCCGCTGCGGCAGCCGGGCGCGAAAAACGGCGCAATCTGTTGATTATGAAACTGTTCTATCTGCTTCCGTATGATGGAGAGAAGGACTTTTACGAGCAGTTTGAAAAGCGGATGCAGATGGCGGAGCGGAGTTTGCGATAAATCCTTTGTTGAAGACAAATCCGCAAGGATGTTTGCCCCCAGCTGTGAAGAGGCTGAACCGTTTTGACAGAGTGAAATAAGAAAGGAGATTACCGATGCTTCATACGGATTTTCACACCCACACCACGTTCTGCGACGGAAAGAGTACGCCGCGGGAGATGGTGGAGGCGGCATACCGGATGGGAATGACCGATTTGGGCGTTTCAGGACATGCTGATTTTTCGATGTTTGAGCCGGGATTCGGGATGGACGACGAGAAGCTTCGCCAGTATACCGAAGAACTTCAAGAACTCCAGGAGGAATACCGGGGAAAGATGAATCTCTATATCGGGATCGAGCTGGATGGTCTGGGACCGGTGCAGAAAGCAGAGTACGCGATCGGCTCGACCCATGCGCTCATCAAGGATGGCGAGTATGTTTGTGTGGATGATACGGAAGAGAAACTGGTAAAAGCAGTCGAGACGCTGTGGCATGGTGACTGGTACGCGTTTGCACGGGAGTATTTCGAGGCAGAGGCGCAGATTTATGACCGGACAAAATGCGATTTCATCGGACATTTTGACCTGTTGACAAAATTTAACGAGGGATATA
>ERZ791903.3439-NODE-3439-length-10035-cov-5.912024_pt1 | contig 10035 bp, 6 predicted proteins | sample MGYA00510148_ERZ791903 | MGnify/ENA primary metagenome ERZ791903 (study PRJEB30046, sample SAMN00792080) | human gut metagenome | study: EMG produced TPA metagenomics assembly of the A metagenome-wide association study of gut microbiota in type 2...
TCAATAGGCAAAGACGGAGAAAAGTACCATAAATTATCGTTCCCAGTGAGCAGGCGATAGTGAGAATCCTGCAAAGTGAATTTATGCGAAGAACACTCCCGAGCATCAATCTGAACGCAGAACATGAATAGAACAAGATTCAAACTCTGTCAGTAGGTGCGACGTAAGCTGGGCGTTAACCGGCACACAAGAGAGACTGCAAGACAGTAAATCAGGTGGTACCGCGGACTAGAGATATACAGTTCGTCCTGAAGTAACAATTTCAGGACGGGCTTTTTTTGTACTTGATTTTAAGGTGACAGGGAACTAAGAAAACCGCCTGAACGCAAGATAGAGAATACAAGAAAAAGGAGAAAAGAAAATGTCAGACATGTACCGTACCAGAACCATGGACCAGATTTCTGAAGGTGACATCGGAGCACAATTAAAGATCGCCGGATGGGTAGAGAATATCCGTGACCACGGTGGAGTATCATTTATCGATTTACGCGATATGTATGGAGTGATGCAGGTCGTATTAAGAGATACAAGTTTATTAGACCATGTAAGAAAAGAAGAATGTTTATCTGTAGAAGGTGTGATCCAGCACAGAGACGAAGAAACATTTAACCCTAAGATTCCTACAGGAACGATTGAATTAGAAGCACACAAGATCGATATCTTAGGAAAAGTATACAGAGATCTTCCATTCGAGATCGCAACAAGTAAAGAAATCCGTGAAGATGTTCGTTTAAAATATCGTTACCTTGATATGAGAAACAGAAAGGTAAAAGATAACATTTTATTCCGTTCCAAAGTCATCCGTTTCTTAAGAGAAAAGATGGAAGACATGGGATTCGTAGAAGTTCAGACACCGATCCTTTGTGCATCATCACCAGAAGGAGCTCGTGACTACGTAGTACCTTCAAGAAAATACAAAGGTAAATTTTACGCATTACCACAGGCACCACAGCAGTATAAACAGTTATTGATGGTATCTGGAATCGACAAATACTATCAGATCGCACCATGCTTCAGAGATGAAGATGCTCGTGCAGACCGTTCTCCAGGAGAATTCTATCAGTTAGACTTCGAGATGGCATTTGCAACACAGGAAGATGTCTTCAAGATCGGAGAAGAAGTATTAACAGAGACATTTAAGAAATTTGCACCAGAAGGAAGTGTGATCACAGAAGCACCATACCCAATCTTCAGCTACAAAGAAGCAATGCTGCAGTTTGGTAGTGACAAACCAGACCTTCGTAACCCATTAAGAATCATCGACGTGACAGATTTCTTCCAGAGATGTACATTCAAACCATTCCATGGACAGACAGTACGTGCAATCAATGTTCATGCAAAACTTTCCAAAGGACAGCATGAAAAACTGTTAAAATTCGCACAGTCAATCGGTATGGGTGGACTTGGATACTTAGAAGTCAAAGAAGAACTGAAATACAAAGGACCGATCGATAAATTTATTCCAGATGATATGAAGATGGAATTAGCTGAAATGGCTGGATTACAGGAAGGAGATACGATCTTCTTCATCGCAGCACCAGAAAAAGCTGCTTGCATCTATGCAGGACAGATCCGTAACGAATTAGGAAGCAGATTAGACCTGTTAGAAAAAGACGCATACCGTTTCTGCTACATCAATGATTTCCCAATGTATGAAATCGATGAAGAAACGGGTAAATTAGGATTTACACATAACCCATTCTCTATGCCACAGGGTGGATTAGAAGCATTAAATGAAAAAGATCCATTAGATATCTTAGCATACCAGTATGATATCGTATGTAACGGAGTAGAATTATCATCAGGAGCCGTTCGTAACCATGACATGGAGATCATGGAAAAAGCATTCGACATCGCAGGATATGACAAAGAAACATTAAAAGACAAATTCGGAGCATTATACAATGCATTCCAGTTCGGTGCACCACCACATGCAGGAATGGCACCAGGAGTAGACCGTATGATCATGTTACTTCGCAACGAAGAAAACATCCGAGAGATCATCGCTTTCCCAATGAGCGGAACAGCACAGGATCTGATGTGCGGAGCACCAAACGAGATTACAGAACAGCAGCTTCGTGAAGTGCATATTAAGGTTAGAGATTAATTAGAGATTATAAGATTTAAAAATAAGGAGATATTTTCGTGAGATAAGAAAATATCTCTTTATTTTTGTCTAAAAATTATGATTTTATAAAATAAAACAAGAAAAAATTATGCAAAAATGATAAAAAACATAAGAATTATGTTGAGGAATATATATAAAAAGAGATATAATAGAAACAGATTAACAGTATAGTAATATTTGTTTATAATAAAATAAAAAACTCGCCGAAGCGAGTTTAAATCCACCACCATGTGGAACCCTAAAAAGGGCGACTACGAAAATTCGTTATTTGAACCGTGTAGTGTAATCTCATATGGTAATCAATTGAGATATTTTTATTATAAGCAGATTGATTTCTTTTGTCAAGAATGGAGAAGGACGAAAATGAATAAAAAGTATTATTTAGGATTAGATATAGGGACAAATTCTGTAGGATGGGCAGTAACAGATGAAAATTATAATCTTTACAAATATGCTGGAAAAAGAATGTGGGGAATTCGTTTATTTGAAGCAGCAGATACAGCAGCAGAACGAAGAATGAAACGCTCAAATCGAAGAAGATTATCAAGAAAGAAACAAAGAATAGATTTATTGCAAGAATTATTTTCAGAAGAAATTGTCAAGAAAGATCTTACATTTTTCATAAGATTGAATGAAAGCAGATTGCATTTCGAAGATAAATCTACAGGTGAGAAGTATCCATTATTTGTAGATAAAGAATATACAGATATTGATTATCATAAACAATATCCAACGATGTACCATTTAAGAAAAGAATTAATTGAGAATCCAGAACCGCATGATATTCGTCTGGTATATTTAGCATGCCATCATATTTTGAAAAATAGAGGGCATTTTTTGATTAATGGAAGTATCAGTGATGTAAAGAATTTATCATTTGTTTGCGGAGAAATGATAAAGGAATTTAATTCTGTGTCAGAATATGAAATAAGTTTAACAGATATAAGAGAATTAGAACGAATATTAAGTGATAAAAAGACTGCAAAATCAGTAAAAGCAAAACAAGTCGCACAATTATTTGAATGTACTCCGGCAGAGGATAAAGAACAACAAAAATGTGCTAAGGCAATTATTACCAATTTAAGTAAATTAATTGTAGGGTTAAAGGGTGATATCAGCAAAATGTTTCATCAACCATTGGAAGAAATCAGTACAAAAAGTTTTAAATTTACAGAAGCGAAATATGAAGATGAGATCATGCCTGCAATTGAAGAAAATTATCCAGATTATGCAAGTGTAATTGATAGAATCAAAGGTGTATATGATTGGAGTGTATTAGTTGAAATCTTAGATGGAGAAGATTATTTATCATTTGCAAAGGTAAAAGCGTATGAAAAACATGGGAAAAATCTACATATATTAAAAAATGTTATGAAAAAACATTGCAAAGATGAAGTGTATCAAGCTTTTTTTAATGGAATCAACGAAAAAAATGGTTATGGAAATTATATTGGAGCAATTCGGAAGAATGGTCATACATATAAAATGGATCGATGTAAATCAGAGGAAGATTTTTATAAAGGTTTACAAAAGATTTTATCTATGATTGTTCCAGACCAAGAAGATGAAAAATTATTAGAAAAATTAAAGACAGAAGTAGAGAATCAAACATTGTTACCATTAGCAAGATCAAAGGAAAATGGAACAATTCCTAATCAGGTCCATCTTCAAGAATTAATGAAAATATTGGATAACGCAAAAGGATATTTAGATTTTTTGAAAAAAGAAGATGAGTATGGAACAATAGCTGAGAAGATTATATCTATTGCAAAATTTAGGATTCCATATTATGTAGGACCATTAAGCAGAAGGCATAAAGGAGAAGGTTCCAATTCATGGATGATAAGAAAAGAAGAAGGAAGAATTTATCCATGGAATTTTGGAGATAAAGTGGATGTAGAACAATCAAATAAGGAATTTATTGAGCGTATGACAAATAAATGTACGTATTTAATCGGAGAAGATGTCTTACCGAAAAACTCTTTGTTATATTCAAAATATATGGTACTAAATGAACTGAATAACCTAAAAATAAGAGGAAATAAAATATCTGTGGAACTAAAACAGAGAATTTATAAAGATCTATTCTGTACAATGGCAAAAGTGACAGGAAAGAGAATTTTAGAATACCTAAAGATGGAAGATCCAGAAATTGTACAGGAAGATATTAGTGGATTTGATATTGATTTTAAATCGGCTCTTACATCTTATTTAGATTTCAAAAAACAAGTAGTAGGAAATGAAATAGAAAAAGATCATTATAAAGAAATTATAGAAGAAATCATTAAATGGAAAACAATCTATGATGATGATTCCAAAATGATGAGAAGAATGATAGAACGAGAATATCCAGAGGTATTTGATAAAGAACAGATAAAGAAAATCTGTCAGTTGAAATATAGTGGATGGGGAAATTTCTCTGACAGATTTTTGAATGGTGTCAGAGGTGCAGATAAAGAGACTGGGGAAAGTTATACGATCATAGAAGCATTATGGAAAACAAATTATAATCTGATGCAGCTTCTAAGCAAACAATTTAGTTTTAAAGAGGAAATTGATCAGATAAATGCGGAAAAAGCAGGTGATATAGGGAAAATCAATTATGAAAATACAGTCAAAGATTTAATCGTGGCGCCATCTAATAAACGTGCAATATGGCAGACGATACAGATTGCAGAAGAAATAAAAAAAGTAATGAAATGTGAGCCAGAAAGAATCTTTATTGAAATGGCACGAGGAGGAGAAAAAGAGAAAAAAAGAACTGTTTCAAGAAAGACAAGATTGCAGGAATTATATGCTGGGTGCAAAGATGATACACGCAATTGGATGAAAGAAATTGGCGATAGGGAGGAACGAGAATTCAATAGCCGAAAACTCTATTTGTATTATACACAGATGGGAAAATGTATGTATACAGGAGATGAAATAGATGTGGATGCATTGATGCAAGGAAATTCTAACTGGGATATTGATCACATTTACCCACAGTCAAGAATTAAGGACGATAGTTTAGATAACATGGTTTTGGTTCGAAAAGATGTAAATAATAAAAAGCGAAATAAAATTCTGTCTCCAAAGATTCGAGAAGATATGAAAGGATACTGGACAATGCTATGTCAGAAGGGCTTGATTTCAAAAAGGAAATACGACCGATTGACAAGGACAACAGATTTTACGGACGAAGAATTGTCAGGATTTATTGAGAGACAATTGGTAGAAACAAGACAGTCATCAAAAGCAGTAGCAGAGTTGTTGAATCGATTGTATAAAGATTCAGAAGTTGTTTATGTAAAAGCTGGATTAGTTTCAGATTTCCGACATGATAATGATCTGCTGAAATCCAGAAGAGTGAATGATTACCATCATGCAAAAGATGCATTTTTGAATATAGTAGTTGGAAATGTTTATCATGCAAGATTTACATCGAATCCTAGAAAATGGATTAAAGACAATAGAGATAGCAATTACAGCATTCGTAGAGTATTTAATTATGATGTAAAACAAGGCGATAAGATTGTATGGCATGGAAGTGAAAATGGTGGACACAGTATTGATCAGATAAAGAAGATAATGAGTCGAAATGATATTTTATATACAGAATATACATATTGCGAAAAAGGTCAGTTGTTTAATGAAACTTTAGCGAAGAAAGGGAATGAAAAAGCGGTAGCTTTAAAGAAAAATCTTGATCCAGTAAAATATGGAGGGTATACCACTCCTAAGACATCAGCATTTGCATTTGTTGAATTTGATGGAAAGAAAAAAGAACGGAAAAATCATATTGTGGAAATTCCAGTATATGTTGTAAATATTGCGAAGAGAGAACCAGATACAGTTATAAAATATCTAGAGGAACGAAAAGGATATGCCAATGTGGTTGTTAAGAAATATCCGATCAAGAAAAATAGCTTGATAAAGATAGATGGGTATTTGGCAAGATTGAGGGGAGCGAATGAGAAAAATGTAAGATTAAAAAATTCAATCCAGTTAGTGCTAAATGGAAAAGCTTATGAAACTGTAAGAAGAATTGAAAAGTATTTAGAATATAATGTTAGATATGAGGTGAATTCTAAATTTGAAGGATTTACAGATGAAGATTTAAATAATGTGTATGATGAATTATATTTAAAATTAAAGGAATCCGTATATAATAAACGACCAGCACAACAGTTGAGTACATTAGAAAAGGGCAGAGAGAAGTTCAGAACAATAGAAAAGTTAAGTGAAAAAGCAAAATTAATAAATGATATGCTTGTGATGTTTCGATGTGATGCAACAATGGTAGCGAATCTTAAACTAATCGGAGGATCTATAAGTGCAGGAAATATGGAGGTTAATAAAAATACGTTAACATCAAAATCATTGAAATTGGTTCATCAGTCAATTACAGGACTATTTGAAACGGAAGAGGAATTAGTATGAGTTGGAGAACTGTAGTAATTACAGGAAATGCTAAGTTGGATTATAAAATGGATTATATGGGTAGTTCGCAAATCAGATATGACAACTCGAATCTATATTGGAGAAATTGGCATGTTGATCATTGAATCAACAGCCATTTCTCTAACAACAATGCTACTAAGTGAATTAACAAAACATAAAATTAAAATAGTATTTTGTGACGAAAAACATAATCCACAATCAGAATTGATTCCATATTATGGAAGTCATGATACAAGTGCAAAAGTTAGAATGCAGACCCAATGGTCAAAAGAAGTAAAAGAAAATATATGGACAGAAATTGTATCAGAAAAGATAAGAAAACAAAGTGATCATTTAAAAGAAAATGATCAAGAAGTTCAAGCTGATATGTTGAAGCAATATGTGAAAGAAATAGAATTGGGAGATAAAACAAACAGAGAAGGACATGCTGCCAAAGTTTATTTTAATGCACTGTTTGGATTAGACTTTTCGAGAAGCAAGGAATGTGCAATTAATGCGGCGTTAAATTATGGGTATGGTATTTTATTGTCTTGTTTTAACCGAGAAGTGATTGCGAATGGGTATATTACACAGCTAGGATTATTTCATAACAATATGTTTAATCAGTTTAATTTAGCTTCAGATTTGATGGAACCATTTCGAATTCTTGTAGATCGTATTGTTGTAAAAAATAAACCAGAGAAATTTGAGAGGGAAGAAAAATTAGATTTTATATATATGCTAGAGGATGAAGTATTGATTGATGGGAAATATCAATATGTCAGCAATGCAATAAAAATATACTGCAGGAGTATTTTTGATGCGTTAAATGAAAATGATGTATCATTGATCAAATTTTATAGAATGATATGAGTTATAGATTTATGAGAGTGATTGTATTTTTTGATTTACCAATGATTAGTTTAGAGGATAAAAGAGAGTATCGGAATTTTCGGAAATTTTTGCTGAAGAAGGGATTTGCCATGATGCAGGAAAGTGTGTACAGCAAATTGGCATTAAATACGACGGTAGCTAATGGGGTTGTTTCGAGTGTAAAAGAGCATAAACCTAAAGACGGATTGGTGCAGATGCTTGTTATCACAGAAAAACAATATTCTAAAATGGAATATGTTATTGGGAAAAAAGGTTCAACAATTATTGATTCGGATCAAAGGACGGTTATATTATGATATTTATAAGCCATGGAAATGGAATAGAAAGCAGGTTGGAAACAGAAAGGATTAATGCAATCATATTGGAAGATTCAGAACAATATACAGGATTGATTCAAAAATTATGGAATCAGATTCATAAAGTTGAAGAAACATTATTGCTGTATGGAGCGGAAAATGAATTACTAGATATGAGCAAACAATGCGATTTATTATTTTCGATTAGAGACTTAAGTTTACAGAATTCCAGAATTCAGAAAAAATTGATTACATATTTGGCAGAAGAAATTCAAATGAGTGAATTATATGATAAGATGGTTGAAAATCAGGCGGAATTATTACAAATTATGGAAGAAATAAAGAATCTTTCAGAGTATCCAATCTGTCTAAATGAAGATTATAATATAGCAGATATTTTGAAATATGTTGGAGTAAAATTATTAGAAACAGAGGGAAGTTTTTGTGAAAAATTAATCGATTATATGAAAATCAGTTATGATTTTTTGAAGATAGATGTGTTTTTTGTAGTAGGTTGCAAAGGATATCTGAAAGAAAAAGATTATGAATATTTGCAGGAATGGACAAGATATCAGCAAATTACACTAGTATTGATAGAATGTGATGAAGATCGGTTGCCATTGGGGATGAATAAGTATATAATTGATAGAGATAAATGTGTTATACACTAATTCCATATGAGAATACAACATGTGATGTAGTGGCATGACTTGAAAATTGAGGTTTGAGAGTAGTGTAATTTCATATGGTAATCAAACGGTTTCTGGTTTCGTATTTTTTAATCAAATGTTTGAGAGTAGTGTAATTTCATATGGTAATCAAACTTAATTCGACTGCTGTTTCATTATTCTGTAGTTTGAGAGTAGTGTAATTTCATATGGTAATCAAACTTAAGCGTTGTATTTAATTCGATAGTTGTAGTTTGAGAGTAGTGTAATTTCATATGGTAATCAAACAACTAGATGCACAGCAAAACAAACGACTTAGTTTGAGAGTAGTGTAATTTCATATGGTAATCAAACGGCAAGGGCCTGTCATCGTTGAGGATCAGGGTTTGAGAGTAGTGTAATTTCATATGGTAATCAAACAACAGGCAGAAAAAGGACAAGTTTACTATTGTTTGAGAGTAGTGTAATTTCATATGGTAATCAAACTGGATAAAAAAGGCTATTGCTATCCGGCAGGTTTGAGAGTAGTGTAATTTCATATGGTAATCAAACACGGTTTCACAGATGCTAATACCCTCGTTAGTTTGAGAGTAGTGTAATTTCATATGGTAATCAAACCGATGCCGGACACATACACAACAGTTCAGGGTTTGAGAGTAGTGTAATTTCATATGGTAATCAAACTGCGGCAATTTCTGTTGCATTTACATAATCAGTTTGAGAGTAGTGTAATTTCATATGGTAATCAAACATTTGCAAGATAAGATCATCTTGATTTTTTGTTTGAGAGTAGTGTAATTTCATATGGTAATCAAACCAATTATTGCATCTGGTGTGTTAGCACAGGGTTTGAGAGTAGTGTAATTTCATATGGTAATCAAACTGCAGATGGCGTATCTCCTCTTTCGTGATCGTTTGAGAGTAGTGTAATTTCATATGGTAATCAAACTGAATTAAAAGGTGATAGCACATTAGGAAAGTTTGAGAGTAGTGTAATTTCATATGGTAATCAAACTGGCAATAATGGAAACATCTTGTATTCTGAGTTTGAGAGTAGTGTAATTTCATATGGTAATCAAACTGATATGAAATATGCACACGCTTCATCGAAGTTTGAGAGTAGTGTAATTTCATATGGTAATCAAACCACTGGGTACATATTCACAAAAAGCACAAAGTTTGAGAGTAGTGTAATTTCATATGGTAATCTGGTGTTTGAAGATAAAAATCATTTGAATCTTCTAATACAGCCTTAAATGATGAATCAAAACAACATATAAAAGACAGGAAACAGACCAAAGAAGGTCAGCTTCCTGTCTTTTTATTTACCAGAAAAATTTTACATGCTACAATAATAAAAAACAGACATCAAAGGAGGACACCAACATGAAGATCAAAAATGCAACAATCAAAGATTTCGACACAGCCTATGAATACATCAAAAAACTCTGGGACTACAACACCTACGACTATGAAACAACCAAAGAAGTCTATAAAAAAGTACTACAAGACGAAAACAGTTTTGCATTTTTTGCCATAGAAGACGATGGAACTTTTTATGGATTCTGCCATGGAGATTATTTTCAGACCTTCTGGATGTCAGGGCTTACCTGCTATGTATCAAGTT
>ERZ791903.3449-NODE-3449-length-9997-cov-4.677329_pt1 | contig 9997 bp, 5 predicted proteins | sample MGYA00510148_ERZ791903 | MGnify/ENA primary metagenome ERZ791903 (study PRJEB30046, sample SAMN00792080) | human gut metagenome | study: EMG produced TPA metagenomics assembly of the A metagenome-wide association study of gut microbiota in type 2...
ATTTGTCCTCGATAGAATCATAGGTTGTAGTTCCTATGATGTTGTTGGTTTTATAAATTTTCGAGTTACAATCAATTACAGCCTGATAATCAATATCCAATTTATCAATATTAGTTGCAGTGGCTCTGCCAATGGCAATATGTGCTTTACCGTTAAAAATATAAGCACAATAATTAAGACCTGAATTTTCAAGTTTCTGACATATGTTATCAAGGCTATCTTCATTCGCAATGATTACTTTTTTATATTTATTGGGAGTGTTGCTGTTCCATATTTTGTTTCCGTATAATTCAATCATTTATTTTATTCACCTCTTAAAAAAAGACCTGTGCCTGAATGGCACAGGTCTAAAATAGCTTTATAATTCTTGTCCCTGAGTTTTGTTTTTGTCTTTCGTTTGTTGCTCATTATGAGCAATAGTGTTTGCATTTTGCTTAATTTGATTTCGTGACAAAGGTGCTGTCCTGCGTTCAGACTTCTTTTCAGACTCAGATTCCTTGAGTTTGTCATATTCCTGTTGCTTGTTACCGTTGTTAATAATACCGTCAATGCTGTCATAATCATCTTCAACAGACATTTCAGCATTTTTAAGATAATTTTCTTCGGTAATAACTTTTGCAGTTGAATTAACGATAGTATCTGCCTGCTCTTTGAGAGCCTGTGGGTTGTTCGTAAACTCATCAACAATATTCTGACAGCTCTTGTTGATGATATTATCAGCTTCTTTATCGGGCATTGCTTTGACTGCATCAAACTTTGCAGACCACTCGTCAAGTGCCTTGAGCTTTCGCATTAACTTTTCTTTTTTTGTTGTGAGCTTGTTAATCTGCTTTTGTAGTTTGAGCTTTTCAGACATATAATGAGTTTGACTGTACGCTTTTAGAGCACTGTCAAGTTTATTTTGAGTAGCATCAAATTTTTCTGAGGTCGTTCGCATCGACATCATTCGATACTCTTGAATCCCCTTAACAAAATTTTCTTTGCGTCCGTCAGGTGACTTCATATTGTCGAGAAATTTGTTGATTTTAATGCAGAAATCAGCACGGCTTTGATGTTTCTGAATTTTATTTTCATTGGATTTGATATTCAGTTTGTGGGCAGAAATTTTCTCGTTAATACTGACTATCTTTTGCCGTCTTTCTGTTGCCAAGAGCGAAAGAGCAGTATATACAGGTTTTGGCACAATATCTTTCAAGGATTCAATCGTAGATACAAACTCTGCATTTCGGGACTTTTTTATACTGAGCTTTTCAATTTTTGCATTGAACTTATCATTTTTGCTGTTAAGCTCATCAATTTTGCGATTGCATTTGTCATAAAGGGTAGCAAAAATCGGAATAGAAAATTCTGTGTCTTTTGATGTTTCGGTTACAATCGGTTCAGTCGGAACAGATTGTAAATTTTCTTCTTTTACACCGACACTTTTGGACTTTTTTTTATTAATAGTGTCAAAATTTTTGCTTTCTGTGTTTTCTTTTTCCTTAATCGGTTCATAATGATTTATGTACAGTTCTGACCCCCTGACTGTTTCGGCAAGATTATCATCTTTGTCATAAAGCATATATTTACTCTCATCATCCAATGATGTGAGTATGGTTTTGCCTTCGTTGATTTCATCAACATCGTCTTTTTTAATCCAAAGATAACGAATATCCTCCCCGAAAGTACCGGGAACTCTTGTTTTATACTCGAATTCGTTATCATCATAGACAAGTGATGATTTGTCTATTGTAATATCAGGCATTATTTTTCCTCCTTTTCCTGACAGCAAATGTAGCAATAACAGCTGTTATTGCTATTGCAATTATTGCCAGTAGAATAAAATCAAAACTTCTGTTATTAGTTTCTGCTTTTATGGCAGTATCGGGCGAAGCGGTTTCAGATACCCTTTCGGCTGTCACAATAAGTCTGTGGCTGTTGATGCCATAAGGATAACAAGTTATAAGGCTTAATAAGTCTTTTTCTTCGTCAACTGACAGTAACGATATGTTGTCGGGCTTAACAATGTTTTTTGCTGTTACAGCATAGGTAAGCGTTTCATCAAGTACGGATACCTTGATTTCATCACCGATTTCAAGCTCGTTGAGATTGTCAAAAAACACTTGCGTTGGATAACCCGTATGTGCAGACAAGACAGAATGATTGCCCACACCTCCAATAGGAAACGCTGTATTTGGCAGATGAGCAACACCTTTTTCCAACACTTTGTCTGTATCACCGTGGTAAATCGGCAGTTTAACATTGATTTTTGGTATATCAATGTAACCTATAAGTCCATCGCCAAAATTAAGAATATCGTCATATCCGTCAATCACGCTTGCTGTATCGTAAGAAAAGCCATTGACAAGCTCTGACAAATTGTTGTTATATTCAGCAGCAGCCGACAAGTACTGTGACCTGTCGGCTGCTGAAATGCTGTCAAGATTTGCGGCATAATTGTTAATTGTGGATGCGGCAAAAAAACTATTGACAGCATTTGATACAGAAGGGTACAGCACAAAGCAGAGTGATGCAGTCATAAAAATTATTCCTATTATCAAGGTGCATTTGCTTCTGCATTTTTTCAATGTGCTGTACTCCTTTCTGTTTAATGTGAAATTACTTGTTTGTAGCTTTTACTCTTCTGCGAATGAACAATGTTGCAATACCGCCGAGTGCAAATGCTGTGCCGAGAATGTAGAACATTACTGTTCCGACACCGCCTGTCTGCGGAACAACAACCTTTGTATCCTTAACATCAACGCTTGCTGTGCCGTCTGTAGGGCAGTTTGTGATGTACGACCCGTCAACAAATGTTGCACCGTATGTAACATCAATTGTCACAGGAATAACCTTACCGTAGATGTTGTATCCCGTTGGGGCTTTTGTTTCGACAATATAATATTTACCGCTTGCAAGCTTGATTTCTTCTTTACTTGTGTTGTAGTAAGTAACCTTGCCGGTCTTGTCGGATACACCGCTTGCAATGGCATTTGTAAGAGCAGTTGCGTCCTCTTCTGTCTTGAAAAGGCTGAATTCTGCACCTTCGAGAGCCTTTCCGTCTGTATCTGTCTTGTTTGTTGTTACTGCAAAGGTATAAACATAAACTGTATTGCCATTTACCTCTGATTCAACACCGTTCTTGTTAGAATAAACGAGCTTTGTTTCTGAGTTTGGGTTGCCTGTCTTTCCTGCTACAGCGTACTTATTGAGCTTTGCTGAATAAGTTACAGATGTATAAGTAACACCTTTCGCATAAAAGTCATTCTTCTGTAGATAAGCGTTTGTGAGAGCTACATTAAATGTTGTAGCTTTACCATCAACTTCTGATGTTACATTGAGAGTGTAATCAGATGGAGCAAGGTCTGTTTCGTTTACTTTCTGTCCCTGTGCGTTGAGAAGTGCAACCTTTACGCTGTCCTTGTCGAGAGTAAGACCGGCTGACATTTCATCATATACTGTATATGATTTAAGTTTCATTTCTGATGAACCGGCAGTTGATGACTTGATTTCAAAATTCACTGTGTCACCAAGGCTTATATCGGTAAAATTAACATTATCCTTTGTGCTGTTGGTGATAGTCTTGCCTGTAACAACATCACCGTCATTTACCTTTGTTGCGAGGTCAATATCATTCACAGAATAAACCCAACCGTTGTTGTAGTATGGGAGCGATACAACAGAGTTTGTAACGCTTTTAACACCGGCAGGATAGTTAGTAGCCTTGATATAAAACATACCCTGAGCAAGGCTTGAAAAAGTCTTTTTAACCGAGGTTGCAGAGGTTGTAAATGTACCAACCGTTGAAGCGGTTGACGGGATTGATGAAAGACCGTCAAGAGCTGAGAGAACATTCGATGTCTTTCCGCTTAAAATCTCATCAGAGATTGACGGAATGAGTGAATCATAGCCTGTCTTATACGGATTTTCGGTTGTTTTGAGTTCTGCAACTTTGTACACCGTAAATGTGTATCCGGGTTTTGAACAATTGAGTGTGAATGAAACCTTCTTTGTTTCATCAAGAGCGTTGTTGTTTGTTGCGGCACTTGCAAATGGGATTGCAGTAAATACCATCATAACTGCAAGCATTGTTGCTGTCAGAATTCGTGTGATTTTCTTTTTCATTTTTGATTTTCCTTTCGTGATTTTTTATATTTCTTGCTACCCTGTTTATGGTAGTCATAGATGAAAATTATAGCCATTGCTCCGAGTGCCACGGCAACGAAGTAAAACGGAGCAATTCCACCGCCGCCTGTTTGAGATAATACGGATTTATTGTCGGCAACGGTTAAAGACATGTTAAGTGTGTTTTCATTGTCGGCTGAAATTGTAAATTCAACCTTTTTACCGTATGGCATATAGCCTGACGGAGTTACAGACTCAACAAAATAGTAATCTCCTACCGGCAGTTTACGGATTAACAGAGTGCCGTTTGTTGCCATACAGTCAGTTGCAGATTCAGATTCAGAGAGGTACATATAACTACCTGTGCCGTTTTGAATGCATCTGACGGGTGTGTCATCTGACTTGTAGAGTTGCCAACCTGATCCGCCAAGAGCTTTTGTGCCGTCTGTTTTTGTGAGCTTAACCGAGCCTGTTTTTACAGTATTTTTGATACTTGCAAAGGTTACGGTATCAGTATCAAGCGTGACGGTTACACTTCGTGGCTTATTGTACTTATACGGTAAAGAATAAGTGCCGTCATCGTTCAGAACACCGAGTTCTGACACCTTATATTTGAGCAATTCGTCATTGCTGTTATAAATCGGCAAGTCTGAAATTTCAGGACTTAAACCTTCAAGGTTTGTGCTTACTTTTTCGTTAAACCCTGTATCAGCACAGCTTATTTCAAAATACAAACCGTCCACAACATCATCTTCAGATGTTTTTTGAACCTGTAACGAACCTGTTTTTATGGTGTTTACACAATCATATGTATAGTTGTATTCATCGGTATCATAGATTGTAAATTCAACTGCATCTTTCAGTTCATAACGGCTCGGAAACTTGTATGTTCCGTCTGACTGTTTAATGCCGATTTCGGTAAGCCTGTAAGTAATTTGAAAACCGTTTAGGTCAACTACATACGGCAGAATACCGTCAATTTTGTTACCGTTGGCATCAAAAAACTGCTCATTGTCTGTACTTGCTTTACCATTTTCATCAGTAGTCAAAACGATACTTGTAATCTCGTTTCCGTCTGCATCATAAGCCATAGGAGTAGGGATAAGGTCATCGCCGTATTCTCGTTCATCGTCAAAAGACTCAAGCTTAAAACTCAAACCCTCGATAACTCCGTCCTCGGAAGTCTTATTGATGTTAATTCTGCCGGTTGTAGGAGCGTTGTACATGGAATAATTAAGAATAGATGTTGTTCCGTATTTGTTGGCAGTCTTACACTCTGATTCAGCCTTTTCAAGGTAATTTTCGGGGAAGTAGTAACTGCCTCCGCCGAGAAAACCTTTTTCAACAGCTTTATATTTTATAGGGATACAAATTGCTGAGTTCGGAACGGTCAGACAGCTTTTGAGTTTTTCGCCGTACCTGCTGTAATAATTAGCTGTTCCGGTAGAATCTGTAACAATATCGCCATAATATTTGCCGTTTTCGTCCTGTACCTCAAACCACACACCTGATACTTTGCCGTTGTAGGAAGTTTTCTTGACGGTCAAATCTGTTTCGGGAACTGAGTTTTGGAAACTGAATGTAACGGTTTTGCTCTCGTCAAGTGTAAATGACTTACCGTTAGCGTTGGATTTTGCTTCTGATGATTTACCGTAATAGTATCTTGAATAAGCATTCTCACAATTGCTGAATACGGCATTTGAAACACCTTCATAATATGAGCCTTTGTAGCTGATTGCATTTTCTTTCTTTATTGTCCAAGTGTAACCGCCATAGCTGTGAGATCCTAAAGTAGTCTTAAAACCAAGCTCCTTGACGGTATAGGTAATCTTGTTGCCTTTATCGTCATAAACACGCAATCCTTTTACTGTAGCTTCACCGTTTTTGTCAGTCGATACTGCGTTGTACTCGTTGCCGAGGCTATCTGATATTGCAAACCAAAGATTTGAAACTATACCGTCTGTTGATGACTTCTTGATTTTGAGGTCAGCTTTTATGGCATCTTCATAAATCGTCTGAATAACGGCTGTTTCAACGGTTGAGTTTTCCTCATTTGTAATGACGGGATAAACAGTATCGTCAAGCTCATAGCCTGTCGGTGCGGTTATTTCTTTGATGTAATATGTTTTGCCGACATCTACTGATTTTGCAAAAGTACCCTTGCCGTCAGCATTTGTTGTGAGCTTGTCATACAAGCTTGCACAAGCTGAATCAGAGTACAAGCCATATACTGCACCGCCGACACCTATACCTGACCGATTAAGTTTGTGTATGCCGATGTATGCCTTTGCCGGCATTTCATCAATCGGCACATTGATAGGGGTGTTTGTGTCCTGTGCAATACCGGCAATCTCTTCATTGATTACTCTGTAGAACACGACATTACTTAACGAGTATCCGTCAGGTGCTTTTACTTCTCGAATGACAACTGTACCAATTGGAATGGTTGGAACAGTTAAAAGATTGTAGCTAAAATAAAAATCGTCCGAATTATAGCCTTCAGCAAGATACTTAGAAGCAAGCAATGCTTTGCCATCTTCATCAGTCTGAATATACCAAGTCCTTTTAAGGTTTTTGCTGTCAAGTGCAGGAGCAGTTTCGTTTGCTTTGACATCGTAGTCCTTGTCAATTTCCTGTGCGTAATATTCAATACTGAAAACTGCACCGCCAAGACCTTGACTTGTTGTTTCGCCTGTTACTGCGTTTTTCTTTTGGAGAATAATGCCGACAGGGTCATTTACGGGGTCGTCAGTACAGCTAAAGCTATAAATTTTTGTACCGTCTGCGGCTTTTTTGCCTGAACTCACAAATGTATATACCGTTTTGTCAAGCTCATAGCCTTTTGGTGCTTTGGTTTCTTTGGCATAGTAAGAAGCTGATGCGTCAACATATTTACTGTAACTGCCGTAACCGCTTGCATTTGTTGTAATACTGCCGATTTTTTTTGTACAAGCTTTGTCTGTGTATATGCCATACTCAGCTCCCGACAAGCTGTAACAACCGTTGCCGGCTGTAAGCTCTGTATTTGATGATGTTTTTTGCATTTGCAGTTTGACAACAGAGGGAAAAGTTAGCTTAACATAGCCGTCTTTGACCGTGTAGTTTGTACCTTGTGCAAAGGTCTGATAATCCGCAGAAGTATTACTTGTAATCAGATACAAGCTGCTTTTAGTTTTAATACCGTACTCCTTTAAAAAAGAGTTTTTAAAGGTTACATTTACGGTGCTGCCGAGATTTTTAGAACAGGTAAATGTTATCTTTTTACCGCTAACGCTGACCTTAACATTAGAATTGCTGACAATTACATCGGATGCTTTTGTCACCGATGCAGTCCCGTTAGAATCAGTCAGAGTAATTGAGTACTGTCCGTTTGATTGATTATATGACATTTGATACGACTTCGCAGAACTGAGCGATGATGCAGTATATGATGGATTTCTCACGGATTTTTTGCACCAAGAAACCATATTGTTGTATGCCGTTGTGACATTCGCTACAGTAGTTTCAGCTGAGCTTGTCTCAGTCATAGTACGAGCAGGAGTAAGTAACGGCTTACCGGTAACCGCTTCAAAAGTTGATGCGTTACGCTTGCCTGCAACAATCTCAAAAATCAAGAGCTGCGTTGCATAGTAGTAATGAACCTTCTCTTTCTTTGCAGCTTCAAATCCGCCAAAGCCCCAAGCAAGTATCAGATTAACTGCATTTTGCTGTGCAGTAGTTAGCTGTTTCCAAGCTGCTGATTGAGATGTACTTTTTACAGTAGCAGAACTTGTTAATTCAGATGCTTTATCCGGTTCAATACAGTACGCTCTTTGTGTGTAGTCTAAAAAATTCAAGGTTTTTCCGGATGGAGCAAAAAAGTGCACCTTGAAATTTTCCCAACCTTCATAATGCTGACTGTGCTTTTTTCCGTTTGCGTCTGTATAAGTATATTCAGCTGTTTTCTTGTATATAAAACCTTTGCCGTCTGCTCCACGATTGCCTTTAACCGAGGCAGCACTTACGGAAAACGAACCAACAGACAATGAGCCGATAATTACAGTCAAACATAAGAACACCGACAGCATTTTTTTAATTAACTTCATTTAAGTTTTTCTCTCCTTTCTGTAAAAAAGAAAATGAGTAATTTGTTCATAGGTGATGCTCTGCTAAAATTCATAATAACCTCCTACATATCAACAATATTGAGATTGTATATGTAGTTAAGGTCAACATTTGTTGATATGCCGTTAATTCTACCGTTATCTGAATACTGCCACACATCACAAGTGATTGACGGCTTTATATACCATTCTGCGTTCCAAATGGAAATTCCGTTATTTTTTAAGGTTGTGCGATTGAGCAGATAGTCATAAACGCTTGCTGAGGAATACACACCCGATTTAAAGCCGTTGCTTTTGAGTTTGTTACAGAAATTGACTGCCATTTTTGTATAATTGCTGTTGCTTGTACTCATTGCAGGCTGATATTCCATATCGTAGTAAACAGGAAGTTCAAACTTTTTACCCTTGATACAACTAAGGCAAGCATCTGCTTCTGCTGTTGCCGTTGACGGTGACATTGCATAGCTGAACCAATATGCTCCGACTTTAAGACCGGCGGATTTTGCCTTTTTGTAGTTTGTTTCAAACATATTGTCTTTTTGGCTTTTTTCTTTACCGTAGCCTGCACGGATAATCACATAATTATATCCTGCCGACTTAACCTTATTGAAATCTATGCTTCCCTGCCAAGTCGATACATCCAAGCATTTTACAGCCGACCCCGAAACTGTTATTTTGCATTTAGCAGTTTTTCCGTTATAGGTCTTATATGTAATAGTTGCAGTACCCTGCGATTTTGCGGAAATTTTACCGCTTGAATTAACGGTTGCAACATATGTATTACTGCTTGTCCAAGTATTTCGGTAACTGTAAGCATTACTGTTATATGCAGCTGTCAGCGTTTGACTTTGCCCTACTTTGAGAGTTGATGATGAGTGATTTAAAGATACGCTTGACGGAGCCGACTTGACAGTTACTTTACAAATTGCTTCTTTGCCATTGTTTAGCTTGCATCTTACAGTTGTTGTTCCTGCTGTTTTGGCTGTTATAAGACCGCCTGATTTTTGAACAGTAGCAATTGCAGTATTGTCAGAATAATAAAGTCTGTAATATGCGGTTGTATTGTTTGGAATACTGCTGTTTAAGTCAAATTGTTCGCCAACACCTAAGGTAATGTTTGTCTTATTAAGAGTGACTGTTCCGGCAAGCTTTTTGACTGTTACGGTACAGCTTGCAGTCTTGCCGTTGTAGGTCTTAGCCGTAATCTTTGCCGTGCCGACATCGACAGCAGTTATTTTTCCGTTATTGTCAATGCCTGCCACCTTACTGTTACTTGTTGTAAACGATATCTGTGACAGCGTTCCGTTTTCAACTGTAGTTTTTAATGTGTAGGTTTCAGTTGTGCCAAGTGTGATACTTGACTTGTTAAGTTTTACACTTTTAGGTACAGTAGTAGGCTTTGGAACAGTTGTAGGTTCTGTAACTGCTTCCGTTGTAGGCTCTGTTGTTGATTCTGCTGTTGTCGGTTGTTCTTCTGTTGGCTCTTTAATCAGACCTACAATAAGTTTCTGAACAAGTGTTGAATCAACAACGGTAATCACACCGTTTTTGTCAAGGTCGTACAGTTTAATTTGTTTTTCATCAAATGTTGTCATACCTACAACATTCTTCTGAATAAGCGTTGCATCTTCGATTGACAACTTTTTGTCTGTGCTTACCGCTCCTGCACCAAAAGCACATATGTTCACAAGCAAAGCAGCTGTCAAAGTACTTAACAAAATCTTCTTTTTTATCTTCATAACTTCCTCCTGAAAAAAGGTTTCTATATATATTCCGTAATTTTTGCAATT
>ERZ791903.3451-NODE-3451-length-9996-cov-2.713711_pt1 | contig 9996 bp, 8 predicted proteins | sample MGYA00510148_ERZ791903 | MGnify/ENA primary metagenome ERZ791903 (study PRJEB30046, sample SAMN00792080) | human gut metagenome | study: EMG produced TPA metagenomics assembly of the A metagenome-wide association study of gut microbiota in type 2...
GTCCTCGCGCGGTGCCGCACGGGAAGATTGGAGGAACCATGGCACGCACAGCCGAATGCGCCGCGCCCGAGGGAAGCCGAGATCGGGACGAATGGATGACGGTGATCGAGATGCAGGAGTACATGAGGGCGAGCCGAAACAAGGCGTACGACCTCATCTGGTCGGGAGAGATCGACTCGTACAGGCTCGGAAGGAAGCTCCTGGTTTCGAGGGCGTCAGTGGACGCCTACATCGAGTCGAGGAGCGGCAGGAAATGACGGCGGCGACCGCCCCGGGAGCCGCCCGCGGCCGGGCACGCGAGGGAGCCTCGAGACGAAAGGAGCTCAGGCACGCCTTCGTGGATGGTGTCACTGCGCCTCTGAATCAGGTTCGGACAGACAAAGGCAAGCTTCGGGTTGTTATCGCAAGCCAGCTCCGACGATCAATTCTCGTGTTCCGTAATCTTGAAGAAGCTGCAAATCTATTTCAGGGGCACTATCAACAGCAGCTTCGTCCCGCTCCCCTCTTGTATTCACTGTCAGCGCATGCTATAAGGTTGTTGGTGGCTCATTGAGCTACCTCCAAGTGCCGGGGGAGTCCCCCGGCTATTTTTTTATCCATTCCATTAGGAGTCCCCATTGGCCAAGGAGCTCAGCATCTTTGTCGACGAGAGCGGCGACCGCGGCGGCAAAGCTCGCTACTACCTGCTCACACTCGTCTTTCACGATCAGGCAGACAGTATCGCCGAAGCGGTCACGGGCTATGAGTCAAAACTCGCCAGGGCCGACCTCCCCAATATCCCGTTCCACTCCGAGCCCCTCATGAACGGGCACAAGGATTATGAGTTTCTTAACATCGAGCAGCGCAAGGTGATGCTCGCCTACTTCTCCTCGTTCGTCCGCAAACTTCCCATTTCCTATATCACGTTCGTCTACCGCCGCAGCCAGTTCGAAGACCCGGCAAGGCTAATGGAGCGCATGGGGCGCGACATCTCCTCCGCCATGATTGAACACCTGGGCTTCTTCCAGTCCTTCGACGATGTGAAGGTCTATTACGACAACGGTCAGGACATTGTCAAGCAGGCGCTCGACCGCTCGGTGGGCAAAATCCTCTCAAAAGGGGTCGTCCGACGCCGCAAGACCTCGATGACCGACTACCGCCTCGAGCAAGTGGCGGATTACCTCTGCGCTATCGAACTTGCCTTGGTCAAGTACGAAGCCAAGGAGAACGGTGAGACGTACAACAAGTTCTTCGGAGGTATAGGCCCTTTCAAGAGGAACTGGCTCAAGCAAGCCCGCAGCAAGCGGATATAGCTGGTCTCGCGGTTTCGCAAGGAACGGTCAGCTCTCCTCTGGCGGGGAACTCCGGGCGACGTGCTTCGAGCAGCGGAAGCTGAAGCGCAAGCAGAAGCAGCGCGGGCAATGATCGATGCCGACATCGGCTCAGACGTGAACAGTGCTACGCTCCCTGTTCACGGGGCGCGAAACCGCAAAGGTTGCACAGAGGTTGCAAAATAAGAAGCCTCCGACCTGTTGTCGCAGTTCGGAGGCTTGAAATCAACGAATATCGCTTATTCCCACTCGGTGGTTATAGTTTTGCCGTCTCGTCACTCCAGTTGCACCCAGTTTTCGGCGGCATCTCGAAGTGAGTGCCGCTGAATGACGCGACGTCGCGTTTCATCGGCTTCGGGGACAAAAGCTGGGACAACTTCAAAAACCATTTTCAAACTCAGAGTATTGAGTTTTTATTTTTGTCCCAAGGGGCACGGAGAGCCGCCTTTGGAGGCTCGATATCGCCGAAAAACGCCCGTTTTGAAACTCAACCGCCTTTGAGCCTGCAAACCACCAGCTTCAACAGTAAGTGAGTCGACGCGGGTGGCTTACGAGCCGTTCACAAAACCGCAGGCCACAGGTCTTTGTCAACGATAAGCAAAGTGAATAGTCTCAGGTGGCTTGCCCATGAGTTGGCGTAAGCCTGTTTAGCAAAAGGCTAATCGGACACGACAGGCCGCCCGCATGGCGACGGCGTTTCCCGTGCGGGCACAAACAGCCCTGCGTGCCCTGTCGCGCGATATCCCAATGCGACGTTCAGACCCCTACCCGCCAAGCAGCCACCTCGCGAAATTCAGCACGAGCACGCCCTCCCGGGTATGGGGCTCATGCCTCGTGCGAGTGATGAGAATCTTCGGGAATGCATCCCCGATGGATAGAATCGGCGCAATCTCCCTCTCGAGCGTCGAATCGGCGCCGATATCGTCGCTCACATACACTTTCCTTCCCGGTTTCGAAACTTGGAAGGCAGTATGCGCAAGGATGCGTCGAGGTGCGATCCCAGTCGTACCATGCCAGCAGAGATGTCGAGGCACATTCGTTCATGCTGCAATGCGGGCATCGGAGATGAAAAACAGCCCGTCGGGTAGTCATGGGCGTGCGGGAGCCCGCATCAGTAACCTGCCTCCTCGGTTGTCCCTTCTTTGCATGGTCGTCTACATAAAGGAGGAACCAGCCATGCAGATCAGCATGCTTGCCCTTCTTGGGTCACGGACCGGGGAGGCGAGGGCCTCCGTCGGGACCGCCCCGAGCAACCGGCATATCCAAGGAATGACAAGGCTCGATCGCTGTGCTGGTCAGGATGCCGAAGCGGGCCGTCCGCCAATCGGAATGCGGGTCAGGATGCTGCAACGTGATTCCAGCTGCAGGATACGGCTCCTTTGCGGTTGCCGCAAAACCTGCTGGCAACATTCTTACTATCCGAATGATGTACGCATCCCTTGGGATCGTTTCGCCTGACCAGGGCCATCTTCAGCGCCTCATCGGCCAGCTCGGCAGGCGCCTCTTCCACGCGTAATAGCCCTGGCGGGTCACCTATGCAACCATAGATACAAAAGGAATCGAATGGCCAGAGAGGACTGCGCTTTCCGATGGTCGATTCTTGACAGGCAAACTCAAGCCTCGTTAATATTACATGGTTTGCCAGACCGAATTAACAAAGGAGGGGTGTCGTGGTTGGTCTTTTCCGCACGTGGATGAGCGCCTAGAAAGCGGCGCTGTTGTGGCGTCGCGCTGTTTTTCTGCACGCCATTTCACGATTGGACATAACCATGATATTTGAAACCTCTCGGGGCAGGTCTGCTCTGCTGTGCCATTCATGGCAATTCAAGCTTTGTTTCGTATGGGGCGGCGAGCTCGTTTCGACATTGACGAGTTCGATTCTCCAAATGGGTCTTATTTGGCATCTCGCCCTCACGACAGGGTCGTCTTCTCTCCTCTCCTTAGCATCGCTGGCAGGCTTTCTGCCGATTGCTTTGTTCGGAATCCTTGCGGGCGCCGTTGTCGACAGACTGCCTTTGAAACGTGTCCTCATCGGCGCCGACCTCTTCATTGCCGCGGTGGGTGCCGCCTTGGCGATTGCCTCGTTGGCCGGCAGCTTACCTGCATGGCTAATTCTCATCACCCTGTTTCTCCGTGCAGTTGGTACTTCGTTCTACACGCCAGCCTCCCAATCTCTCACGCCCCATCTCGCCCCACCGGAGCATCTCGTTCGCCTATCGGGGGTGACTCAGGCGATTCAGTCCGGCGGATACATTCTTGGCGCCGCGCTTGCAGCAGTGATTTATCCCGTGGCGGGTATTACCGCTATGATTGTCCTCGACGTGCTGGGAGCGCTTTTCGCTTCTTTAGCCATCCTCGCCGCACAGATAGACGCAGGGAGCCTCGACGAAGCCGACCGCAGCTTGTCCTTTTCCAATAAGGTTCGAGAGCTCTTCTCTGAGATTTCGGACGGCTACAAGCTGATTAGGGGGTACAGGGGGCTGTTCGCCCTTCTTTGGTGCGGGTTCGTCTTCGCTTTCGCGTTCTCTCCGCTCGCGGCATTGTTCCCAATAATGACCTTGGGGCATTTTGGCGGTAGCACGGGGGATGCCGCTTTGGTGGAAATCCTTTTTTCTGCAGGCATGCTGGCTGGGTCCGGTATCTTGGCGGTTACGGGAGGGTTCCGCAATAGGTCGTTCACCATGGTCGCCGCGATTGCCGGCTTCGGCATTGCCGCAATCGTATCCGGATCGCTCGGCCCGTCATTGTTCGCTGCTTTCCTGCCGGTGAGCTTTCTTATGGGCGCATGCTCCCCGTTGTACGCGGGAACCCAGACTGCCCTTATGCAGGAGCAGATACCTTCTGAGTACCTAGGCCGCGTTTTCGGCCTCTACGGAACCATCATGGCTTGGGCCATGCCCATGGGCCTCGCAGCCCCCTCCGTTTTTGCGGATCTGCTTGGAGCTCCGTTATGGTTCGTCGGCTCTGGAGCGACCATGGTACTGCTTGCGATGGCTATGCTGCTTGCTCCGAGCGTCCGAAACGTGGGGAAAAGAGATACCGGGCAGATTCAATAGCCCAAGTATTCGAAAAAAAGAGGCAGCAGCCATCGGTTCAAGCGTCAGCCTTCAAGCCCTTGCGACGACGAGGTATTGCACTGACATCCCACATCGCGCTCCTTATTCGTCGCCAACTATCATTTTCGGATTTGCCGGCTTGCGCAAGGTCAAAACGCTCGCGCCGGCAATTGGGCAAAGGCGAAAAATCGACGTGAGCAATCTTTTTTGGCATGGCTGCGCTTCCAGTAAAACGCTAATACACAAAAGGCGGTTCAACCTATGGAACTCATAGTCAAAGCTAAAGACATCTTTTTGGAATATGCCGGCCGCGATATCCTAGATATCGAAGAGTTGGAAATCTACTCCTACGATCGCATCGGCTTGGTGGGAGACAATGGCGCAGGCAAAACCAGCCTGCTTAAAATTCTGAGCGGCAATCTTACCATTGCGGACGCCGACGTCAGGCGTTTCGGCAGCATTGCCCTCATCGGCCAACTCGATGAACTCGACCTTGATGCGGCTCAGGGCAGTGGTGAGATGCTCTCCCGTCTCAACGTCGCCGGAGTGGCGCAGGAGACGATGAGCGGCGGAGAGGAGACACGCGCCAAGATTGCCTCTGCGCTCTCCCAGCAGGCAAGCGCGATCTTTGCTGATGAGCCTACGAGCCACCTCGACCAAGACGGCATCAGTCTTCTCGTCGGACAACTCAAGGCATTTGATGGAGCCCTGCTCATTGTGAGCCATGACCGTTATTTTCTCGATCAGGTAGTGGACAAGATCTGGGAGCTCAAAGACGGCGGTATTTCCGAATTCTGGGGTGACTACTCCGACTATCTGCGACAGAAAGAAGAAGAGCGCAAAGTTCAGGCGGCTCGATACGAAGAGGCGATGCGCGAGCGCGAGCGCCTTGAAGCCGCCATCGAAAAACAACGGAAAAAAGCACGGCAGGTCGACGCCAAGCAGAAGGGCGCAAAGAAAAGCAACGAGAATGCAGGTCGATTGGGACATCAGAAAGCAACCGGCACCAAACAGAAGAGGATGTACCAGGCGGCTAAGAACATGGAGAAGCGCCTCGAAGCGCTCGAAGGGATTGAGGCCCCTGACAGCATTCGCACCGTGCGGTTCCGCCAGAGCAAGGCCCTGGAACTGCATAGTAAATTTCCCATCTCGGCAGACGATTTCAACTTGAGCTTCGGCAACTGCATGCTCTATGACCACGCGAAATTCGAGATACCGCTCGGTGCCAAAGTGGCCATCACCGGTGGCAACGGTACAGGAAAGACCAGCCTGCTGAAGGCAATCGCTCGACGCGCCGACGGTATCAACATCTCTCCCAAGGCAGAGATCGGTTACTTCGAGCAAACAGGCTACAAGTTCGACGCCCGTCAGTCTGCGATCTCGTTCATGCAGGATGGTTGCGAGTACAGCATGACCGAAATCCGAAGCATCCTCGCCTCTATGGGAATCGGACCGCGTGACCTGGCAAAGGACGTTGGCGTTCTCTCGGGAGGCGAAGTCATCAAGCTGCTGCTCGCGAAGATGCTGCTGGGCAGATACAACATCTTGCTCATGGACGAGCCTGGAAATTACCTGGACATCAAGAGCGCCGAAGCCCTCGAGCAGATGATGAGCGCCTATGCCGGAACGATAGTGTTCGTCTCCCACGATAAGAGGCTGGTCGAGAACGTCGCAGACATTATTTACGAAATAAAGGACACCAAGCTAGTCAAAATCTTTCAGCGCGAATAGCCCTAAATGAGCAAGAAATAATCCCCGAACGGAGACAAGGGAGTAAAACGGCAAAGAAAGAGCCTCCGTCCCAACGCAGGGAACGGAGGCTCTTTAATCGCTTTTACTCATCTCCGTCGCTGGTGGCTTTGTCATGACTCTCGTACGAAACGAAACTCAGCGGCATAGTGCGGCACTCAAAATCGCAGGTCAGAACCCTGTCGTCCTACTCCCACTCGATGGTCGCGGGCGGCTTGGACGTGATGTCGTAGCACACGCGGTTGGCGCCGGGAACCTCGGCCACGATGCGGCCGGAGATGCGGGCCAGAACGTCATAGGGCAGCTTGGCCCAGTCGGCGGTCATGGCGTCGCTGGACTCGACGGCGCGCAGGATAATCGGACGCTGATAGGTACGCTCGTCACCCATAACGCCGACGGACTTAATGTCGGGCAGGACCGCAAAATACTGCCAGCAGCTGTGTTCGGAGTTGCGCTCGCCGGTCTGCTCAAACAGGCGCTGGTTGTAGGCGTCGAGCTCCTCGCGCACGATAGCGTCGGCGTTCTTGAGAATCTCGAGCTTCTCCTTATCGACCGCGCCGATGATGCGGATGGCCAGACCCGGGCCCGGGAAAGGCTGACGGAACACGATGTGGCCCGGCAGGCCCAGCGCCAGACCAAGTGCGCGGACCTCGTCCTTAAAGAAGTGGTCGAGCGGCTCGATGAGGTCGAAGTGCACGCCCTCGGGGAACGGGATCAGGTTGTGATGGCTCTTGATGGTGGCCGTCTTGCCGCCCGTCTTACGAGCGCCGGACTCGATGATGTCGGGGTAGATGGTGCCCTGAGCCAGGTACTTGACCGGCTTGCCATCGCACTCGAGCTGCTGGGCCACAGCGAAGAACTCTTTCCAGAACTGCGTGCCGATGATACGGCGCTTCTCCTCGGGCTCGGTCACACCGGCCAGAAGTTCGGCATAGCGGTCCTCGGCGTGGACGTGAATAAAGTCGACGTCGAACTGCTTGGTGAAGACCTCCTCCACCTGCTCGGGCTCGCCCTTGCGCAGCAGGCCGTGGTTGATGAACACGCAGGTCATCTGCTTGCCCACGGCGCGGGCGCCCAGCGCAGCCACGACGGAAGAGTCGACGCCACCGGACAGGGCCAGAATCACGCGGTCGTCGCCGACCTTCTCGCGGAACTCGGCCGTCATGGTCTCGACCAGGTTGTCCATGCTCCAGTTGGGCTCCAGGCCGCAGATCTCAAACAGGAAGTTGCTCAGCAGCTGCTGACCGTACTCGGAATGCTTGACCTCGGGGTGGAACTGCGTAGTGAAGATCTTGCGCTCAACGCACTCCATGGCGGCAACCGGGCACACGTCGGTGCTGGCGGTGACGGTAAAGCCTTCGGGCACCTCGGAAACGGCGTCGCGGTGGCTCATCCACACGGTCTGCTCCATGGGCGTGGAGTTAAAGAGCTTGGCGCCAGCCGTGCGCGTAATGGTAGCGCGGCCGTACTCGCCCACCTCGGAGTGACCGACCTTGCCGCCGAGCGTCACGGCCGTGATCTGATGGCCGTAGCAAAAGCCCAGGACGGGAAGGCCCAGGTCAAAGATGGCAGGATCGATGGACGGAGCGTCCTCGGCATACACAGAAGCCGGGCCGCCAGAAAGGATGAGCGCAGAGGCGTTCATCTCGCGAATCTCATCGGCCGAGATGTCGCAGGGAACGATCTCGGAATACACGTTGAGGTCGCGGACGCGACGGGCAATGAGCTGACCGTACTGCGCACCAAAGTCGAGTACGAGGACCTTTGCGGAAGCCTTTTGATCCATGGTTTCCCCCTCTTGTTGGCGGGGAGCCGGTGCCCACCCGCGTGAATGAACGAAAATAACTTTCATAGTGTACACGTTATATGGGGTTTCTCGTCCCTCGCAGCCATCAGCGCACGGCAAACGCACGACCGGGGCCCTATTTGACGGCAATTGGAGTGATACTAAACGTTACAGATGATGTAATACGTTTGAACATTGGACGCCCTGTGCCACAATACTGCCGAACGACTCCGCCTCTGCGGCGGCAAATACGATAGGAATACCAGCATGAAGCGCATCCTTCTCATCGCCACGGGCGGCACCATCGCATCGGCCGAGGACGGCAATGGCCTCTCCCCCGCCCTGACCGGTGAGGAGCTCGCCCAGAGCGTCCCCGAGATCTCGGGCCTCTGCGAGCTCGACGTCGTGCAGCCCATGAACATCGACAGCACCAATATGCGCCCCAGTGACTGGATGCGTATCCGCGACGTCATCGTCGAGGGTTATGCCGACCACGACGGCTTCGTGATTCTGCACGGCACCGACACCATGAGCTACACCGCGGCAGCGCTTTCCTACCTGATTCAGGACAGCCCCAAGCCCATCGTGCTCACCGGCTCGCAAAAGCCCATGGGCAATCCCTTTACCGACGCCAAGCTCAACCTGTACCAGAGCCTGCTCTATGCGCTCGACGAGCACTCGCATGACGTCTCGATCGTGTTTGGCGGCGTCGCCATTGCCGGCACACGCGCCCGTAAGCAGCGCACCATGAGCTTTAACGCGTTCATTAGCGTCAACTATCCGCCCATCGCCTATATCCGCAACGACCGTATCGTGCGCAGCGGGCTTCACGGCACGCATCAAGGCGAAAACCCGGTGCGCTTCTACGACCACATCGACCCACGCGTGTTTGTGCTCAAGCTCACGCCCGGCGTGAACCCTGGCGTTCTGGACGCTCTGGCCGATAGCTACGACGCCGTGATTCTGGAGACCTTTGGCATTGGCGGCATCCCCGAGTTCGGCGAGTCCGGCGAGTCGTTCCAAGAGGCAATTTTCCGCTGGGTCGATTCGGGCCGCACCGTCGTTATGACCACGCAAGTCCCCGAAGAGGGCCTTGACCTGGGTGTTTACGAGGTCGGCCGTGCTTACGCCGACCATCCGGGCATTCTGCGCGGCGATGACATGACCACCGAGACGCTCGTGGCCAAGACTATGTGGGCACTCGGCCAGTCACGCGATGCCGCCGAGATTCAGCGCCTGTTCTACAGCCAAGTCAACCACGACCGCGTCCCGATGGCGTAATTCAGTTGTCGACGGGTATCCCCTATTCGATACCCTCGAGAAGCTCTGACACCGTCATGCCAAGGGCGGGCGCGATCTTAAATAGAACCTTGAGCGTGAAATTTGCCGTTCCATCTTCGATTCTGTCGAGATAGGGGCGGCTGATTCCTGCTGCCACACAAAAATCGACCTTGGAGATACCAAGGTCCCTGCGCGTCTCTTCGACCCGCCTGCCAAGAATCTGTTTAGCACGTTCGTCCATGCAGACGAGTTTGAAATGGAGCCGAACATAAACGTAAACTATAGTTTACGTTTTGCCGAATACACAGGAGTTTTCTATGTCGGGTTCTTCGGTCCGCACGTACCGAGCCACGCTTCGCACAAACAGCGCACCGCCCAAGCTCGTCGTCGTTGAAGCAGAATGTCTTTCGCCCGATGAGCGCACAGCATTTGCATTGCTATCAAGTCGCGTCGCCGCCGTTCTGGTCCCTTGCCCGGCGCAAGGCGAACTTGCCATCCAATGCCAAGCGCACAGCTGCTCGCTCAATCAGGCTGCCGTAATCACAACCAGCCAACGCGGTCTGCCCCTTCTCCTAGAAGCCGGTACCGCGCTCACCCTTCGCGGCGCCGGATACGAAAACGAGGCCGCCGCCGATATGGTCTTTAAACCACGATCGAGCGGCGGCCTCGCAGCAGCCATTGAATATGCGTGCAGGCTCGTTGCCTAGAAGAACAAGTTAGAAACCAAAGCCAAAGCCCGTTCCGGTAATCGCCGAGTACATAAAGTAGACGTTGATTACGTTGAGAAACACACCCGTGATGCAGCCGTTTCGCA
>ERZ791903.3458-NODE-3458-length-9971-cov-4.490520_pt1 | contig 9971 bp, 10 predicted proteins | sample MGYA00510148_ERZ791903 | MGnify/ENA primary metagenome ERZ791903 (study PRJEB30046, sample SAMN00792080) | human gut metagenome | study: EMG produced TPA metagenomics assembly of the A metagenome-wide association study of gut microbiota in type 2...
GATGGAAGCGGATATCGGGTCCGCCAGGAGCTGAACCACCGGGGTATCCCCCGGGACCTGTGGGAGGAGCTTCTTTCTCAAATGCCCCCGGCGGAGGAAGCGGCGGAGCGTTATCTCCGCGCCCGCTGCCGGAATAAAACCGTGGACGAGGCGCTTCTTCGCAAGCTCTCCGCCGCCCTGCAGCGGCGGGGCTTTTCGTGGCAGGATATCCAGGCCATCCTTCGCCGGCTGGAATCCGAGATTCAGGAATAAAGGAAGATAAAACCGTGATCGTATCATTTATATCCCTGGGATGTGACAAAAACCGTGTAAACACCGAGCAGATGATGGCCCTGTGCCTGCAATCAGGCATGACGGTGCAGGAGGACTGCGCCGGAAGCGATGTGGTGGTGGTGAACACCTGCGGCTTCATCGACAGCGCCAAGCTGGAGGCCATTGAGACCATTCTCTCCGTGGCAGAGCTGAAGGCAGCGGGCCGGGTGGGCAAGATCCTGGTCACCGGCTGCCTGAGCCAGCGCTATCAGGCGGAGCTTTTAGAGGAGCTGCCGGAGGTGGACGGCATCATGGGTACCGGCAGCTACAGCGACATTGTTTCCGCCGTGGAGCAGGTGGCCGCCGGGCAGAAATTCAGCCGCTTTGCCGACATCAGCGGCCCAGTGGAGGAGCTGCCCCGGGTCATCTCCACCCCCATGCACTATGCCTACCTGCGCATTGCCGAGGGGTGCAGCAACCGCTGCGCCTACTGCATTATCCCGGCCCTGCGGGGCAAGTACCGCAGCCGCCGGATGGAGGACATCCTCACCGAGGCCAAGGCTCTCTCTGACAGCGGCGTAAAGGAGTGCATCGTCATCGCCCAGGACATCACCCGCTACGGCATCGACCTGTATAAAGAGAAGAAGCTGCCGGAGCTGCTGCGGGCGCTGTGCCAGCTGGATTTCCATTGGATCCGCCTGCACTACCTCTATCCCGACAGCATTACCGATGAGCTGATAGATACCATCGCCGCTGAGCCGAAAATTTGCAATTATATGGACATCCCCATCCAGCACTGCAACGACGACATCCTCCGGGCCATGCGCCGCCGGGAGACCAAGGCGGGGCTGCACCAGCTGTTCAAAAAGCTCCGCAGCCGTATTCCCGGCCTGGTGCTGCGCACCAGCATCATCACGGGCCTGCCCTATGAGGACGAGGCTGCCTTTGAGGAGCTGTGTGTCTTCCTGCAGGAGGAGAAAATCCAGCGGGCCGGCGCCTTCCCCTATTCCCCGGAGGAGGGGACCCCGGCAGCCAAAATGCTCAACCGGGTGGATAGCGACCAGGCCCAGAGCCGGGCGGAGCTTATCATGCAGCTGCAGAGCCAGGTGATGGACCAGTTCAACGAAAGCCGCCTGGGCACCACCCTGGAGGTGCTGTGCGACGGCTTTGACCCCCAGGCCATGGCCTACGTGGGCCGCAGCTGGGCCGAAAGCCCCGGCATCGACGGCGTGATTTATTTTACAGCGGACCGGGATGTTCAGCCCGGCCAATTCGTGCCCGTGCGCATCACGGGCATTATGGACGGCGATCTCACCGGCGAAGTGACAGAGGAGGAATAAGGTCATGAAAATGAACACAGCCAACAAATTGACCCTGCTGCGGGTGTTTCTCATCCCGGTGTTCCTGGTGGTATACTACCGGGGCTTCGCCGGGAGCCGGTATATAGCCTTGGGCATCTATGCCGTGGCCTGCCTGACGGACCTGCTGGACGGCTACATCGCCCGGCACTATAACCAGGTGTCCGACTTCGGCAAGTTCGCCGATCCCCTGGCGGACAAGTGCCTGGTCATGGCGGCCCTGTGCTGCTTTGTGGAGAGCGGCGAGTTTTTCGGCTGGGTCCTGGCCGTGGTGCTGCTGCGGGAATTCGCCGTCAGCGGTATGCGCCTGGTGGCCGTGGAGAAGGGCCGGGTCATCGCAGCCGGGTGGTCCGGCAAGGTCAAGACCGCCAGCACCATGGTATGCATCTGCCTGATCCTCTTCGGCATCCCCCAGTGGCTGAACTATGTCTGCCAGGGGATCATCCTGGTGACCACGGTATATTCCGGCGTGGAATATTTCGCCAAAAACTGGGACGTGTTCAAGGAAAACTGAGAAAAAATACCCCCTGCAACGCTCCATTGCGCAAATGCAACGCCCCGGCGGTGGTGTGCAACGGAAAAAACTGCTACTCTTTTTTCAACCGACAGGGCGAAAACGCGCCCTGACCATGTAAAAAGGGAGGCGAACACTATGAAAAGAAAATTTGGCGCACCGGCACTGCTGCTGGCGGCGGTGCTGGTGATGGGCTGTCTGATGATCCGCGCGGCGGACGGGGCGGAAGCACCGCCGCTGACAAAGAAAAACCTCTCGGAAGAGGAGTACCTGCAGGCGGTGACGGAGATCATGACGGACTATAAAGCGGATCGCCAGGCCACTCTGAATCGGCTGGCTGAGTTGGACACGGAGTTGGTGTGCCCGCCGCAGGCCAGTTGGTGCAGAAATGTTTCTTCCACCAGCATCTGGACAAAGCCGGCGGCCTATACGATGAGCGTGTATGGGCTGCGGCGGCAGGGGGAGGATCTGTACAGACTCATTTGGACGGTGACCTGCGAGGCCCGTGAGGCCCGTCCGGGATATCTGGACTGCGTGAGCCTGGAGTGGGACGCCTGGGTGGCGGAGTTTTACAGCGGCATGGGCGACCAAGTCTTTTCCACCATGCAAAAGCCGGGGGTGGGTGTGATGCTGTTCAATTTGCAGGATGTGAGTATGAAGCAGGGCGACAGCTCCTCGGGCATGATCTGCGTTACCGCCAAAGAGGCTGGGAAACTGTACTTCGGTGCCAAGCTCACCCATACCTACACCTGGGATACCGATCAGAACCAGGTTTACTATGAACTGATCCCCTCCACCGAAGCGGACATGAGCCTGCATATAGACGGCTGCCACACCTACCGGGTCAAAATCAACCGCGGTACGGATTTTTGGCAGCAGTGGGCTGAGCAGTGCATAACTCTGGAAACTGGAAAGGAGGCGGCGGCATGGAGCTGACCTTTGGCCAAAACCTGGCAAAAGAGCGGAAACAGGCGGGCATATCCCAGGAGGAGCTGGCAGAAAAGCTACATCTGACCCGCCAAACTATTTCCAAGTGGGAGACCGGTGCATCTGCGCCAGATGTAGAGGGGCTGCGGGCCCTGTGCCGGGCACTGGACGTGTCCGCTGACCGATTGGTGGAGGGGGCGGGGCAGGAGCCAAAACTCACCCGGGACCGGAAAGATCTGTTCAATGGTTTTTTTTACAGTTTTTTGTTGGTGATGTTCGCCGCCGGGGTGGCCATGCGCATCGTGAACCATATTAATATTGAGATATACAGTATTTGGATCACCCAGGCGGCAAATCTCATGATGCTTTTGCCTGTCGTTACGTTTTTCGCCATGGCTGCAGTCCACTTGTTTCGCAAGAAAAAGCCCAAGGAGAACTGACCGGATACCTCTCTCTGCCGCGCCTTGACAAGGGGTGGGAAAACTGTTATGATAAGGGTAATTTCATAGCGCGTTGATCGGAAAGAGTACGTGCCACAGCTTTTCTGAGAGAGGGGCGGTCACCGGCTGCAAGCCGCCCTGTGAAGCGGCGCGGAAAGTGCGTCCGGGAGCGCGGGGGATGCAGATGCCCTCCGCCCGGCCTTGCGGAAAAGGCCCCATTGAGTGACAAACGAGAGTGGAACCGCGAATTTTTTCGCCTCTCATGCCTGCGGGCATGGGAGGCGTTTTTAGTTGGAGCCAACTCGTAGGGGCGGACGCCCCTGTCCGCCCGCCCGGGCTTGTGCCGCATTTCCTGTTACAATCCCGTAGGGGACGATGCCCACATCGTCCCGCCCCACCGCACCACTTGTAATGTGTCATAGCGAGACCAGTGACCGAAGTCACTGGTCGTGGCAATCCGCATCCACCGTCCCCAATAAAAAGGCTCCCCCTGCGTAAGGAGAGCTGGCACGGCGCAGCCGTGACTGAGGGGTCGTCACCCCCGCAAAATCGTCTATATCGTCTATATAATAAAACTGCAACCATAAAGGAGACCTGACCATGTATCTGTATAATTCCGCCACCCACAAGAAAGAGGAGTTCAAGACTCACACCCCCGGCCATGTGGAGATGTACACCTGCGGCCCCACGGTGTATCACTTTGCCCACATCGGAAACCTCCGCAGCTACATCATGGAGGACGTGCTGGAGAAGTACCTGCGCTATGCCGGGTATGATGTGAACCGCGTCATGAACATCACCGATGTGGGCCACCTGACCTCCGATGCCGACGAGGGCGAGGACAAGATGCTCAAGGGCGCCAAGCGTGAGCATAAGACCGTCATGGAGATCGCCAAGTTCTACACCGATGCCTTTTTCGAGGATTGCCGCAAGCTGAACATCAAGCGCCCGGATGTGGTCCAGCCCGCTACCGGCCTCATTGACGATTATATCAAGATCATCACCAAGCTTCTGGACACCGGCTACGCATATCTCGCCGGCGGCAATGTGTACTTCGACACCTCCAAGCTGGAGCGGTACTATATTTTCAACGAGCACAACGAGGAGGACCTGGCCGTGGGCGTCCGGGAGGGCGTGGAGGAGGACACCAACAAACGCAATAAAAATGACTTTGTGCTGTGGTTTACTAAGTCCAAGTTCGAGGATCAGGCCCTGAAATGGGACTCCCCCTGGGGTGTGGGCTACCCCGGCTGGCACATTGAATGCTCCGGTATATCCATGAAGTATAATGGCGAATATCTGGACCTCCACTGCGGCGGCGTGGATAACGCCTTCCCCCACCACACCAATGAGATCGCCCAATCTGAGAGCTACCTGGGCCACCCCTGGTGCCCCCACTGGTGCCATGTGGCCCACCTGAATACCGAGGGCGGTAAGATGAGCAAGTCAAAGGGCGAGTTCCTCACCGTCTCTCTGCTGGAGGAAAAGGGCTACGACCCTTTGGCCTACCGCTTCTTCTGCCTGCAGAGCCACTACCGCAAGAGCCTGGTGTTCTCCTGGGAAAATTTGGATAACGCCACCGTGGCCTTTAACAAGCTTATTGCCAAAATCGCGGCCCTGGACCCGGGCGACGGCCCCGTGGACGAAGCCGCTGCGGCGGAGCTGAAGGAGAAATTCTCCAAGGCCATGGATAACGACCTGAATACCTCTATGGCCGTTACGGTGCTGTATGATGTGCTCAAGACCAAGACCAATGGCGCCACCAAGTGCGCCGTGCTGGCGGATTTCGAAAGCGTATTGGGCCTGAAGCTGCTGGAAAAGGCAGCTGACCAGCGCAAAAAGCAGGCCCAGATGGCGGCCCAGCCCGCACTCTTCACCGTGGTCAGTGAGAGCGGCGAGGAGGATGCCAATGTGGAGGCGCTGATCCGCCGGCGTCAGGATGCCAAAAAGGCCAAGAGCTTTGCCGAGGCTGACCGCATCCGTGATGAGCTGAAGGCCCAGGGCGTGGAGGTCATCGACGTGCCCGGCGGCGCTAAGTGGAAGCGCATTTGATGGCAGGGAATCTATTAAAAACATATTAATTCAAAAAACACATCCGCTTGGCGGATGTGTTTTTTTGAAATTGCCTGAAAAACAGAGGCTTCTCTGATTACAGATACTCCATAGGGGTGTGCTGACAGACCTGGAGGATCTTGGCCTGCAGAGCCTTGAGATCCAGAAAGGTCTCCGGCTTCTTGCTGCTGTCCCGAAGCAGGGCGGCGGGGTGATACAGCGCCGTCATCTGCACGCCGCGTTTCTCAAAGAACTGCCCGTGCTCCTGGGTAATCTTGAAATCGGGCTTTATCAGCTCTGCGGCGGCGATGCGGCCCAAACACACAATGATTTTCGGACGCATCATGGCTACCTGGCGGCGCAGATAACCGATGCAGGCGTCCTTCTCCGTGTTCAGCGGATCCCGGTTCTGAGGTGGGCGGCATTTGACAATGTTGGTGATGTACACCGTCTCTCGCTTCAGACCGATCATGGCCAGCATATCATCCAGCAGCTTTCCGGCGGCCCCCACAAAGGGCAGGCCCTGCTCGTCCTCGTTGGCGCCGGGGCCCTCACCGATGAACAGGACCTCCGCCTCCGTATTCCCTACGCCGAACACCACATTTTTCCGGGTTGCCGATAGGGCACAGGCACGACACCGGCTACATTCATTTTGCAATTCTTCCCAGGGCGTCATGAACTAAACCTCCCAAGTTTAAATTTTTCCATGGGCATAACCTACCTGCTTCGGTGAAACACTGATGGGTGAGGTGAGCGGATATGCAGTGGTTTTGGTTTTTCTTTTTTTACAGCCTTGGGGGATACGGGCTGGAAAAGGCGTATGCCTTTATCACCCGGCCCCGGCATCGGGTGCGCAAGTGCTTTTTACTGCTGCCCCTTTGCCCGGTGTACGGCCTGGCTATGACGGCGGTGCTGCGCCTGGCCGGGGGAGAGGAGAGCTTCTGGCGGCTGGCCCTTTATGGGGGCATCCTGTGTACGGCGGTAGAATATGCGGTGCATTTCCTGTATGAAAAGTGCCTGGGGGTGCTGTTTTGGGATTACAGCGGCACCCATTTGGATCTGAATCGCCGGATATGCTTTCCCTTCAGTGTGGCCTGGGGGGTGCTGTCGGCCCTGGCGGTGCGGTATGTGCAGCCCAAGCTGGCACCTGTAGCTGCAGCCATAGCGCCGGAGGTCACCCTGGCCGCCCTGCTGCTGCTGACAGCGGACAGCTTTTTCGCCGTCCGCCTGCTGCGGCGCAGCCATAACATCGACCTGCTGGGACTAAAAAACCTGTGGCGGGAGCTGCACCGGGCCTGATACGCCGGGGCAGACTGCATTTTTTAAACCGGGTCAGACATAGCGCGACAGCCAATCGTGGATGTCACCGTACACCGTATTCTGCATGGCCTTTTCGTTGAGAATCTCGTGCCGCAGACCCGGATAGAGCTTCAGCGTCACATCCTTCACCCCGGCAGAGCGGAAAGCGTCACAGGAGCGCTGTACGCCTTTGCCCATGGCTCCCACGGGATCATCCTGACCGGAGATAAACAACACCGGAGTATTGGGGTCCATCTTCACCAGATTCACATTCTTTTGGTTGAAACGGATACCTCCCAACATATCCCGGAACAGGCCCACGGTGGCGTCCGCCCCGCACATGGGATCGGCGATGTAGCGGTCTACATTTTCCGTGTCCGCAGAGAGCCAATCGAAGCCCGTGCGGTTGGGGGCGAAGGCCCGGTTGTAGCCGCCAAAGGCCAGCTCGGTGATGAAATTGCTGGTGGAGGCGCCGCCGTTTTTATAGAAGAAGCGCTTGGCTACCAAATTGCCGCCGGTGAGCATATAGCCCGGCTGCCAGCCGGTGCCCATGAGGATGGCGGCCTGCTTTTCCCCGGGATAGCGGATGAGGTACGAGCGGGTGAGAAACGACCCCATGCTGTGGCCCATAATGAGCTGCGGCAGGCGCTTATAGCGCTTGGAGAGGATCAGGTGCAGGCCGTGGATGTCATCCACTGCGTGCTTCCAGCCGTCCTTTTCACCGAAATATACCGGCGTGCCGCCCTCGGGGAGGGATTGGCCGTGGCCCAGATGGTCGTGGCCCGCCACCACGATGCCCTGCTCGTTGAGATACCGGGCAAAATCGTCATAGCGCTCAATGTGCTCTGCCACGCCGTGAGCGATTTGCAAAACGGCCCGGAATTTGATTTTCTCATCCGGGATCCACAGGCAGGCGTGGAGCTGCGTTTTCCCATCCGAGGAGAGAAAACGGAAATGTTCACAATTTGTCATAGAATCGGCGCTCCTTCCGTGGTATACTTGCATCCATGAGGATGCCATTGATTTACCGGTAGTATACCACGCCGGTGCGAAAAAGAAAAGAGGAGAGACCCATGGAGCAGTATATTTTAGCCCTGGACCAGGGAACCACCAGCTCCCGCGCCATCCTGTTTGACCGCCGGGGGCAGATCGCCTCGGTGGGGCAGTATGACTTCCCCCAGATCTATCCCCAAACCGGCTGGGTGGAGCACGACCCGGGGGACATTTGGAGCTCGGAGAGCCGGGCGGCGGCAGACGCCTTGCGTCCGCTGCGGCCGGGCCAGGTGATGGGCATCGGCGTTACCAACCAGCGGGAGACGACGGTGCTGTGGGACAAAAAATCCGGCGAGCCGGTGTATAACGCCATCGTATGGCAGTGCCGCCGGACGGCAGAGCTGTGTGAGGAGCTGAAAAAGCAGGGCCTTACGGAGCGGATTCAGTCCACCACCGGCCTGCTGCTGGACGCCTATTTCTCCGCCACCAAGATCCGCTGGATACTGGATCATGTGCCCGGCGTCCGGGAACGGGCCCTGCGGGGAGAGATCCTGTTCGGCACGGTGGAGACGTATCTCATCTGGAAGCTGACGGGTGAGCATGTAACGGACTTTTCCAACGCCTCCCGGACCATGCTCTTTGACATACATAAGCTGCAGTGGGACGAGGAGCTGTGCGCTCTGCTGGGCATCCCTATGGCCATCCTGCCCCGGCCCGTTTCCAACAGCGAGACCTATGGCTATGTAAAGCCCGGTATCCCGGGCTTTGAAAAGGTGGCGGGCGTACCGGTGTGCGGCGCAGCGGGAGACCAGCAGGCAGCCCTGTTCGGCCAGGGCTGCTTTACTCCCGGAGAGGCCAAAAATACCTACGGCACAGGCTGCTTTACCCTGATGAACGTGGGTGCGGAGCCTGTGCGCAGCCGGGCAGGGCTGGTGACTTCGGTAGCGTGGCAGGTAAACGGCGAGACGAATTACGCCCTGGAGGGCAGCGTTTTTAACGGCGGCAGCACCATCCAGTGGCTGCGGGACGAATTGAGGATCATTGACTCCGCCCCCCAGATCAACGACCTGGCGGCCACGGTACCCTCCTCCGGGGGCGTTGTGGTGGTGCCGGCCTTTACGGGCCTGGGTGCTCCCTATTGGGATATGTACGCCCGGGGGACTATTCTGGGCTTGACCCGGGGGACCGGGCGGGCGCACATTGCCCGGGCGGTGCTGGAATGCATAGCCTTCCAGGTGACGGATCTGATGCTGGCCATGCGCCAGGATGCCGGTTGTGACATCGCCCGCCTGCGGGTGGACGGCGGCGCCAGCGTCAGCAATCTGCTTATGCAGATGCAGGCCGACAGCCTGCGCATCCCCGTGGATCGGCCCGCCATGGTGGAGACCACGGCCTTCGGCGCGGCAGCTCTGGCGGGGCTGGCCTGCGGTATGTGGAGCAGCCTGGAGGAGCTGCAGGCCCTGCGCCGCAGCGACCGGGTGTTCCTGCCCCAAAGGATCCAGAGCGAGTGCGACGAGGAGTACCGCCTGTGGAAGCGGGCGGTGAGCCGGGCGGCAGATTGGATCGAGCATTAAAGTGCCTCAAAAACTCTCGGGACCGTCCCTATGAAATCCTTGCAAAGCAAATATAAATTGTGTATAATAGACAAAACTGCAAAATATGAAAGGAGATATTTACTATGGCATTTTTTGATGAACTGGGTAAGAAGGCACAGGCTTACGCCGGCGTAGCCGTGGATAAGGCAAAGGATTTGGCGGGCACCGCCAGTGAAAAGGCAAAGACCGCCGCAGAGACGGCCAAGGTCAACATGGCTATCATGATGGAGCAGCGGGAGCTGGACAAGAACTATAAGGCCATCGGCGAGTGGTTCGTGTCCGAATACGCAGAGGAGATCCCCGAGGCGGTGAAGGACGTGGTGGAGGCGGTGAACGCATCCAAGGCCAAGATTGCCGAGCTGGAGGCCTCCAAGCCCCAGAAGGAGGAGCCCATTGCAGAGGAGGAGCCGGCAGAGCGCGTATGCCCCGTGTGCGGCGTGACCGCCAACAGTAAGTTCTGCCCCGAGTGCGGCGCACCCATGAGCGAGCCCAAGGAGTAAGCGGCTCAATCAGCTAAAACAAAAAAGGGCGGCGCCTTGAG
>ERZ791903.3461-NODE-3461-length-9969-cov-2.715049_pt1 | contig 9969 bp, 6 predicted proteins | sample MGYA00510148_ERZ791903 | MGnify/ENA primary metagenome ERZ791903 (study PRJEB30046, sample SAMN00792080) | human gut metagenome | study: EMG produced TPA metagenomics assembly of the A metagenome-wide association study of gut microbiota in type 2...
GCAAGGCAGAACTCAAAAGAATCGATTTACTCATTCTTGATGACTTTTTAATCGAGCATAGAGGCCTTGAACCGTTCGATTAGGAAGGTAATTAAAACCCGAACAATGTTCCCGACGGATGACTCAGTTTACAAACTCGTCTACCTGGCAATAAAAAACGCTACTAAAGACTGGAGCAAATCAGTTTTTAGATGGCGTCAGGCGATGCTTCAATTCGTTGTAATGTTTGGAGATCGGTTCAAGCAAGGATAAAATGGTGGGATGAGCGAAAGCGCCGGAGGGGCTGTTCGCTTGTTCCACTACGTTCTACAAGCGAACAGCCCCTCCGAAGAGCAACCTAAGTTATGAATTTAGGGCAGACACAAAATTTGAGACACTCCCCTCTTAATCTGATGCAACACTTATCACCGTGTTTAGTTAGCTGATCGCGCTTGTGAGTGAGGGAGATCGCACCACTGCGAAAACCGTTCGAACTTGAGAAAAATCATGTCAGGACTCATTCCGTTTAACATGCTTTATTGCTATAGGTTTCCTCTAGATTCTGTCTCGCCACTTCGCCGTCGCCGAGTTGATACCTCCTCTTTGAGCGAGCTCAGGATATGCATCCTAAAGAAGTGAGCAATGCTGGGCGATCAATGAAAATTCCCGCTCCGTAATTTTTACCACGGAGCAGAAATTAAAATTTAAAAGATCTGGAGCGGTAAATATAGGCAAAAGGCATACGATTGTGCAAAAAAGGCGCGCAACAAACAAGATATTTAAGCGTTTCTCTTTAGATACAATCGACCAGAAAGGAACTTAACAAAATCAAGATAAACATTTTGTAAAAGCTTCCTTAAACTTCTTTTAACAGAGAGACCGTTGCCATCCGCTTCTTATAACAATACTTCAGAGAGAAGGGTCGATTTGAAAATCCAAATGGAGAGGTTCATCTCTTTTTTTATTTACTGCATATGCAGTTTTTAAACCAGAGGGCTTTTCATCATTCACTAGTATCCTCTCACCCATCGGAACATCAAAAATTAGAGCATCATAGCCTATTCCTTGAGATCTTAAGAAATCCTCAAGTAATTGCTTATATTTTTCTGATCTTGCAGTAAGTAAGATAACTTTGTCTTTTTTATTCAATTTTGAAAAAAAATCTTTCACTCCATCTAAGACCACATCTCCATCATTTAGATATCCGTTATGTCTTAAGAGCGTTCCATCTATATCTAAAATCCAAGTTTTAGGAAGAGCAGACAATTTCATAAATAAGCCTTAAACATTTACCTTCTATTTAAAATTTACATAAAGCACGAACTCTCCATCACGCCTTTATAAAATGCACCACAAATACTATCGAAATCATCCCACGCATAGGTCGTCAAACTTAACCAAATCAATGCATGAAGAATTTCAATCTTTCTTTTTGAAACATTTGGGAGAGAGGAAAAGAAATAATCTTTCATATCTGACCAATTATTGGGAAGAATAAAGATTTCAACTCCTTCCGCCTCAATAGTTAAATCAAACCTTTTCCGATTGAATTGATCATAATTACCTACAAGGGAATAATAAACTTTGGCCCAATCGTAATCAGGATCACCGTAATAGAAAGTATTTCCAAAAGATCCTCTGGGGTCAATAAAATAGACCTTATTTTCTACCCTATCAAAAAGGGTATTTGAAAATGTTGGATCTCCGTGGATAAGGCAAAATTTATCGGGTAGGATCTCTTCAACAGTTTTCCTAATCAATGGTACGGAAAATAGAGGATTTTTGTAATATGTGCCATTGATTTTTATAAATTCTCTATCTGCAAATGGGACCAAACTTTTTATCTTATCCAATCGCGAAAGAGTTTTATCAAGATACATAGAGAGGCAATCATCTTCATTGGCTTCTTTCTCCCCCTCTGCCTGATGAAGCTGATTCAAGGCTCTAAGGACGTTCCCCAGAATTTCTCTTTTATTTGATTGTGTTAGACAATTGTACTCCCAAATATTTTTACCCTTTAATTTTTCCAAAACAAGTGGGTCAAAAGAAAAAATTTTAGGCAAAAAACAAAAGTCAAATTTATCAGAATGCTTATACCAAGCTACTTCTATTTCTCCTAAGATTTTTCCCTGTTCATTAATTCCTTTTTTTGTAACGGTATCCTTATTGAAAATCACTTGATTAAAAGGTCTACAACCTGTCGTTTTACCCTCAATTTCCTCGAACGACTTTATTGTTCCAACCTCGGTAACATCTTCAAGATAAAACGCTTTAAAGCTTAATCCCTTAGCTTTAAGCCAAGGAACTAGAGCACCATGATCTGGAACATCAGAGAGTTCCTTTCTATTTTTAAATAAAAAAAGGCCGGCAACACCTTCAGAATTTGAGCTTTCATGGACAAATTCATTATTTCTAAATGACCACCTACACGGAAAGGAGCTGGAAAGGCCAACATAATTTGAATCTATTTCATCGCTCTTGAGGAAAGATGGAAGGGAAAAATTTTCTTCAAAAAATAAGTCACACCATACAATTAAAATAGGTTCATCGTCTGGTATATCCTTCAAGCATTCAGAAATACCTGAGGCAGTTCCATTCCCTGGGGCATCTACGACTATCGGGTTGTATTGGGCGCCGAATACCTTAATATATTTTTTTAAAATGTCCTTTTTGTAGTCGGCTATGACATAAATCTGATTACCTTTAAATGCTTCAAATGCAGAGAATATCAAAGGTTTATTTTTGACCGAAACAAGGCATTTAGGTTTGTTTCGCGTAAAATTCTCTAACCTCGTACCTTTTCCGCCCGCTTGTATTATAACCTTCATAAGTAACCTCAAATTTTAGAGTCAATAAGTTGTTGAATGTGCAATAACCCAGAGACCTTACCCGATTCATCGGTCACTATCAGTTGATTAATCTTATAGGATCGTAAAAGTTCAAGAGCGTCGTAAGCTAGTGCTGCCTCATTAATTTGTTTTGGCGATTTTGTCGCAACATCAAGGACCGAGGCATCAACCAAAGATTTTCCTTCCTTGAGATACCTACAAAGATCTCCCTCAGTAAAAATACCAACAGGCGAAGAATTTTCATCGACAACAATAAAACACCCTACGTGGCTGTGTACTAATGTACTCAGACCATCGAGTAAGGTCGCATCTTGGGGAACTATCGGACTTTCATCCCTGCCTCTCATTACATGACTTACTCTTAAAGTCAACCTTCTCCCAAGTCGTCCAGCTGGGTGTGAGAATGCAAACTTCTCCTTCGTTAGGCCCGTAATTTTTGCACAAGCACATGCTAAAGCATCCCCAAGGGCTAACGTACAAGTTGTGGAAGTTGTTGGTGCTAAACCTATAGGACATGCTTCTTCAACTGTGGGCAAAAGCAGAACAGTATTGGAATGAGTGGCAAGAGTACTTTGTTTATTGGATGTTATAGCCAAAATTGGGACATGAAGCTCTAACACGGTAGGCAAGATTTTAAGCAACTCTTCCGTCTCGCCAGAATTTGAAATAGCTACAAACACGTCATCTCTTTCGAGAAGACCAAGATCTCCATGAGCCGCCTCAGAGGGATGTATAAAAACAGAGGGGAGGCCGACAGAAGTGAATGTCGCAGCGAGCTTTTTTGCAATTAGACCTGACTTCCCAACTCCAGAAAAGACTATCTTTCCTCTCTTGTTTGTTAACAGGAACACCCCGTCGATAAAGCTATCATCCAAACTATCGGAAAGAATTTCAATTCCTTGTTGCTCTAGGTATAATGCCTTCTTTCCTATATCTAAAAGCTCCTCTGTTGTAACTGCCATTTAAACTCCAATTAAAAAAGGAAGATAACACTGTCAAGCAGGATATCCTCTCTAGTTGATCATAAATCTAGTTGTTATTATAACCGTCGTGTAGCTAAGCTAGCCCTTAGACCAATACTCTCGGTTCAGCACAAAAATGTCCAAGTTATTGTAAATTTAGTCTTTTACTCTCTGTTGTCTGATCATTAAATTTTCTAAGTGCACAATCCAATGACTATTTTTTACAACATCACGTCAAAGTTCATTTTCAATGACGTAAAGCCTCATTACTTTTTCCAATTGCAAAATTGTTTCTTCTAAATTAATAAACAAATAATTAAAAGTCAAAACAATTATATGTGCTTTAGATCTGAAACGATTTTAGTTGATTAGATTTTTGTCTATAAACAAACTACTTTGCTTTAAAAACTAAGCCCATTCGATTTTTTAGAATTTTGACGAGGTTTTAAAGCCAACTATTTTTAGTTTTTTTCTGTGATGAAATCAGATGGTAAAGTTTTTAACCGAATCTGCTTAGAAACGGGGTTGAAGCCTAATATTCCGACCCTTGATGCCGCCATTCTCGAAGACATAAAACGGTTCCATTTATTTAATTTACCTGCTGTCGCCTTTTCTGTTCAGGATTTTGATGAAACGATCGCCGCTTATCTTCCTTATCCGATCTTTAAAGTTGCTCCGTTGCGCAGAGTTGCCAAAGAATCGAAGAAAATTTTCTCTTCGACTGCCGACAGTATCCGCCTTCTTAATGCTTACGCAGATGGTGACAACGTACTCTACACAAACCTTGAAGATCGTCTAATGAAAGCCGCTAGATTTTTCTCTCGTCAGAAATTTATGGAGACAGTTATTGCTTGGGCTTTCATCTATTTCTATCTAAAGAACCGCAAAGCGCATCGCTGTTTTACGGCCATCTCTTTCCTGCTCCCTTCTAAAACTCTTTTGACTTACGTCAACCGCTTTGAACATTTGTTAGAAGAAGACGCTTTCACATCCAAAGAAAAGGCTCAGGAAAATCAAACGCATCGTATCTGGCGAGCATTGTCGGTTTTGAAAGAACCTCTCCTTCTTAATCCTCATTTAGCGTCGTTTCTTCAAACAATCGCACCGCATTTGCACCGAGAAAAATTCCCGATGCTTGCCCTTGAGCATATTCCAGATCTCTACGATTAGACATCCGAACTGCAAGGGAAGATCGACAGTAACATGAACGGAGCATTAGAAGAGTTTGCTAAACGTTACGCGATCGAATCCGGAATTAGTCTTTCTAATCCTCCTTCAGCACTCTTAAACAAGAATCGCGGAATCAGCAAGGGGAGAATGAACGCCTATGGTTTGGATGTTCCGGTTGGAATTTCGAACAAACCGTTTGTCTATGCGTTCATTGATGTCACCATCCGCATGGCCTCCGATGTTAAACATCGTTTCGGATTAACCAATCAAAAAGCGGCTCTTTTCGTGCTCTACACATTACAGCATCTGCCCTTCTTTAATCTTCAAACAGATTTCCGCAACATTAAGACTTCTAAGTTGTGGCCGGCTTTGATCAAAATGTCTGTGGCAGTCGCTCCCGGTCCCTTTGTCTCTTTCATCATCGCTTCTTTGCGTCACAACGGGCCTTTGGATTATGAAGGATGGACATCCGCCGGTTGCCCTAAAAAACTCGCTCCCTTTAATTCTCCTAAAGGGTTTCGCAGAGATGCTCGAAAGAGTCTTCGGCTGTTAAATCAATGGTGTAAATCACTCCTTAAATCCTTCCTTCATTTTCATCATCACAATAACTACCCCTTCCATGCCAATCGTCGATTGTCTGAAGCCTTTTAACCAATTCGACCGCCAATATGTTCAGTCATTGATCGATGAGTTGAGACGAGCTGCCGGAGACCTGTTCACCCCTACTGCGACAAGTTAGGAAATCAAAAAAATCGTAGACACTAGAACCTACAGAGGCATAAAGCCTCTACTTTATTGTTTAGGTGATAAAGACAGAAAAAACTACAACATATAATGTCCCGTTTGTTGAGCATCTAGACTGTCTTCAAAGACAAAAACGCCCTCTTCATCTAATTACCAAAGGGACAACAGTAAAAGCCGCCGAAATCCATACTCCAACCAAATCGGCCCTAAGTCAACGGAGTCCGAGTCTTCAAAAATGTCCTAACGCCGAAGTCCGTCAGGAAGAATTGTCAAAACTGAGTTACAAACTAATAGGTTAGCTAAAGAAGAATAAAGACAACTGACCAAAAGCTCTTATTCCTAAAACAATTCAAATGACAGCTAAAAAACCACCTAAGTTACAAGTAGTTCGATCCGCATCATCCGTCTAACTACTCTATTTAATTCTCAAAACGATTCCAAATCGGCAGGTTTTGCGGCCAATCGAGAGAGTATTTACTTAACGAATACCTCTCGACCCTTTTTGAATTCCTTCGAGGAAATGTAGCTAAGTAACAGACCATTCACTCGTAACCTTACACTTAAATAGCATCCTAACGAAACAACCTAAGCCGCTTTTGTGAAAAGATCTTTACAGCTTCGTTTTATCGAAAAAACCTTTCGGTTATCAACCACACCAAAAATATCCTGAGATAATACAAATATAACAACTAACCGAGGACTTCAAAAATGGACTATGCGTAATAGATAACGAAAAACATGAAAAACCTCAAAACGAATAAAACTGCTCTCCTCTGTCTAACTGCAGTTTCTTCTTTCTCATTACTATTCCACTGCCCCGTCTACGCTTTCGACAATCCCATCGACACCTCGCATAAGAACTATTTCAATTCTCGAAGAGAAAATCCTTGGGATAAAAATTCTGATGTTTCCTGGTGGGCCCAGCCAATCCTCGATCAGGGAAGCACCATGTTTTGCTGGAGCTTTTCAGGTGCATCCGCAGCCGCTGACCAACTTAACAGATCTCTTAGAGACGCAGGAAAATTAACCCAGTCCTCAATGGTCCGTTTCGATCCTTTTTACAATGGATGGTTAAAAACATTCCCTAGTCTGGACACCGCTTGGGAATCAAAGATTTTCACAAAACCGGACATCGTTTTTGACAATCCTTTTGAAACTGCTATCAATCAATTAGGCAGTGAGCTTCCCTTTTTTGTAAGTACGCTTCAATGGGGCCTAAAAAAAATGGAGGGCGTCGATTTCAAATTTGCGCCAGTCGAAACTTCAGATAGTTTTACGACTCTAAAAGAAAGTTTTTATATCGTTTCAGGCTTTTTGAACCGCGACAAAGAAACTCAAAAACTTGTAAAAGACAATCTGGAAAAGTACGGCTCCTTGACTGCCTCTCTTCATGTTGCGCAGGACCTAGAGTCGCTTTTTAAAATCAGCGATGATGGTTTGATTCTCAATTCAGATGAAAATCTTCCCGAGAATCATCAGGTCCTCTTAGTCGGTTGGGATGATGAGTTCGAATTCGCTGGAACTTCTAAAAAAGGTGCATGGCTCATCCAAAACAGTTGGGGCACGGATTATTCATGCTATTTTTGTCAAAAAGATCAGGGATACCTATACGTCCCATATGACGATCCGACTCTCTCTGATTTAGGACTCGCTCTGCCGGAAACCGATCGGTTTAAATACACTACTCTCGAAACTGCTTCGGGAGGAGCCTTTTCCGACTACTTAACCTTTAATACCCACTTTAGTTTCGTCAACCGACATCGTTCAAGCAGCAATCAATTTCTAAGATCAGTGACTTTTTTCAACCCCGCTGAAGACACTCGATTCAGTATCAGGATTTACAACAGTAATTCTGAGTTAATCGGTGAACAAACCGGCAGATTCGGTCAAGGCGGTTTAGAAAAAGGAATCGGGATGAGGACGATAGAATTGGATCGGCTCGTTCTTCTGCCAAAAGACCAGTCCTATTATGTAGAGGTCAGCTACGTTCTGGAGGACGGTCAAGAAGGGGTGGTAATTACTTCTCAGGTGGATCAGTTCACAGGGTTACTGCTCAATATGGATTCATGGATCTTGAAACCGGATATGGGTTATATATCCGAAGAAGGCTCTGCCGTTGAATTATTCACCCGAGGCAAAAACACCATCGAAGCTTTAGGACAGGATTTTTCCCTTTCTTGGATGGACACCGGCCCAAACAGCGATCTTATTATCAATCTCGGATCTGCTAAGGAAGCATACAAAGGCGACCTTTTAAACGAATCCAGAACGACGCTATCTAATCTTACATTGGTTTTAAATGAAGGCCTTCTAAATAATTTCGGCGGAGCAATCGTAGGAGAAGGTGTCTTTACAAAAAGAGGCCTCGGTATTTTGAACTTTTCCGGTTCAAATCACTCTACGGGAGCCACTAGAGTTGAAGAAGGAGTTTTACTTGCAAATGGATACTTTGCATCGGACGTCTCGGTTCTGGCAGCCGGTCGATTGGGCGGCTCGGGAAGGATTAATGGATCGCTAAATAACGGAGGGATCGTCTCTCCGGGAAATAGTATAGGAACATTGACCGTTAATCGTTATGCCCAGTCAAAAGATGGTGTGCTTGAGCTTGAATTCTCCTCTAATTCTTCAGATCATCTCGTGGTCCTGCAAGACGCATCGTTGGAAGGAGGAATAACCTATATTGCTCGCGGATTTCTTCCTACCGGAACTCATACCTTATCGGCTGCTAATCTCCCTTCTTTCATAAGTGCGAAAGAGTTGAGTGTCGACCCAAATATCCGGATTTCATCTTCTTCCCTGCTCGACCACTCCTTAACCGTCAATGTTTCGACTGACGGAATGGGAACGTTTAATGTTTATCGCTCGTCGAACGCTTACTCTAAATTCGCAGTTAGTCGCGGTGCCAAGAACAGCGCCTTAATATTAGACAAATTAGCTAACGGTCGGTTAGACAAAGACGGAGAAGATTTTTTAGGCTTCATCGATGAGATGCAATCCGCAAAAAGAATTGGTTCTGCTTTAGAAATTTTTAATGCAGACCCTTATTGTGAAGTTTTGGCTGTCTCTGCGTTTCGAGGCCGTCAACTGTCGAATTTATTGTTTTCTCTTACAGAAAACAAACCTAAAAAACAAACCGAAGATGGTAATACTCTCTTTAACCTCTCAGGAGCAGTTTTTGGAGGAAATGCCCGCTTCGGAGGAAAAAATGGATATCGTCCTTCCAAAGATCGTTTAGGCGGTTTTTATTTCGATGTTTCTCACACTTCTCCTAATGAAACCAACGGCATATCTATCGGGCTATATCAAGCCAAAACTACCTCTTCAGGCCAGATGCCTTGGAGTGCAAAAACTACAGGAGCTTTTGTGTCCGCTCGAGGTCTGTGGACTTTTGACAGCAAAGAAAGCAAAGCTTTAGAACAGAAAGGGACTTTTGCGCTTATCTCCGGGCGTCTTGGTTACGAACATTCCAATGTCAAACGCCCCACATCGTTTGAAGGTTCGTACAGCCCGCATACCGGAAAATTCGATATTGCTTCTTGCGCTTTAAGAGGTGCCATTGGATACAAGATTCCTTTGGGCAACGCAGTTGTTACTCTTACTTCTTATTTAGAAAATGCGTTGGGAATCCGTACTTCCTTTAAAGAGTCCGGCCTTTATCCTCTAAGCTTTAGACACACCCTAATTCACTCTCTTTATAGTGGTCTCGGCGTGCGGTTTGAGGCCACCCGTACCTTCCATAACAGTGATTCTTTCCGCTTCGGCGTAGAAGGTTTTTGGGAGCATAGCCTTTTCGACCGACAAAAAGCCAAACTTAGGCTTTTCGGAGGTGAAAGCAACTTACATTACCGTGGTTATTCAAGTAAGGATCTACTCAGGTTCAGACTCAATGCCGAAGTGTTGACACATAAGAATCTATCTCTAAATGTCTCCGGAGAAGGTGCCAAATCACCTGATGTGACAGATTTTTCTCTAAATTTTCAACTTTCTCGATCCTTTTGAATTCTTTTAAATCCAATTTTCGACCTCATTGAAAATTAAGCACTTTCGATGTATCCCTAGTACAGCTTCATGTTCATTACTCAAGGGGGTTGCTGCAACAGTCCATTTTCTGAGTTTTGTTTCAACCCCTCTTCTATTTCTAACCCTTAACTGAACAACCAGATAAAGTAATTATTCTTAAAAAATGGCAGCAACGCCACTGAGTCCGCAAACGATGGTCATCCTATGCTGTCGCATAACAATCTCCGGACAAAGACATAAACAAT
>ERZ791903.3467-NODE-3467-length-9964-cov-3.863962_pt1 | contig 9964 bp, 9 predicted proteins | sample MGYA00510148_ERZ791903 | MGnify/ENA primary metagenome ERZ791903 (study PRJEB30046, sample SAMN00792080) | human gut metagenome | study: EMG produced TPA metagenomics assembly of the A metagenome-wide association study of gut microbiota in type 2...
TCTTGCGAAAGTAGGTAGTCTCCGGGCTCTCCATTAAAAGACAAACCTCTTGGACCTAACCGTTCAAGAGGTTTTTCTGTATCTGATATCCCCGAAAGCTGATTTTGTTTTGCTTTTCCGATCCTCGCTTATGTTCCTTCATGTTGGAAACCGACGAGTTTTAAGAAATTTCGTTTAGTGCGCTAAAGCCCAAAGGTAGATTGGATAGAGGTTCGATGTCTCCACTAACAGCATTTCGCCCTTCTTCATCAGCCACTTGTTTCTGTACCACTTAGCAAAAATCCTGTCTAGGGAAACTTTACTGGCATAAATAACTTGCTCTACTTCACGTCTTTTCAGCATGAACGGCAGGGGAACATGATTGCTTTCGTGCTTAGACGGAAAAGAATAACCGCCTGAAGCCAGAAGTGAAACAAAGAAAAGCCGGAATCTGTCTTCCAAATTCAAGGAAAAAAGCGCAACCATGCCACCAATTTCGGAATGCGCAACCAGTTCCTTGTAAACAGCAAATTGCTTATAGGCCTCGATATTTTCTTCAAAATAATCCACTAAGTTCTGTCTTTCAATTGAAAGACACATAGTGGGTTGCACCGCCCTCACAAGCCGAGGCATTTGGTAGCCGGTAAATAAATTAATAACACCGTTCACCGTCTTTTCAAAATAAAGGTTCATCGCATACTGCTTGGAAACTTCATAGTTGACGACGGCTTGAGAGAATGTTCCTTTTTCAATTAAATAAAGTTTGGATGCAGTGCTTTGCGGATGAAGCACGATCTCATCTGAATCAAAAAACTCTCTTGTACCAAGTTCTCTAAAAACAGCTTCGATAGCTCCAGAAGCCTTTGGAAGGACCCAGGCAATTCCTTTTTCCTGTCCTCTAAATCGATCCAATTTGCACCTTTAGTCTCTGTAAATAACACTCAAGAGCTTCTTCAAGAGCTCATTTCTAACAATGACTGAATCTGCTAGTTAAACAAATTACCTCGAGGAATTCAATTCTCTATTTCCTTAACTATCACGCGATAGCTGTCAGCTGCGGGCAATCTCAATACAGTTTAAGAACGCTTAAGAGAAATTTAAGCTGTGAACATTCCAACCTCAATTACACACGGAGAAAATAGAATGCTGAAAAAATCCCTTTCTGCATTGGCAATTGCCTGCTTATGCGCGACGGCTTTTGCTGCCGATCAAAAAATGGATGTTGACCTGGTCGTGATCGGTGCCGGTGCGGGTGGTATGAGCGCCGGTATGGCCGCAGTTGATGAAGGCCTCAATACTGTTATTCTTGAAAAGAACGGCATCGTCGGCGGTGGTGGTAACTTCATGGAAGGAACCTTCGCTGTCGGAAGCGCCCTCCAAAAGAGAGACAACGTGGGAGTTAATCCGGAAAAACAATTTCGTCGAGTGATGGACTTCCACCACTGGCGTATCAACGGTGCTGCTTTAAATAACTGGCTGAAAGAAACAGCCAATACGATTGACTGGCTCCAGGCTCACGATATTAATTTTGAAGGCGTAAAGACGGCTTTTGTAGACGGAAACAGAACTTGGCATATGTTCGAAGGCGGCCACGGCTCGTCTTTGATCAGAAATTTCAACAAAAAGATTCAGGAGAAGGGCGGAAAAGTTTTAACTTCCACTCCGGCACAGAAACTTATTCTTAATGACAAAGGTGATGTCGTCGGTGTGATTGCTAAGAATTCTAAGGGCGACACTCTTACAATCAACTCCAAGAATGTGATCGTTGCCACCGGCGGTTTTTCCGGTAATAAGGAAATGATCAAGAAGTATCTTCCCTACGATGGCTATGTCGGGGCTGGTTCTCCTGGAAGAACAGGCGACGGCATCAATATGATGCAGGCTGCCGGTGCTGAATTGGTCAACATGAATGTGGTCATGCAGGCGGGTTTGTGGCTCAAAGACGTTGAAACAGGTCTCCAGTTCGGTAAAGACGGCCTCACTAATGCCAAGTATGTTCGCCTCTTAGCTGCTCTGAACCAACCGTATCTCAAGGTTTCTTTGCAGGGTGACCGCGTCTGCGACGAAACACTGCCTCTCGAATATTTGTCCAACGCATTTGAAGAGGTCGGCGGAGAAGGCTTTGCAGTGTTTGATGAAAACACCAAGAAAGAAATGCAGGAACAAGGTTTGCCGCGTGGTTACTTCGGTATGGTTGCCGTCAACACCAAGTTCGACAATTTTGATCCGTTATTCGAAGAAGGTGTGAAGCAGGGATTTGCCTTCAAAGCCAATACATTAGAAGAGCTGGCGAAGCTCACAGGCATGGATCCGGAAAGACTCAAGGCATCTGCCGCTAAGATGAACGAAATGACAGCTAAAAGGGCTGACGATCAGTTCTATAAAGATCCTCAGTGGCTGAGAGAAGTCAAGACAGGTCCTTTCTATGCAATCAAGGGCGGCCTGAGAATGTATGCCACAACCGGTGGTTCAAAAGTTAATGATAAATTTCAGGCGCTCAAGGCAGACGGTACTCCGATTAAAGGACTTTACGCTATTGGCCAGGACGCCGGCGGTCTCTACAGCGACTCTTATGACATGCACATTGCTGAAGGTACAGCCAGCTCTTGGGCAATTGGCGGCGGCCGACTTGCAGTTCGCCATATCGTAACAGGCAAGTAATCTTCTTTTTCTTCCAAGCGGAGCTCATTTACTCTCCTCCTCGAGCTCCGCTCTTCCCCTCAAATCTCAATCATGAAAACTAAATTAACTTTAGCGGGACTCTTATTGTCTCTAGCTTTTCCTGCCCTTGCTTCCCAAGTCACTATTTATGGGATTGTTGACGGCGGCGTCCAGGTCAAACACACTTCAAATGGTAAAGGCATCGACGGTCAGACTAACGCTCAGTTTGCCAATGGAATGCTGGAAGGTGATCGTATCGGCATCAAAGGCACAGAAGAATTAGGCAGCGGTAATCGCGTCGGATTTGCACTAGAACAAGGCTTCCGTTTAGGATCCGGCGATGTGGATAGAGCAGATTCCGGCACGTCAGCGGCATTTTCTCGCCAATCCACGCTTTCTTTCTCAGGGAACTGGGGTGAATTAGCAGCCGGTCGTATGGGCGGCCTTTCCAGTGCCGATGGTACTTACACAATTTTGGACGGCGCAACGATGGGCAAGAGCTATAACGAAGCCGGCCTGACAAGCATATACGTTACAACGCCCTTTACCAATAATGCCGTTGTTTACGTTTCTCCGGAATTCGGCGGTGTCACGTTCCACGCGATGTACTCAAATGGTTTGTACGATGACACTAATAAATGGTCAAAAAACAGTCATACATACGGCGCAGGTTTGACCTATGGTTCGGAAAGAGCTAAGGGAAGCGTTATGTATGAAGTCATCGATTGGGCCAATGATTAATGCAAACTCCGGAGACGTGAAATCCAAGGACACCCAAATCTTCACAATCGGCGGACAGTATCGCTTCGATAGTTTCACGCTCTACGGTACATATCAATACGTCACTCATGCCAGACTGCTTCCTGACTTTGATATCACTCTGACAGATGCGGCTATTAATTCCGGCATGATTAAAAAAGGTTTTAATAGCCATGCATTTTCCGTGTCGGGGGCTTTCCCGGTTTTCGGCGGAACGTTCAAAGCTGCGATCAACTATATGAACGGCAAGGCGAAAGACAGCGAAGTTAAGAGCTTCCTTGGTGCAGGTAAATTTGAACGATTAGCCGGAGGTATCGCTTACGAATATCCGCTTTCTAAACGCAGTACGTTGTACGGTTTTGGTGCTGTGTCAGTGGGTATGAAAGGAGCGAAACATAACTTTGCTCATACTACCGAAGCCGGTTACGGGAAAGTTGTCTACAACACACGGAGCGCAGGTTTTGGCTTGCGTCACTACTTCTAAAAAAGCGTCTTGTGATAAGTAATTTATCATTCTGCTTGGTCATAAACATTGCACTTATGCATAACAGTGGCGGAACTAAAGTGAACTTTAACTGGTTCCGCCTTTCTTCGTTGCTATATCAGGAGCTGCAATTCGTTTTATCTTTGAGACATGTCCGAGATCCTCAATTTTTTGTGCTATACAAGCTCATTATCAAGAGGAACTCTCAATGGAAAATCCGAAACTACCTCCGATTCTGGTTAATAAAGCCGGTTCCGTTTATTACGTGTATACCTACAAAAATGTTTGGGATAGAGAGCTCAAGCGGAGTAAAAGGGGAGAGTCAAAAAGATAGGAAAAATTCTTGGCGAACAAAAGGACGGCGTAATTTGTTTTGACGAGAGTTTTCTTCAGGAGCGTCCTGAATTTAGAAGCTTTCAGGTTGAGAGAAAAGGAAAAGAGTACGTCTTTACTCCTTTGAACGAGAGCGGCACTACGCTAACTCAGTTGCAAGAGGTCAAACAGCTCCATGCCGGCGCCACTTGGGCGCTGGATCAGCTCGTAGCGCAATCGCCTGTCGGAGAGGCTCTAAAGTGGGCTTTTCCACAACGGAGGGACTACCTCAAGATTTTATCTATTTGCTATTTCATAATTCTCAACCAAGACAACAACATTTCTAAGTATGAGGCGTTTGCCGAGGTGACGCGCCTGCCCTGGGGTGCTCCTCTGGCGCCTTCCTCAATCAGCCGGATCTTTAGAAAGATCAGAAATCAGCAGATAGAAACTTACTTCTCGGTTGTTAGGGATGAATTATTGGAACAACAGGAGAAGTGTGACGACAAGGATGAAATAACGCTGGTCCTGGACTCTACTTCCGCTTCTAGCTATGCCAACTATCTACTTAATTTTGAAAGAGATAGGTATGAAGACGAGGATAATCTTCCGCTGATTAATCTGCTGGCACTGGCGGATTACGAAAGTGGCATTCCTTTCTTCTACCGTGCCTGCGACGGAAAAATTCCCGCTGCGAAAACTGTCAGTCAACTTATTTCCGGGAATGCCGGGCTGAGTTTAAAAAACGTTGTTTTTGTGTCAGATAGAGGTTATAGCGACGCTAAAAACATCAATGATTGCCTGAGAAATAAACTCGGATTCCTATTCAATGTGCAATGCGATATACTAAATAGTTTTGCTCAAGAACTCATTGCTGGGGGAAGAGAAAACCTCCGGGACTTAAACCGAATGGATTGGTTGACTAAGGTCTTCCAAATAACGAAGGAGATCAACTGGACTTTCGAACCTGATCTTGCAGAAGGACAGGTGACCTCAAAAAAGACAAAGGAATCCACGATACTTTACTGGCATATTTATTTCAATCGACAATTTGCTGAGAATGCTAGGCAAGGGTTGATCGAGAGAATCGATCGCGTACGAGAAAAGATCTACAACGGTGAGGAGCTCAATGAAAGCGAACTAACGCTATTAGAAGAAGTGTTTGAAAAACATGAGGAAGGCGACACGATCAGCTATACCGTTAGCAATGAAAAAGTGGATCAGAAGCTTTGCAACAAAGGCTATCAAATGCTAGTAAGCGACAAGATATTCGACGCTAGAAAAGCATGGTGCGTCTATCAGGAAAGACGGATCCTAGAAGACACGTTCAAAACGCTCAAAACCCGTCTGAGCTGCGTAACGAATCGCTCATTGGTAAAACGTTTGTGCAGTTCTTGGCGACCTTTATTGAAATGATCGTCAGAGCGAGGCTGAGAAAATACTTAGAAGAAGGTAAAGCGAGTGATAGTCTGCCGACGGATTACGACCGTGCCCGCAGGATTCTTGACTCTTTGAACAACGTGATGCAGACCAAATTCTGCGAGGGCTATTACTTCAGAGAAAGTGCAGAGCAAAAACGCGGACTTTTTGAAGCTCTTGGCGTCTCGGTTCCCGGTCCTGAACCAGAAAAGGAACAGGATCACGAAGACGAAGAAGAAACAGAATTCTAGGGAAAGCGCTGTTTATTCAGACGCCGGCCTCCGCCAGATGCACCTGAAATTTTGCGTTTCTAGATCTTCATTATTTTAAAAATCCTTAATTAAACAAAAAGTTAATGTTGAAATTGAGGATTTTTTGTGCTAAACTAGATCATTATTTATGGAGATCTATCAATGCCGAATCCGAAGCTTCCTCCGATTCTGATCAATAAGGCCGGTTCTGTTTATTACGTCTACACCTATAAAAATGTCTGGAACAGAGAACTCAAACGAAGTAAGAGAGGTGCATCCAAAAAGATCGGAACAATCCTTGGCGGCCGGAAGGAAGGAAAAATTCGTTTTGATGAAGCTTTCCTTCAGGAACATCCTGAATTACGTAACTATCAAGTTGAGAGAAAAGGCAAAGATTATGTCTTTACACCGATCTCAGAGGAAGGCATTACCCTTGAGCAGGCTCGTAATATAAAAAAGCTTCATGCCGGTGCTACTTGGGCTTTAGACCAAATCGTTGCCGACTCTCCAGTCGGGGAATTCTTAAAGGAGTGCTTTCCGAGGCATAAGGACTATAAAAAGATTCTTTCTCTAGCCTATTTTCTAATTCTTAACCAGAACAACAACGTCAGCTTTTATGAAAGCTTTGCCGAGACGACGAGACTGCCTTACCCGCGTGTACTAAGTCCTTCGGCAGTAACGCGCCTCTTTCAAAGAATAGAACTCAGAGACGTTCAGCGTTATTTCTCTCTGATGCGCAGTTATCTTCAGGAAGACGAAGACAATAAGATTATTCTTGCCTTGGACTCCACCTCAATATCTTCTTATTCCACAAACCTGACCCACATTGAATACGGAAAGAACAAAGATGATGATGCGCTTGCGCAGCTAAACGTTCTCTTCTTAGTAGACCAGAAGTCGGGACTTCCGATTTTTTATCGCTTTTATGACGGCAATGTCCCTGATGTCAGCACCATTCGTCATACGATTGCCGATCAAGCGCTTCTAAATATGAAGAATGTGGTTCTGGTTGCTGACAAAGGCTATAACAGCGTAAAGAACATCAATGACTGTCTGATCAATAAGGTTGAGTTCATCTTTAATGTCCGTCTGGGGACTAAAGGCTGTCCGGCCAGAGAGCTTATCGATGAACACAGGAAAGAGTTTGCAGACCTCAACAGCGGCGATCCCTACATTAGAAAGAACATTGCCACGGCAAAGGTGAAATGGAAATATGATCCGCGGCCGGTAGATGGAAAACCGGCTTCGAACACCGCATCCGCAGAGCTGTATTACCACATGTTCTACGACCCGGTTATCTATCAGGAGGCGGCCAATAAGCTCACAGAATCGCTCCTCACGATTAAAAAGAAACTCCTCGAGGAGGAAGCTCTTACCGAACAAGAGGAGGAACTGAAAGAAAAGTTCTTCCGAAACGATAAGGAAAAAGGCTTGATTATTGTTAACCGCCGGGTTGACGAATATTTGAAGTACAAAGGCTTCAGAGTCTTAGTTACGGACTCTGAGAAAGATCCGGTCAAAGCGTGGACAGCTTACGCAGACCGCTGGCGTGTAGAGGACGCCTTTGCAACGCTTAAGGATCGACTCGGCTGCAATAGGATCAGATGCTCCGACAACAAGGCCCTTCAGGGGAAAACCTTCCTACAGTTCATCGCGACCGGCTTGTCTCTGATGGTCCGTTCAAGAATCCGCAGCTATATGAGAGAAAACAAAAAAGCGGGAAAACTAAACCTGGTCTACGAGAGCGACTCTAAGATCCTTCAGGTTCTGAACAACGTCATGCAAACCCGCTTTAACCATGGCTACTACTTCGACGAAGTTGCCGGTAAAAAGATTAAGTACTTTGAAGCGTTGGGTGTCGGAGTTCCCGGAGCCGGACCTGAAACGCCGGAAGAGGTTCCTGAAGAACCGGAGATCGAACCGCTATTGGGCACGGATATCGAAATTTAACGTGGATGCCGGAGCTGGACTCCGGCTAGATCACTGAAAAACGCAAAATCTCAGAAGAAAGCTAGAAAAAGGAAGGTCCGAAATTCTTTCGAATTTCGGACCATCAATGGCGCGCCAGGCAGGAATCGAACCCACGACCCCCTGGTTCGTAGCCAGGTACTCTATCCAGCTGAGCTACTGGCGCACTGCTGTTTAACAGCGAGAACGAACTATAGCACAAAAAAATATTTTGTGTTTGACTCAGCTTTCGCAGAATGAGCAAATTTGAAAGAATTTGTCTTGATCTTGATTTGGATCCTTGATTTTCCGTTTTATTGCAAGCTTGACTAAACTTACGAAAACTAACCAAACGGAGAAAGTTAATGGACAACCAAATCATTTTCGGTGTGACAGACGAACAGAGCGGGTATAAGGACGAAATCCTTTTGACCAATATGTCTAACCGCCACGGATGTATCACAGGTGCAACCGGAACCGGAAAAACCGTTTCTTTACAAAAATTAGCCGAATCTTTCTCCAAGAAAGGCGTTCCGGTATTCCTTGCAGATATCAAAGGTGACTTGTCGGGCATTGCAAAAGCTACGGTGCCGCCAGATAAGCTGAAAGCTCGTTTGGAAAAACATCACTTGCCGACTCCGGATTGGTCAGCCTGCCCGGTCGTCTTCTGGGATGTGTTCGGTCAGGAAGGTTTTCCCGTTCGGGCAACGATCAGCGATATGGGACCGCTGCTTCTGTCTCGTCTCCTTCAATTAAACGATACGCAGGAAGGCGTCTTAAACGCCGTATTTTCGATTGCCGACGATAACGGGCTGTTGCTGTTGGATCTGAAAGATCTGCGCTCTATGCTTCAATTTGTGGGCGATAACGCCGCACAGTTCAGAACGAAGTACGGCAACATCTCAATGGCATCTATCGGAGCCATTCAAAGAGGTCTGCTGGTATTGGAAAATCAGGGCGGAGATAAGTTCTTCGGTGAACCGATGCTCAATATCCATGATTTGATGCAGACATCGGATGGAAAGGGCGTTGTAAACATCCTTGCTGCAGATAAGCTTATGCACTCTCCTATGCTCTATGCAACTTTCCTTTTGTGGATTCTGAGCGAACTTTATGAAAATCTGCCGGAAGCCGGAGACCTTGAAAAACCGAAGCTTGTTTTCTTCTTTGACGAAGCGCATATGCTCTTTAACGGGGCTCCGCAGGTTTTGGTCGATAAGGTTGAACAGGTTGTCCGGTTGATTCGATCTAAGGGTGTCGGTGTCTTCTTTGTAACTCAAAGCCCTGCTGACATCCCGGAAAAAGTGTTGAGCCAATTGGGCAACCGAGTTCAGCACGCACTGAGAGCCTTCACGCCTCGTGATCAAAAAGCCGTCCGTACAGTCGCTGAAACCATGAGACCAAACCCTAAAATCGACATGGTCCAGGCCATTCAGGAACTCGGTGTCGGTGAGGCATTAGTGAGCTTCTTGGATGACAACGGTACGCCCGGTATTACGCAAAGAGTTTGGGTTTGCGCCCCTGGCAGCCAGATCGGACCGATCACGCCGGCTGAAAGACAGGTGATCCAAAATGCATCCGTGCTGAAAGGTGTGTATGACCAGGCCATTGACCGAGTTAGCGCCTACGAAGTTCTTCAGCAGAGAGGCTCTGCGGCGATTGCTGCAGACAACAGAGATCCTCAGTCGGGTAAATCTGGGGGACCGGGAACTGCCGAGCAAGATGGATCGGACTTCACGGATATTTTGATGAGCAAAGCCAAAGACATCCTTTTAGGCTCTACAGGACCTAGAGGCGGTCATCGTGAGGGAATTGTCGAAAAGGTTGTTCGCCAGAGCGGAGAAAAAATCCTGAGAGGCATTCTCGGGTCTCTGTTAGGAGGCAAGAAATAATTTCCTGAAGGAATAGGGACGGCGGCGAGAAATCGAGAGGTCTTTCGCCGTTCCTTTTCTTGGCGCAGAAATGAAAAAATCCGCAAACGCGGATCATCAATGAAGGGAATTTGGAGCGGGAGACGAGTCTCGAACTCGCGACCTCAACCTTGGCAAGGTTGCGCTCTACCAACTGAGCTACTCCCGCATGGAGCGTGATTCTACACTATTTTCAGAAACTGTGTGGAGCGGGAGACGAGTCTCGAACTCGCGACCTCAAC
>ERZ791903.3471-NODE-3471-length-9960-cov-5.201111_pt1 | contig 9960 bp, 10 predicted proteins | sample MGYA00510148_ERZ791903 | MGnify/ENA primary metagenome ERZ791903 (study PRJEB30046, sample SAMN00792080) | human gut metagenome | study: EMG produced TPA metagenomics assembly of the A metagenome-wide association study of gut microbiota in type 2...
CATCTCGCGCGACGCGGCCACGGGCAAACGCTTCTCCGAGGACCCGGGCGGAAGCGGCTACTCGCGTTTCCTGAACATCGCCACCGCCATCGGCCTGCTCTTTCTGGGCGTCGCGGCGGTCAAATACGGCGACACGCTGATGCCCGGCCGGCTGGCAGCGTCCATTCCGCAGGGTGCAGCCTTGATTTTCAGCCTGCTGGTTTCGCTCGCCTCGCTGGGCATAGCCGCCTATCAGACAATCGCCGTGCGGCTGGCCGGAGCGCTGACCCTCTCGCAGCCCTTCATCGCACAGCTCATGCTGCTCAAACGCACCTGTTTCGCCCTCGGGATGATCCTCATTTCACCCCCGCTGCTGCTCTTCGCACTTTGCCCGCAGGGCACGGGCGGCGTCTGGTTCTGCATCATCGCCGTCGAATTGGCCGCAGCGGCCGTCTTATACCTCAAGGAGACATTAAACCTGTTTCTTTCCAAAAAAGTTTCGATTTTGCATTGGTTTTTGTACCTTTGCACCGTGGAAGTCTTCCCTGTCAGCCTATTATGGCTGCTTGCAGTAAGATGAAACGGCAAAGACAAACCTAAATCAATTCGCAACATTGAAAGTAAAGAGTGTATTAGTTTCGCAGCCGAGGCCCGCTGTCATCGAAAAGTCCCCGTTCTACGAATTGTCCCAGAAACACCACGTGGAAATCGCCTACCGGCCCTTCATCCGCGTAGAAGGCGTCTCCCTGAAGGAGTTCCGCGCCCAAAGGGTCGAAATACTCACGCACACGGCCGTCATATTCACATCGCGTACGACAGTCGACAGTTTTTTCCATATCTGCGAAGAGGCGCGCATCACCGTGCCCGAAACCATGAAATACATCTGCCAGACGGAGGCCGTAGCGCTCTACCTGCAGAAATACATCGTCTACCGCAAACGCAAGATCTCGTTTGCCGACGGCTCGTTCACGTCGCTCATCGAACTGATCATCAAACACAAGGAGGAGAAATTCCTGCTGGCGTTGAGCGAACCCCACAAACCCGAACTGCCGGAAACGCTCGCCAAGCTCAAACTCTCGTTCGATCCCGTCATCCTGGCCCGCACGGTCGCCGGGGATCTGGACGACGTTAAAATGGCCGACTACGACCTGCTGGCGCTCTATTCGCCCTCGGACGTGAAAACCCTCATCGAGAAGTTCGGAACCGACGGCCTGCCCGCCGTGGCGGTATTCGGCGAAGGCACGCTGCGCGCCGCCCTCGGGGCCGGAATCACCGTGCTGGCCAACGCCCCGACGCCCGAAGCCCCCTCGATGGTCAAGGCCATCGACATCTATCTGCAAAAGGTGCAGAAAGGCGAGGAGATCGAGCCGGTGGAACTGGTTACCGACGCCCGCAAGGAAGAGTTCATCCGCAGCCAGCAGCACAAGCTGGCCAAGAAGGGCCGCACGCGCCGTCCGACCACGGAATCCCGCAAATAAGGGCCGCAAGCCCCCTGCCGCCATGTCCGCACACTCGCTACCCCGCACCGAAAGGCTCCGTTCGCTCGGGGCCGTGCGCCGTCTGTTCGAGAGCGGCGAAAGCGGCTTCATCTTCCCGTTCCGCTACGTGTGGTTCGCGGAGCCTGACACCGAGCAATCGGTCGAGGTGCTCTTTTCCGTCCCCAAAAAGTTCCACAAACGGGCCAACAAACGCAACCTCGTGCGGCGGCGCACGAAGGAGGCCTACCGCCTGCAAAAGCAGATCCTGCACGACGGCCGGCCGGTCAACCTGGACCTGGCGCTGATCTACTCGTCGAAGGAGGCGCTGCCCTATAAAACCGTCGCAAATGCAGTCCGCAGGATTCTGGAATCGGTCGTGGAGCATCTTTAAACAGGCCTGCGCCCTGCCGCTGATCGGACTGGTGAAGTTCTACCAGCTCTGCATCTCGCCCTTCACGCCTCCGTCGTGCCGGTTCACCCCCACCTGCTCGCAGTATGCGCTCGAAGCGCTGCGCAGGCACGGACCCGTCAAGGGGCTGTGGCTCACCCTGCGGCGGCTGTCGAAATGCCATCCGTGGGGCGGAAGCGGCTACGATCCCGTGCCGTAGGTGCAAAAAAACGGCCGGCCAACCGGCCGACCGTCCCCTCCCTCCGAAGAGCTGCGTCACTGTTTACTTTTAAACCCATCTTTCCTCCTGAAAACAAAGATCATACCCTTTTCAGGGAAAAACAATCCCGACCCTGACGATTAGGGTCGGGATTCCGCCTTTAAACAGAACGATTTCGTCCAAGTACACGAATCAGTCGTGCAAATCGTCGCATCGCTCGGCCGCAGATTCGAATTCGAGCGTCGCATGGGGGATCCCGGCATGGCCCAGGAGGTCTTTCAGGTCGCGTTTCACTGCTTCCATCCGGGACAGGGTTTCGAGCACGACATGGGCCGTCAGAGCGTTTTCGGTCGTACTGATGGCCCAAACGTGGATGTGGTGAACGGCCTTCACGCCCGGAACGGCGGTCATCTTCCGTTCGATCCCGGCTATGTCGATCTCCCCGGGAACCCCGTCGAGCGAGAGACGCAGGCTGTCGCGCGTCAGCGACCAGACCGACGCCACGATCACCGCGGCGACGACCAGCCCCACGACAGGGTCGACGATCGTCCACCCCGTCCACGAGATCACGAGTCCCGAAACAAGCACCCCGACCGACACCAGCGCATCGGCGGCCATGTGCAGATATGCGCCCTTGACATTCAGATCACGGTCCTTGTCCTTCAGAAACAGCCACGCCGTGAAGCCGTTGATCGCCACCCCGACGCCCGCCGTCCAGGCGATGGCGCCGCCTTCGACCGGCGCGGGATGCAGCATGCGGCCGATGCTCTCGGCGACGATAACCCCCACGGCGATCAGCAGGATCACCGAGTTCAACAGTGAAATCAGCACCGTGCTTTTCTTGTAGCCGTAGGTGTAGCGGGGCGTAGCCTGCGCCTGCGCCAGCCGGAAGGCCAGCATGGCCAGCAGCAGGCTGGCGACGTCGGAAAGGTTGTGCCCGGCATCGGACAGCAGGCCCATCGAGCCGTAGGAGAGGCCGACGGCGAATTCGACGACGACGAAAGCCACGTTGAGCGCAATGCCCAGAATGAAGGCCTTGTTGAGCGACGTGACCGTGTGCTCGTGGTGATGGTGTTCGTGCGTCATGGCTGCGGATCGGTTATGGTGTCCTTGATTTCGGAGAGTTCGACCAGTTTGTTGACGATGGCGTAGATCGTAAGTCCCGCCGCGGAGTGAATTTGCAGCTTCGCGGCGATGTTGCGGCGGTGGGTGATCACGGTATGGGCCGAGATGCAGAGCGCATCGGCGATCTGCTTGTTGGTCATGCCCTTCACCACGCAGACGATGATCTCCTTTTCACGGGCGCTCAACGGCTCGGGTTTCACCGTGCGGGGACCCGCCGCCGCCAGCCGCTCGACGGCCGGGATGAAGAGTTCGTCCTCCACGGCGTTGTGCGAGGCGAGTTCGTGCTCGCAGTTGAAGATGTCGAACAGCACGCCGTTGAGTTCGTTCGAGCTGCCCGAAGGGTAGTATTTGATGATGATATTCTTCAGCTCGCGCAGCTTGATCTCGACCTGGTCGTGCTGGCGGCGGAAGATGTCGATCGAATAGGCCGTGTTCTTCTCGCCCGAGAGCAGCGACTCGACGTACGGGAAAACGGTCTGCTCCTCGTAGGACATGTGGCGCTGAACCTCGGCGGCATACTCGTCGAAAAAGCGCATGATGGCGAACGAAACGTCGCTCTGGGCGCAGTCGACCGCCTCGATCAGCTTCCGCCGGATGGCCGGAAGCCGGAAGTCCAGGAAATAACCGTGGGAGTTGTGCAGGTAGTCGGTCAGCGAACGGACCGAGACTTCGCCGGCCAGCTCCGCGCCGTTGCCGAAGTTCATCAGCATGTTCACCACGGCAAGGAACGTCGCGGCGTCCACCTTGTTCTCGGCGCACACCTCGGCGATGGTCTTGTCGCCGAATCCCAGCGCAATGCCGAAACGGCTCATCACCTGCAACACGGCATAGCGGTCGCAGACCAGATCGCACATCCGGTCGTCGCCCGTATATCCACCATTCTTATACATAAACATAGGTATTATTTTCCGTGCACAAAGATATGCGGACAAGCGCCATGCCGCAATACCTAAAAAGGGGGATTCTTCAGCGGCGGCCGATATCCACGTAAGTCGTTTGCAACATCGTGCGCCCCACGTCGAGCAGTTCGGGGTTCGTCTCCGTCACAGCCCGGCCGCCCGTCACGTCCCACACCGCCTCGCCCAAAGCGTCGACCACGCCGAAGCCGTCGTTGAAGGCGTAGTAGGCGAACTTGCGCGGAGGCGCCGGGGCGAAAATGTCCTTGCTGTAATCGAAGTCGCCGTGCGCGACGCCCAGCTGGGCGAGCAGCGTCGCGGCGATGTCGATCTGCGAGGCGTAGTCCTCCACCACGCGCGGCCGCGCGACGGCCCCGCCCGTCCAGATCATCGGAATGCGGTGGCGCAGCGGCTCGTTGTAGGCGAGCGTCCGCGGGTAGGGATAGCCGTGGTCGGCGACCAGCACGACGAGCAGGTTTTCCCACGCGGGCGAAGCCTTCAGGCGGTCGATCATCTTCCCCACACAATCGTCCGAGAAGGCCATTGCGTTCAGCACCTTGTCTTCGAACTTCGCGTAGGGAACGTCGAAGGGCGTATGGCTGCTCAACGTCAGCAGTCCCGCGAGAAACGGCTCCCGGGACTCGCTCAATGCGATCACGCGGTCGGCGAACCAGTCGCACATCAGCGCGTCGTCGTAACCCCAGTCCGAAGCCGGAACGTCGAAGCGCAGGTCCTTCTGCCAGATCAGCTCCTGCCATCCCGTAGCGTACATGTAGGAGGCCTGGTTGGTGAAATTGAGGTCGCCGCCATAGGCGAAACTCGTCTTATAGCCCTCCCCCGCGAGCGAACGCGCCACCGAGGGCAGGTTGCGGCTCTTGGCCGGGAGTTTCATGACCGACATGCGCGTCTGCGCCGGGAAACCGCTCAGGATCGCCACCTCGCCGCGGTCCGTGCGGAACGAGTTGGCGAAGAAATTCTCGAACCAGATGCCCTCGCCCTTCAGCCGCTGCATGTTGGGCATGACGGGTTCCCCGCCGACCTCCTCGTCCATCACCGTCCGGGCGAAGCTCTCCAGAATGACGATCACCACATTGGGCCGCAGCGTATCGAGCACCCGCTCGGTGGGACCCGCTGCCGGGCCGTTGCCCCGCAGGGCGTCGAACTTCGCGGCGCGCGTCTCTTCGTCGAAGAAGGGGTATTCGCCGGCATAGTCGGCACGGTCGCCGAGACTGGACAGAAACGAGAAAACGGGATTCGTGGCCGCATGGTTCAGGAACGGCACGGGGCTGAAATAGACCTTCGAAACATTGGCCACCGAGGCCCCCAATCCGCCGCGGATCGCCAGGAAGTCGAATCCCGCGAGCACGACGACGACGAGGCTTCCGGGCAGGGCCAGCCGCCAGCCGACAGTTCGTCCGTCGAAAATGCGCAGGATGCGGCGGTAAGCCCAGACCATCAGCGCGGCATACGCAGCGGCCAGCAGGGTCTGCCGCACGCCGAGCCAGAAATCGACGCTCGCCATCGCCTCCTTCGGATCGGCGAGGTAAATCAGGACCGTCGCATCGAGGCGGAACCCCCAATGCTCATACAGCGCGACGTCGACGGCGAAGATCACGGCCGTCGTCACGGCGACCAGCACGAAATAGGCTGTCAGCACACCCCGCCACACCCGCTCCGGAATACGCACCCACAGCGAAAGGAGTACGGCCAGGAGAGGCAGTGCAGTGACATAACCCGCAACGGTCATGTCGAGCGTCAGCCCGTGCCACAGCACATCCATCCAGCCGCCGAGGCCCGTCCCGGCCGCCTCCGCGGCATACCACGCCATAAAGACGGGTTTCTGCACGGCCATCATAAGGACGGTCGCGCAGAACACGGCAACGAGGAAAGCGAGTTTTCGGCGCATTACTTATTCATTTTTTTGATTTTAGGCAGGGTAGTTTCGGGCATCACGCCGCACGGGACGGATGGGTAGTACCAAAGTACGTCCCATTCGGGACGGACAAGCGATGTGCCGCAGAAGCCCTATAAAATCGGAAAACTATATTTTTTCGCCGTAAGCCAGGTCTCCAGCATCTCCGATGCCGGGAACGATGTACGAACGCGAAGTCAGCTCCTCGTCGACAACGGCCGTCCAGATCGTAGTGGTCTGCCGCGGCATGTTCTTCATGGCATAGTCAAGCCCCTGTTCGCTGGCGACGACCGCGGCGACGTGAGTGTAGGCCGGCGTGCCGCCCTTCTCGCACAAGGCGTTGTAGGTCAGCACGAGCGACGACCCGGTGGCTAGCATCGGATCGACCAGCAGCAGCGTCTTGCCTTCGAGGCTTCCGCACGAGATGTACTCGACCTTCACGGTGAACTTGCCGTCCTTGGTGCTCTTGCGGTAAGCCGAGACGAAGGCATTTTGGGCATCGTCAAAGTAATTTAAAAATCCCTGGTGATAGGGAAGCCCCGCACGGAGAATCGTCGCCACCACGATCTGCTCGTCGATCATCTCGACGGAGGCTTCACCCAGAGGCGTCTCGACAACGCACGGTTTGTAGCTGAACGTTTTCGATATTTCATAGGCCGTGATCTCGCCGATGCGCTCCATGTTGCGGCGGAAACGCATCGAATCCTTCTGAATCCGCTTGTCGCGGATTTCAGCGATGAATTTGTTGAGAACGGAGTTCTGCTGGGAGAGGATATGCAACGTCATGATTGAGTGGGTTTGGTTGTCAGTAGAGGAAATTGTTGAACGGATAACGCCCGGCATGAATCTCACGCACCATGCCATAGAGATCCGAGCGGAATTTTTCCAGGTTGGTCTTCGTCAGCGCCGAGAGGAAGATGCAGGGCGTGTTGGCCCGTGCGATCCAGCTCTTCATAAGTTCCTCCAGCGAGAGGTTCTCACGCGTGGCAGGCGTCAGGTCGTCCTCCTCCTTCTCGACGTAGGTATAGGCGTCGACCTTGTTGAAGACCAGATAGACGGGTTTGTCGCCCGCGCCGATCTCCTGCAGGGTCTGCTTCACCACGGCGATCTGCTCCTCGAACTGCGGGTGCGAGATGTCCACCACATGAATCAGCAGGTCGGCTTCGCGGACCTCGTCCAGCGTCGATTTGAACGACTCGATCAGCTCCGTGGGCAGTTTGCGGATAAAGCCCACCGTGTCCGAAAGCAGGAAGGGCAGATTATCGAAAACCACCTTGCGGACCGTGGTGTCGAGCGTGGCGAAGAGCTTGTTCTCGGCGAAGACCTCGCTTTTCGAAATCAGGTTCATCAGCGTCGATTTGCCTACGTTGGTATAGCCGACCAACGCCACGCGAACCATCGCACCGCGGTTCGACCGCTGCACGGCCATCTGGCGGTCGATCTTCTTGAGGTCCTCCTTCAGTTTGGCGATGCGGTTGCGGATGATACGGCGGTCGGTCTCGATCTCGCGCTCACCGGCGCCGCCGCGGGTTCCCGTACCGCCCCTCTGGCGTTCGAGGTGGGTCCATAGGCCCGACAGCCGGGGCAGCATGTATTCGTAATTGGCCAGCTGCACCTGCGTCTTGGCGTAGGCCGTCTGGGCACGCGACATGAAGATGTCGAGGATCAGGCGCGTGCGGTCCAGCAGGCGGCAGGGCATCTCCTTTTCGATGTTGCGCGTCTGCGAGGGAGTCAGTTCGTCGTCGAAGATCACCACGTCGATTTCGTTCTCGCGGCAATACGCGGCGATCTCCTCCAGCTTGCCGGGACCGACGTAGATGCGCGACGAAGGCTGCGGCAGGCGCTGGGTGAAACGTTTCACCGAGCAGATGTCGGCCGTCTCGGCCAGAAACTCCAGTTCGTCGAGAAACTCCTCGGCCTGGCGCGGGTCCTGGCTGTCGCGGATGACGGCGACCAGCACGGCGCGCTCGCGGCAATCGGCCGCGGCGGCAGGCTGGGGATTCAGTTTATTTTCTTCCAAAACAGTTCTATTTTATTCCGGTTTCAACCCGGCTTCTGCCGGGTCGGACAACGTGCTGCAAACACGATGCTACAAATAAGGGTATCCGCCCGAAAGCAGGATACCCTCAAAAAGTTCAGCCGTAACGCCTCAATTTTGCATGCGGAACTCGACCGGCAGGGTGTATCTCACACGCACCGTCTGATTCCGCTGTTTACCGGGGCTCCACTTCGGCGATTTGTTCAGCACGCGGATCGCTTCGTCCGCCAGCGAACGGTCGGGCGACTGGAGAACCTCGATATTGGTCAGGCGTCCGTCCTTGTCGATCACGAACGAGAGAATCACGCGACCGTGGATGCCGTTTTCGAGGGCGATCTGCGGAAACTTCACGTTCTGCATCACCCAGTTCCGGAAGGTTTCGAGGTCTCCGTCCATGAACGAAGGCATGGTCTCGGCGATCAGGAAGATCTCGTCCTCGACAGCGGGTTCCGCCGTGGGGGTGACGAACTCGATGGGGGTTTCGGCATCGAAAATCGACAGGTCGACATCCGTCTGGATCTGCGTACCGTTATCCATGATCCGGATCACCTGACTCGGGATTCTGATCTCGACTTTCCGGGGCTGCACCTCCTTGGGCCGGTCCCGGGTGATTTCGGTCAGCTCGATCACATCGGCATTCCCGTACTCCATCGGCGACCGTTCGATCCGGTACTCCGCCGGTGCGTAGGCGAAAGCCGATATAACGAGACCAAGCGCCAGCACCGCACCGATTTCCAACAAAAGGCCTCTCTTATTCCGAAGATCCGCCTTGAATGATTTTTTTACTTCCATATCAGTCAGCATTAAAGGATTGGTCGGAAACAAATCGATGCAGCCTTTTTGCAGGAACTCCGCCGCGGCTGCCGGGCAGATATTCCTGTCCCGGGTTTTAGTTCTGTACGCGGAAGTCTACCGGCAGGGTATACTTCACACGAACCACCTGGTTACGCTGTTTGCCGGGGCTCCACTTCGGGGACTTGTTCAGTACGCGGATAGCCTCCTCGGAGAGCGAACGGTCGGGCGTCTGAAGCACCTGGATATTGGTCAGACGGCCGTCCTTCTCGATCACGAACGAGAGAACCACGCGGCCCTGGATACCGTTTTCGAGGGCGATCTGCGGGAACTTCACGTTCTGCTGCACCCAGTTGCGGAAGGTATTGAGGTCTCCGCCCTGGAACGAAGGCATCGTCTCGGCGATCAGGAACGGCTGGTCGTCCTCGATGGTCTCTTCGCCCACCTCGACCTGCTGGATCACCTCGGTATTCTCGTCGAACTCGGCGAAGTCCACTTCGGTGGTGATCTTCGTGTCATTGGTAACGACCTGCAGCAGGTCGGCGATAACCTTCACCTCTACACGTTTGGGAGGCTCGGGAGGCTTCTGGTCCTGGCGGGTGATCTCGACGATCTCCTCCTCGACGATAGCAGCCTGCAAATCCATCTTTTCAATCGTGCGCTCTTTCGGGGTGTAGGCGAAAGCCCCGATCACGAGGCAAAGCGAAACGACCAGACCGATTTCGAGCAAAAGACCCCGCTTGTTCCGGAGGTCCGCTTTGGGTGATTTCTTAATTTCCATTTATCTCAATAATTTTAATTGTTCGGGCAAAAAACGGGCATAGGAGTGCTATGCACCACAAATATATGGATAAAAATTCAAAAATGCACATGCGGACGCAAAAATCTTCATTTTTTACCTACTTTTGTCACAGAAAACAGCCCCCGGAACCCCAAGAATGGCACATCAGGAATCGTTATACGGCAAAACGCCCGACCAGCTCGCAGCCCTTTGCGGCGAGTTGGGAATGCCGCGCTTCGCCGCGCGGCAGATCGCCCGCTGGCTCTACGTCCGCCACACGGAGGACCCGCTGCAAATGACCGACATCGCCGCCGTGCACCGCCAGCGGCTCGCCGAACGGTTTTCACCGGC
>ERZ791903.3477-NODE-3477-length-9940-cov-4.195650_pt1 | contig 9940 bp, 10 predicted proteins | sample MGYA00510148_ERZ791903 | MGnify/ENA primary metagenome ERZ791903 (study PRJEB30046, sample SAMN00792080) | human gut metagenome | study: EMG produced TPA metagenomics assembly of the A metagenome-wide association study of gut microbiota in type 2...
GGAGCGGGAATGTAGGTACCGTTTTTAAGTTTCTGTCTGATCTTCTCCCCGTGAACTCGCAAAAGGTTAGGAAGTTGCTCATAGGTTATCCCGTCTATGCCGGGTGCTCCTTTGTTCTTGATAACCTTCTGCGCCGCATCGTCGAGATAGAAACATACTAAATCGATGAGCGGACAGCCTCTAGGTTCAGCTTTCGTCCAATGTGACTTCGCCATGACTAGCTACTCCTTCTTTTACCGTAGACGACACTGCGCTGTTCTGCCCGCTTTGTGTCGTGACAGCCGCCCTCTAGGACGTTGTTCTGAGGTCCGCTTGAATTTGTCATGAGAGTTGTCACCTCTACTCGCGTTGTTAATGTTCAGCCCTTCAGGTTGCCCCTACTATGGCCTCGGCTGACTTCCGATTTGACATCCGAGCTCCTCGCGAAGCCCGTAGCCACTGGCATCAAATCGGATCTCCCCAGGTAAGACACACTTCTTTCCTGCCTGTCCATCGGATCTACGTCCCAGACTCCTGTATGAGTATTGGACATTGGGTAATTTGGCCCCCACCTCCGTCTGAGCCGCCTCATATCCGCTTCCTGTTCGTTGAACATGCATTTTGCTATCGGCTTCCTCCAGACCTAGTGTTGCCACTACGCCCTTGCCGAGTCGCTAACTCTTCCCCTCATCGGGCGAGTTCGGGATTTGCACCCTACAGAAGCGCGCCATGCTGGGCGCACCAATTTCAAACCCGGCGTTCTTCTCGATACGCCGGGTTTATTTTTTCTCCGAGTTGCTTCTCAGTTGGCCTTAAGTTCAGCCGCCTGAGGTACGCCAATCCTCACACAAAGAATTTGTTTTCTTTACGGTCCTTGAGGCGTTCCGAGAGGAGTTTTTCGAAGTCAGAGAAAGCTTGAGCAACAACCGATTTCGCTTTCATCGGACAGTTCTTAACGCAGCGCATGCAGCCGATGCAGTTGTCGTTTACCGTCTTGATATCTTCTTCGATCGCTCCGACGGGACAATCTCTAACGCACATTCCACAGGCTAAGCAGTTGCCGTTGGTCGTCGGCTTAAATTTAGCTTTTGCTTCGACGACCTTATAAGGATAGTTTCCGGGCGGAATGACTGTCTCTGGCTCCTCAACTTTAGCCAGCATGTGGAAATAAAACTCCTGAAGCTCAGCAATGTCGTCTTTGTTCGGACGACCGAGCTGAATCTGACCGTAGGTATGCTGAGACGCCATCGTTGCCACGCCCTTTATTCTGAAGCCGTTGGCTACAACAATGTCACCAAGCTCTCTCGGAGCATCCTCATAAGCTCGGTTACCGTAAGTAAGCACTAACGCACAGGGCGTGCCGCTTCCTTTCATCTTCTTAAAACGTTCGACGCTGCAGGCTGGGATGCGTCCTGCATAAACCGGCGCCCCGAAAACGACAAAGTCAAAACCGCTAAGATCAGTTTCGGGTACTTCTACGTTGCCTGTGATATCGAATGTCTTGACGGTGACGCAGGGCAACTCCCCGATGGAAGAAACCGCTTTCTTAGAGTTCCCCGTCGGAGAAAAATAAACAAGAGCTATTGAGGACATAAGATTTGGTGTTGAAGTTATTTTCTTAATTCTTGCACATCAGCAGAAGCCGACATATGAGAGAAAGCACGTGGGCAGATCCTTTCGCAGTCTGAAACAATTTATGAAAATTCGGGTACAATCCTGCTCTATCGAATGCGGGTGTAGCTCAATGGTAGAGCAGAAGCTTCCCAAGCTTACGACGGGGGTTCGATTCCCCTCACCCGCTCCAATTTTCTTTTTCTCCGGTTTTCCTTTTCCAAATAGTTACGCGCTTAAAAAGGCTGTAACACGAAAAATTTTCGATCGAAAACCTACTCCATGTTCCTGATTAGAAAATACCAAGCTTCCGATTGTGCTGAACTTGCAGAACTCTTCTACACCACAGTTCACACCGCAAATGCAAAGGATTATTCAAAAGAGCAGTTAGACGCTTGGGCTCCCCTAACTAGAAATCTAAAGGAGTGGAATCGTTCCTTTGAAAAACACATTAGTTTTGTCGCTGTTGAGAATAAGCAGATCGTTGGTCAAAGAATGGGAATAGGAACTGCTATTTGTAATAAGTTAGAAGGAGCGGTCCAAGGAAACGTCTTTACTCACGCGTCCATCACCGCAAAACCGTTTTTTGAAAAGCGGGGCTACAAAGTCATAAAAGGACAAACAGTAAAGAGGCGAGGCGTTTTGCTTACAAATTTCGTTATGGAATACCGTCGATGATTAAGAGCAGACGACACTCTTCGAGACGGGCAATAGGTCGTTAACATTAGAATGATCTTTTTCTCTCCGCAATAAGGCCAAATATAACATCGAGACAACGCTGTCAAATTCTAAATTTCACGAGCTTAAACAGAACGCCGGAACGTACCGGCGTCGAAATTTCAAACTTAGAAACCTTTACGGCGTCTTCAAATCAAACTTATGGCATTGATTGCAGGATGTCACGCTTGGTTTGTGTCCTGAATGGCAGGTTGAGCAATCACGTTCGCCGTAATGGTTGAAGTGAGGATTCGGTTTCAGATCTTTAGTTTTCTGCGCAACCACTTCATAACTCTGATGACAGGCTAAGCAGTTTTGTTTTCGGACTGGAACCGAAGTGTCGCCGGTCACGTGGCAAGCCTGACAGGGAACCTTCCGAGCAAGATGGCGGTCTGCTGTGTAAGGCTGTGCAAAAACAACAGAGGCGGTGAGAGCGGATAACACGAGCACTAAGAGGTATTTCATTTTCAGATTCCTTTATCAGTTGTTTTTATGGAGAGAGGCCATCTTTCGGGCGGCGATTCTTCCGAAGACCGTTGCGCCTCCCAACTGTGTTCCGCCGATGTAGTTTCCGTAGAACAGACCGCCGGCTGCGTTTCCGACAGCATAGAGTCCCGGAATCACTCGTCCTTCGTTATTGATCACCTGAGCGTTTGCGTTAATCTTCGGACCGCCGAATGTTGCTGTAATACCGCCTTGGAACGGGAAAGCGTAGTAAGGAGCCTTATTTAACGGCTGAGGTTCCTTCAAAGAACACGGAGGATTCAGCTCTTTCAATTTATTGGCGGCAAGCGCGTCGTTGTACTCTTTGAAGAGCGAAAGAATAACCTTCGGATCGACGCCCATTCTCTTGGCGAGCTCTTCCGGCGTTTGAGCAATCAGGACTTTGGTGTTCATTGCCAGGAACTTCTTCGCAGCGCTTTCGGCTTTAGGCCAGTGAGCATCGATGATGTGATAAGCCATGTTTTCCGGCGTCTTGGTTGCCGTAGCCATAGACTTCTGAGTGTAGGTATAGATTTCGTCCATGAAGCGATGACCGCGCACATCCACATCAATACCTTGTCCGGCATCGATCACAAAGTTCGGATTAGCGTGCGTTTCCTCAACGATCGGGCCGCAGTGGAACTGGTCGATATGAGCAAGCTGCGCTCCGACCGGTGCGGTGAGCATAAGGTTGTCCCCGGTTACATACGGGGATCCGCGAAGAACCAGGCGAGAAAGCGGACCGCCCATATAACGGCAAAGCAGTTCACGATTTGCGGAGAAACCGCCGGTCGCAATCACTACACCGTCCTTAGCAAAATAGTCCGTCTTGTGAAGATCTCCCTGAGCTCTGACACCGATTACGCGGCCTGCGTCGTTCGTTAAAAGTTCGATGGCCTTAGTGTTGTAGATAATCGGAATATTGCGCTTTTCACAGGCTTCGAGCAGATAGCGGACGAGACGTGCTCCGCCCGTCAAACCCTGTCCGTCAACGTTGTGCATACGATAATTGAGCGGCCAAGGCTTCTTACCGATCTTCGCGAACTTAACACCTTGCTTCTTAAGCCATTCGAAGTCCTCCGGAATATGGTTAACGTAGGCATCAACAAGCGCCGGGTCGGCACGATATTCAGAGACCTTCATCATGTCCTCTCTGAAAGACTCTTTAGTTTCGTTTCTGCCCTCTTCTTTTTGCTGAGAGGTGCCCCAGGCTGCGACACCGCCGGAGGCATACAGGGAGTTTCCGGCGCTGCATTCCATTTTTTCTAAGACGACCGGTTTAAGTCCGAGATCAGCGGCTTCAATCGCCGTCACTAAACCGCCGGTTCCGGCGCCGAGAATAACAACGTCATAATTATTGTTTTGTGACTTCTGCTGTACTTCGGCAGCAGAGGCTGTCTGAGCGGCACAGGCTCCGAACACCGCGGTCAGACCTGTTTTCAGCATGTTTCTTCTTGAGACCATAATGTATTCCTGTTTGTTTAGAGGAAGTGACGAACTTTTTTCTTGTCCGATTGAGTGCATTATGTTTTTGAGACATGCCTAGGCATATTGTCTATTGTCAAAGTCTCGTCAATTAGTTGCTTTCGCCACTTTCCAATCGATGCAATCTCTTTTACATTGAAGGCAGTCGACGCTCTGGTTTAGTGTCCATATGAAGACTCTCCTAAAAATCCTTTCTCTCCTTTGTCTTTGCGTTTTGCCCTTATCCGCATTGTCGGAAGAAACGACTTTGCCCTCTGAAGTCCTCGTAAAACCTTTTGGAAAACCGGATCCGAACAGGCCATTCATCACGATGCTGGTTTCTCCGCTAGCGCGTCCGAACGGCCAAGAAGACATCATTCCTCAGACTTTCAGAGCCCTCCAAGAAGTGTTCGGTTCGAACAACTTCCGCGCGGTGCTGTTTTCCGGAAACCCGGAAGACGTCAAAGATGCCGATCTCGTCCTTGGCTCGACAGGTACTTATCTTCGTATGCCGAACAAGGGCCTTCGGGATTTAGCGACCGTCGCATCGGACCTGCATCCGGACCCAAACAAAGCGGAAGGCAGTCTTTTTGTCACGTTAAAAAGCCGAACAGACATCAACACGCTGGAAGACATGAAGGGAAAGCGGCTGGCGGCAACAGGTCCGAACGGATTTGCAGGACATGATTTAGCTTTTGGGGAACTCGCCCTGCGAGGCCAAGACCCCGACCACTTTTTCAGCTCCGAAACCTACACCCATTACGACATGCCGGCTGTTCTGACCAAACTTCGGAACAATCAGGCTGACATCGGCATCATCCGAAACTGTCTACTGGAGAACTTGAAGAAACAAGGACACAACGTTGACGATATCAAACCGCTTTTAGTCAAAGATATGGGAGACTCCGAGCGCTGTCTCACCTCAACTGACCTTTATCCCAATTGGACGATCGCAGCGACGCCCCGTCTCTCGCCGGAGCTTTCCCGCCGCGTAGTGCTTAAGCTGTTTTCGCTCCCCTCCAACCCGGGCGGCCTTCATTGGACGGTGGCCAGCGACTATTCCGGAGCGGACGCGATGTATAAGCAGATCCGCAGAGGTCCGTACGCTTATCTTCGGGAATGGAATCTCAAGCGTTTCTGGGATATGTATTGGCCTTGGTGCCTCCTGGGCTTAGTTCTTTTAGCTGCCGGCATTGCACATCATATTCGAACCAGTTATTTGGTTGAAAAACGAACGCGTCAGCTCAGAGAATCCTTCCAAAACCAAAGAAGATTGGAAGAAAAGGCCCGACGCGCACAAGAAAAAATGGCTTCTTTGCAGAAAACCGGCGTTGTCGGACAGATGTCTTTGATCGTCGCTCATGAACTTAGACAGCCTCTCTCCGCCATTAGCGGCTACATCCACGGGATCGAGAGGCTCCTTGATCAAAACAACCCGGCCAATGCAGGAATGCTGAGTTCCGGCATAGAGGCCATTAAATCTCAAGCCAAAACTGCAGAGTCTATCCTTGAAAAAGTTCGCTCCTATGCGCGCAAAAAAGGTCAGCCTCGCTCTTTGTTAGATGCCAATGAGATCGTTCTCGAAGCCGTAAACACCCTCAATGAGGCCATGCTGTCTCCTACTAAAATTACTTTTTCCGGACTTAGGAACGGAGAGGCTAAGGTCTGGGGCGACAAGACGGAGCTCGAGCTTGCCATCCAGAATTTAACGAAAAATGCCCTCCACGCTGTTTCGTCTGAAAAGAATCCGTCCGTTAAGGTCACTGTCCATAAAGAAAACTCCTCCGGCGGTTCGCCTCGAATCGCCATTAGCGTCTGCGACAACGGCCCGCGCTTAACCGATGAAGCGTTCGAAAAACTCAACTCGGTCTTGTCCAGTTCAAAGATCGACGGGTTAGGACTCGGCTTATCTATCGTGAGGCTGATTGTCGAGAATCACGGAGGTCAGTTGGAATTTTTCAGAGGGTCAAAGGATGGTCTAAAAGCAGTTATCTTTCTGCCTGAGGCCAATGAAAATCCCCAGTCTTCAGAATAGGCTTTGGCCCGCTTGGCCTGCGCTCTTTCGCCATGCGTCGATTCTTTCGAAAAACAAAGCAAGCTCTGCCGGCTCTCGGATATTCAATTTGGAAAGAGCCGATGTTCGATGATGATCCACGGTTCTTTGAGAAATTGCTAATCGATCCGCAATTTCGCGGCTCACAAGCCCCTTTGCAACCAAGCGGCAAATTTGCTCTTCTCGCTCGGTCAGAGCCTTAAAGCGTTCGACTTCCTCTTTGATGTCGCCCAAACCACTTTTACTGATACGGGCTTTTTCTAAACCTCGAGCAATCGCAGGAAGCAATGTCTCAGGATTGATCGGTTTTTGATGAAAATCGCAGGCGCCCTCACGCATTGCCGCAACAGCCATGTCGACATCTGCGTGAGCCGTCAGAAAAAGAATCGGCAGTTTATACGCCCTCATATTGAGAACTTTGAACAGCTCTAATCCCGACAAACCCGGCATTTGCACATCCAAGATCAATAGCCCTTCCCGGCTTGGTGTGTCACCGGCCAAGAAAGCTTCTGCCGAGCTAAATGACGCAACTTCATATCCTTCACACGTCAACATGAAAGTTAATGAGTTGAGAATCGCCCGATTATCATCCACGATTCTTATAAGCGGCTTGAGTTTTTCTCTCTTGCTGTAGGTTGTCATAAGCTCGATCCTTTGCAGACATTCTACAAGAGCGGCACAAGCGTCACCCATCAGTATCTCCACCACTAACCTGGCTTCTGCCTGCATTCTTGGGTATGCCTAGGCATATCAAAAAATAGCCGTCCTTTCTTGCTTCGGCCTGCTGTCTCAGAGCCTTGAACAATTAAAAATAATCTATAACCGCTTGTAACTTCAAGAAAATATCGCAGACAATTACGTCTTTATTTTCTAAAATTGATCCTCATTTTTAAAAGGACCCTTTTACATGTCATCTGAACAGCTGACCGCCGAACAAATTGAAGAACTGAAAAAACGTCATATCCGCAGCTTCTGCATGCGCCGCGGACATATCAGCAACGCTCAGGAAAAAGCACTGGAAGAGCTTCTTCCTTTGTATGAAATCCCATATGACGCCAATCAGAAGTTCGATGCGGTTAAGACATTCGGGAATAACAATCCTCTGGTCCTTGAAATCGGCTGCGGTATGGGCGAGACCACGGCTGCCATCGCTCAGGCGCACCCTGAAATCAACTTCATCGGCTGCGAAGTTTTTGCCGCCGGTGTCGGTGCTTTGAGCAAACAGCTTCATGACATGGATCTCAAAAACGTCCGCATCTTCCGTCACGATGCAGTGGAAGTTGTCAGAGACATGCTCGAAGACGGGTCCTTGGACGGCGTGCACATCTTCTTTCCGGATCCATGGAGAAAAGCCCGTCATCATAAGCGCCGTCTGATCAATGAGAGCTTCTTAAAACTTCTCATTCCGAAAATGAAAAAAGGAGCCTATTTCCACAGTGCTACCGACTGGGAGAACTACGCCGAACAGATGCTGGAAGTCCTCTCTGCCGAACCTGCATTAGAAAACCTCCACGAAGGAGCGGCTCCGCAGCCAGAAAACCCGCTCATTAAACGTCCGACGACAAAATTCAACGAACGCGGCAACCGTTTGGGTCACGGCTGCTGGGATTTCGTTTTCCGCAAGATCTAAAGACCCAAAAACACTAAACGGCGCCTCGGCGCCGTTTGTCTTACTTAATTCATTTGACTCGTTACCACTGGACCAATCCGGTCCACCACGTCAGAAGAATGACGCCGCCGAAAAAGATTCGGTACCAGCCGAAGGCGGAGAAGTCATGTTTGGAAACGTAATGAAGCAGCCAGCGAACAACCACCAATGCCGAGAAGAACGACACCACAAAGCCAATCGAAATCATAGGTAGCGCTGTGGCGGTTAAAACATCTCTAGACTTCCACAGGTCATAAACCGTAGCTCCGAAAATTGTCGGGATCGCCAGGAAGAAAGAAAATTCCGTCGCTGCTTTTCTGGACAAACCGATGCAAAGACCGCCGATGATGGTTGCACCGGAACGGCTGGTGCCCGGGATCATAGCCAAACACTGCAGAAAACCGACCTTCAGAGCGTCCTTCCAGCTCATATCATCCATCGTTTCTACGCGCGGCTTATAAGTCTTCTTATCTTGGAAGTACTCAACGATGAGGATAATTACACCGCCCACGACCAAGGCCGTTGCGACTGCGATCGGATTGAACAGCCATTTCTTAATGTAGCTTGCTACCAATACACCGATCACCGCTGCGGGCAGGAAAGCAACAATAGTGTTGATTGCCAAACGCTGCTGAACTTTGTCGGAGAAAAGACCCAAACAAATGTCAATCAGACGCTGACGGTAGTGCCAGCACACCGCAAAGATAGCTCCGGCCTGAATGGCAATATAAAAGGTATCCGCTTCCTGTCCTGTGTAATCGAGTAAGCTGCCGGCAACAATCAAATGACCGGTAGAAGAGACCGGCAAGAATTCCGTCAAACCCTCAACAATACCGAGAATGACGGCTTTTAAATAAAGAATCCAATCCATGAGAAAACTGCCTACCTAACAGGACGGTTACTGAAATATTTATTGAAAATCGGACGAATGGCTTTCTTTTGTTCGTCAGACAACTGGCTGAAAAAATCTTCTCCGATCTTATTGCAGTAGCCGGCTTCGTTAATAGAACGCACACCGCAGCGGAACAGCTCGAAAAGCACTGTCGAATTCATCGTCTTCTCAGGCAAATTAATCGGAGCCAAATCTTTCTTAAACAGCTGAAACTCTGCTCGGTCGAGCTCTAAGTTTTTTGCGTCGGTTTCCGCACTTTGCTGAAAACGCATAAAAGCGCCGATCGACACCACTGCGATAAAAGCAAAGGCAACCCACGGGGCTCGATAACGAGAGACGATAAACATAGAAAAACACCGACCTAAACAAAAAGCAAGGCGTAATGATAAGTGATTTTTGATGTTCCTTCAGTCAGTTAGCGTGCAATCTATGACCATTTCACGCTCCGCAGAAGAAGCTTCCAGCATCCGCTTCTATGCGAAGTTCTTCTTCAGCATCAAGCCTGTGAAGTTTGAATTTTCCGCGCCGCTTTCTCTCGAAATTCGCTGTAGATAAATGTCAGGATTCCTGCCCAAATAAACAACAACGGAATGAGCTGCTGGTGATTAAACGGTTCGTGGAAAAAAACTAATCCGACGAGCAGCGTGAGAATCGGATTCATGTATTGGATAAAGCCGAGGATCGTCAGCGGAAGAACATTTGCCGCAGCCGAGAAGGCAATCATCGGTACCGATGTCACGAGGCCCACGCTGATGAGAAGGATCGTGATGTAAGTACCGCCGGCAAGGAAAGCTCCCACACCGTTAGCGTCAAGATAAAACAAGTAGGCAATCGCAAACGGAAGCATGAGAGAGGCCTCCAGCGCATTACTTACCCAAGGGTCGATACCAAGCCGTTTCTTAAAAACGCCGTAAAGCGCCCATGAAGAAGACACGCCCAACGCAATCCACGGCATCCGCCCGAGTGTGTAGATCATGCTGCAAACGCCGAGAAACGGCAGAAACACACTTAGCTGCTTTAATCGACTCAGACGCTCTCTAAAAAACACCACACCCAGCGCAACAGTAAATAATGGCGTCAAAAACATGCCGAT
>ERZ791903.3487-NODE-3487-length-9913-cov-2.315074_pt1 | contig 9913 bp, 6 predicted proteins | sample MGYA00510148_ERZ791903 | MGnify/ENA primary metagenome ERZ791903 (study PRJEB30046, sample SAMN00792080) | human gut metagenome | study: EMG produced TPA metagenomics assembly of the A metagenome-wide association study of gut microbiota in type 2...
GCGGTTGCCGTGATGATCATTACTTCCTGCGTGATCCCGATGTTGGTACTGTTGTTGTTTTTCTGGATGGTGAAGATCGTGCTGGATGTGGATCTGAGTGGCGTGAAGATCAAGGGGATGCTACCGGAGCGGAAGGAATAAGTGAATATATTCAGACAAAAATACTTATATTAAAAGATTTTTTGACCTAAATATGGTATCTTATTATTAAAAAGAATAAAATTATTCATTTTGAGGCTTTAAGAAACAAAACATTTGATGAAGCAAGAAATATGGAAAAACAGGATGGACATAGCTATGGCAGAAAAGAATACCGCTGATATTGGTTTTGAAAAACAAATATGGAATGCTGCGTGTGTGTTGCGAGGCAACTTGGATGCATCAGAATATAAAAGTGTTGTGCTTGGATTAATCTTCCTGAAGTATATCTCGGATCGATTCAATGATAAATATAGGGAATTGTTGGCAGAAGGTGACGGCTTTGAGGAAGATATAGATGAATATACATCTGAAGGTATTTTCTTTGTACCGGTGGGGGCGCGGTGGAGTGAGATAGCGGCAAAAGCACATACACCGGAAATCGGTACAGTTATCGATGATGCTATGCGTGCTATTGAAAAAGAGAATAAACGCCTGAAAGATATTCTTCCAAAAAACTTCGCACGTCCGGAACTGGATAAGCGTAGACTGGGTGATGTGGTGGATTTATTCACTAATATTCAGATGATAGAACACGGCAGCGAGAAAGATATTTTGGGTCGCACTTATGAGTATTGCCTGTCCATGTTTGCGGAACAAGAAGGAAAGCGTGGTGGTGAATTCTTTACTCCGTCCTGCGTAGTACGTACCTTGGTAGAAGTGTTAAAACCGTTTAAGGGGCGAGTATATGACCCTTGTTGTGGATCGGGCGGTATGTTCGTACAGTCTGCAAAGTTTGTAGAGAATCACAGCGGTAATATCAGCAACATTTCTATTTATGGTCAGGATTCCAATCCTACCACATGGAAGATGGCACAGATGAACCTTGCTATCCGCGGTATTGAGCCGGATTTGGGAACATACGCAGCAGATACATTCCTTGATGATCGCCATCCTACATTGCGGGCAGATTATATTATGGCAAATCCGCCGTTCAACCTTTCAGACTGGGGCGCAGATAAATTGAAAGAGGATGTTCGTTGGCAGTATGGCATGCCGCCAGCAGGAAATGCCAACTTTGCATGGCTGCAACATATGATTTATCACCTTGCACCGACAGGAAGAATCGGTATGGTACTTGCTAACGGTTCCTTATCTTCTCAATCAGGAGGAGAGGGTGAAATCCGGAAGAATATTATTAATGCTGATTTAGTTGAATGTATTGTGGCAATGCCAACGCAGCTTTTCTATACAACGCAGATTCCGGTTTCACTTTGGTTTATCAATAAGCAGAAGAAACAGCCGGGAAAGACGTTGTTCATTGATGCGCGCAAGATGGGAACAATGGTCAGTCGCAAGCTTCGAGAACTTACCGATGATGATATCAAGAAAATTTCTGATACCTATGAAGCATTTGTAGACGGAACTCTTGAAGATGTAAAAGGTTTCTGTGCAGTTGCAGATACAGAGGAAATTGAAAAGCAGGATTATATTCTTACTCCAGGAAGATATGTGGGGATCGAAGAGCAGGAAGATGACGGAGAACCATTTGAGGAAAAGATGGACCGTTTGACATCAGAACTTTCAGAAATGTTTGCTAAGAGCCATGAGTTAGAAGATGAAATCCGTAGGAAACTGGGAGCGATTGGGTATGAAATTTAAACTAGGAGATATTTGTTCTCGACTCAGTAGCGGAAAGGGAATTTCAGCGAAATTGATAGATGATGTTGGTAAATTTCCGGTGTATGGAGGTAATGGATTACGTGGGTATACTGCACAGAGCAACTTTTTTGGAGAATGTGCGATTATTGGACGCCAAGGAGCTTTTTGTGGAAATGTAAGATATTTTTCAGGCGAAGCATATATGACAGAACACGCCATTGTTGTATGTGCCAACAAAGATAATAATACGCGTTACTTGGCATATTTGCTTGGAATAATGAAATTGGGAAGATTATCAGGGCAATCAGCACAACCGGGGCTTTCAGTGAAGACTCTTGCTCAACAAGATGTTGATATGCCTCCACTAGAACAACAAAGAAAAGTGGCGAAGATTCTTGCTACAATCGAAAAAAAAATTGAACTAAATAATAAGATGAATGAGAATTTAACTGATCAAGCACAGGCTATTTATCAGCAGCATTTTGTGACAAAAGCCAATCCTGACTGGCCACTTGGTCATCTCTCCGATTTGATCAATGTCAAATATGGAAAAGATCATAAAAAGCTTGCTGATGGCGCTTATCCCGTTTACGGCTCAGGCGGAATTATGAGGTATGTAGAGCATCCATTGTATGAAAAGGAATCTGTTCTCATTCCTCGAAAGGGAACTCTCAACAATGTGATGTATGTCAACCAGCCTTTTTGGTCTGTTGATACCATGTTCTATACGGAGATGAAGCAAGCTAATGTAGCAAAGTTCGTATATCACTATGTAAAGTCCAAAGACCTCGCATCTATGAATGCGGGATCAGCAGTACCAAGCATGACAACAGCAATTTTAAATGCCATGGAACTTAGGATTCCTTCTGAAGAGGCTTTGTTTCAATTTGAAAATTCCGTTGCTCCGATGTACGAGATGATTAAGAAAAACGAGGATCAATCTCGTAAATTGGCTCAATTACGTGATGTTTTATTGTCAAAGCTTATGTCCGGTGAAATTGACGTTTCCAATCTGGACCTTTAAGCTGCTAAATTCTCATTTACTCTTCTGTTATTTTTGATTTTTTCATCTATCATTTTCAATACAGATGATATTTGTTTTTGTTCTTCTATTGGCGGAAGTAAAAAATCATACTCTCTCATTTGCTTCAATGATATGTTTTTTATTGTTGTTCCAGTAGCGCTATGTTCAAGGTACTGTCTAAATATCGGAGAAGAAACAACATAATAAATAAAATCTTTATCGACAAACTCCTTCACATTAAAGTAGCAGGCACTTTTACCTAAGATGATTTTCTCCGAATTATACATACCCACATTTCCCAATGTACCATTTATAGACACTAACAAAGTCCTATTTGTTAATGGTTTCTTATATTTCTCATACTGGCTGTAATCTACCCTTTTTGTATCTTTCTTAATTAAAATCTCGCCATTTACAAGGTTGTTGCCATTAATAAATGCATATTCTCCACCTTCTGTATATTTGGGTGTACCATGAAGACCATCGCCCAATATATCTGTACATTTTTCCAACGTGGTTTTTTTCCATTCAACCATGCTTCCACCTTCCTATCTAACCTATATATTTCCTATGCGCCTGTTTGACATTACTCTGTTTGACCATTGCGTACTGCAAGGTCGTATCTATTCGCTTATGCCCTAAGAGCTGCTGCAATTGCTCAATTGGCATTCCTTTGTCTATCGCCATTGTTGCAAGTGTTCTTCTGAATTTATGCGGATGGAGTTTTTCTATTTCTAAAACTTTTCCCATTTCTCGCAAGCGGGATTCTATACCACCAATTGTTATTCTTGTATGTGGATACCTCAGTGTTACAAAAAGAGCCGGATTTTCATCATTCCTACTGTCAATGTAATTCTTCAGGTGAATCTTTGTCCTTGCATCAAAGTAAACCACTCGTTCCTTATCGCCTTTACCAAAGACCACGCATTCGCGTTCATTAAAATTGATATCTGCCTTATTCAGCAGCACCATCTCTCCGATACGCATTCCGGTTGAGGCCAGCATATCGACAATTGCCAAATCCCGAAGCTCTGTGCAATTATCACGCATCTTCTCCAGTTCCTCATCGGTGTACGTCTCCTTTATATTGGTAGCTGTTTTAACTTTATGTATCCGACGTACAGGACTTTTCAGAATATGATCCTCATCCTCTAACCAAGAGAAGAAACTGGATAAGATTCTACGAATATTATCAATTGTCACACGGCTTGATCCATGTTTCTCCTGATATTCTGTGAGATATGCTCTGAGATCATCCGTCTGCATATGACGCACACCTTTGTCTACGGCTTCCGTCATTGCTTCTATTGTAGTTCGATAATATTTCAGTGTTTTCTCTGAGCAACCCTCAATACGTTTCGCATACACAAATGAATCAATCAATTTTTGACTGTCATCCTCTGCCTCAGTAACTTTGCCGGAAATCTCGTAGTTATAGAGTGAATGCTCTAAGACCTCCTGTAATTTCTGTAGTTGTGCGTTGTCGAGATGCGGCAACATCTGTTGCACAATTTCTTCCATAATTCTTTGTTTCATGATTCGTTCTCCTTATCTTTTTCCAAAGAACGAATCAACGGCAGTTCCGTTGGCTTTTACTCCTGCCGTTGGTAGGAGTTATTAGGTTAAATGAGAATTTGATGTACGGATTACCAGAGGATCTTGCGCGAGAAGTCCAAGAGGAATGTTTCTTTCCGGATGGACTTCTGTGTGAATTGAGACGTTATCAGGAATGGGGCGTAAAATACGCGCTTCATCAGGAAAGAATCCTTCTTGGCGATGAAATGGGCTTAGGAAAAACAGTTCAAGCTATTGCGACGATGGTGTCTCTTCGGAATACGGGAGGAACGCACTTCGTTGTTGTTTGCCCGGCCAGTGTCATTACAAATTGGTGTCGTGAAATAAGAAAAATGAGCTTGCTTAGTGTCACAAAAATCCATGGTACCGGCCGTAAAGCAGCGCTCCAATCTTGGATCAAGAGCGGGGGAGTTGCGGTTACCACGTATGAAACGACAGCGTATTTTGAATTGCCAGAAGATTTTAAATTTAAGATGTTGGTAGTTGATGAAGCTCATTACATAAAAAATCCAGAAGCAAGAAGAAGCATAAATGTAAAGAATATTAGTATGCACGCAGAGCGTTTGCTATTCATGACAGGTACAGCGTTGGAAAATAAAGTTGAAGAAATGATTTCTCTGATACGTATCCTTCAACCGCGCATTGCATCTCAGATTCAAGGAATGGTATTTATGTCTGCGGCTCCGCAGTTTAGAAAGGCGGTTGCGCCAGTTTATTACCGCAGGAAACGAGAAGATGTTCTTACAGAGTTGCCAGATCTGATTGAAAGCAAAGAGTGGTGTAGTTTATCGCATAATGAAGAGCTCGCTTATGAGCATGCCGTTCTATCAAAAAATTATGCAGAAGCAAGAAGAGTATCTTGGAATGTAGATGATTTAAGGGATTCTTCGAAAGCTTCAAGGCTGTTAGAGCTTGTTGAAGAAGCTGAATCTGAAGATCGAAAAGTAATCGTGTTTTCTTTCTTTTTGGATACAATTCGCAAGGTGACGATGTTACTTGGAAAGCGGTGTACGAATCCAATCAATGGAGCTGTTACACCTCAACGCAGACAGGAAATTATTGATGAATTTGATAAGGCACCGGCAGGAACAGTTCTTGTGGCTCAAATACAATCCGGGGGAACTGGATTAAATATTCAATCTGCAAGTGTGGTGGTGCTCTGCGAACCTCAATTTAAGCCATCCATAGAAAATCAGGCTATTTCAAGAGCGTATCGTATGGGACAGACAAGAAATGTTCTTGTGTATCGCCTTTTATGCGAGGACACAGTTGATGAAAAAATCATGTCAACTTTGGAAAGTAAACAGGCAATATTTGATGCATTTGCTGATAAATCAGTTGCAGCAGCGGAGAGTCAGGAAATCGATGATCGTACTTTTGGAAATATCATCAAAGAAGAAATAGACCGAATTAATGCCAAGTATGGCAATACAAAGTAAAGGGGTGCTGATTAGTATGCCAAGTTTATTTACGGAAGATACATATGAACAAGCCATCATAGAACTGTTTGAAAACATGGGCTATGATCATCTCTATGCTCCGGATTTAGATCGTGATTACAGCAGTCCACTACTGGATGTTGAATTGCGTAATAGTCTGGTTCGTATTAACCGTAGCTTGCCTGTGGATGCTATTGATGAGGCATTGATTAAACTGAAGAATTTTGATACCGGCAGTTTGTTACAGAAGAATATCCTCTTTATGGATTACCTGCAAAATGGCATTACAGTTAAGTTCTTAGTGAAGGGTGAGGAGCAATCATCAATTGTGCGTTTGATTGACTACAAAAACGAAAAGAACAATTCTTTCTATGTGGTAAATCAATTCACATTTCTTGAAAATGGAAATAATCGTCGCCCGGATATTATATTGTTTATTAATGGACTACCACTTGTTCTGATGGAGTTAAAAAGCCCGTCTAAGGATGAAGTTGGAGCAGAAAATGCATATCATCAAATTCGTAATTATATGCAGGATATTCCATCGATCTTTTATTATAATGCTATCTGTGTTATTAGTGATTTGTCCACTAATAAGGCTGGAACTATCACTTCAGGATTAGATCGTTTTATGGAGTGGAAAACAAAAGATGGTAATTATGAAGATACTGCGTATGCGTCTTTTGAGACCTTCTATGAAGGAATGTTTCAAAGGGAACGCTTGCTAGATATTTTGAAGAATTTTATTCTTTTTTCCGGCGGTAGCAATAGTCGTTTTAAAGTACTGGCTGGATACCATCAGTATTTTGCAGTTCGAAAAGCTATCGAAAAAGCAAAAGTGGCAACCAAAACGGATGGTAAAGGTGGAGTATTTTGGCATACACAAGGTTCTGGTAAGTCATTATCAATGGTATTCTATGCACATTTATTGCAGGAAGCACTGGATAGCCCAACGATTGTGGTAATGACAGACCGGATTGATTTAGACGATCAGCTTTATGCCCAGTTTTCACAATGTGCAGATTTCTTGCGACAGACACCGGTACAAGCTGAAAGCAAGGAGAATTTAAAGGCGCTTCTTGATGGCAGAAATGCAAACGGAATTATATTTACTACAATGTTTAAGTTCGAGCGTGGCGAGAAAGCACTCTCGGAACGAAGAAATATTGTAGTTATGGCTGATGAGGCTCATCGCGGTCAGTATGGATTCGATGAGAAAATTATCGTGTCAGAAAATAAAAACGGTGAAAAGGAAGCTCGTACTGTAATTGGTAATGCACGAGTTATTCACGATGCATTGCCAAATGCTACATTCATTGGGTTTACGGGAACGCCGATCTCTGCAAAGGATAGAAATACCAGAGAAGTTTTTGGCGATTATATTGATGTCTATGATATGACGCAGGCTGTGGAAGATGGGGCAACAAGACCGGTTTATTATGAGAGTCGTGTTGTGCATCTGAAACTGGATGAAAATACATTAACCTTGATTGATTCTACTTATGATATTTTGGAACAGCAGTCTGATGCACAAACGATTGAGAAAAGTAAAAAAATGCTGGGGCAGATGGAAAGCGTTCTTGGAGCAGATTCGACCATTGCATCTCTTTGTGATGATATTGTAAACCACTATGAAAAATATAGAGCGAATCTATTAACAGGAAAGGCGATGATTGTAGCATATTCTCGTCCGATTGCAATGAAGATTTATCGGCGGATTTTGGAGATGCGTCCAAACTGGACAGAAAAAATTGGTGTAGTTATGACAGGCAGCAACAATGATCCGGAGGAATGGAAGAAAATCATTGGAACAAAAGCGCACAAAGAAGAATTGGCTAGAAAGTTTAAAGACAATAATGATCCAATGAAGATTGCGATTGTCGTTGATATGTGGCTTACAGGTTTTGACGTTCCTTCCCTAGCCACAATGTATATATATAAGCCAATGCATGGATATAATTTGATGCAGGCAATTGCACGTGTGAACCGTGTATTCAAGGACAAAGAAGGTGGATTAATTGTCGATTATGTTGGAATTGCTTCTGCATTGAAAGCTGCAATGAAAGAATATACGAAGCGTGATCAATCCAAATATGGTGATATGAATATTACCAGAATGGCATATCCAAAGTTTCAGGAAAAGCTGCAAGTCTGTAAAGATATACTGCATGGATTTGATTTTAGTGGATTTATTGGCGGCTCACCACTTATGATGGCTCAACTTATTACCGGTGGCGCAAATTTTATTTTGGATGCAAGAGTACCTGAAAGAAAAGATATGTTCTTGAAGGAAGCTATGCTGTTAAAACAGTCACATTCCCTTTGCTCCAGCATGACAACTGAACAAGAAAGACATGAAGCGGCTTATATGGAAGCTGTCCGTTCAACGGTTATTAAGATTACCTACGGAGGAACCGCGGGGAAGAACCTGTCGCTTAAAGAAATCAATGACCAGATTAATGAATTGTTGAAAGCGGCAGTACAAAGTGAAGGAGTTATAAACCTTTTTGATAGTAGCAAAACCGGTGGTGAACAGTTTAGCTTGTTTGATCCTGCAGTTTTGGATGAGATATCCAAAATGAAAGAAAAGAATATTGCAGTTGAGATTTTGAAAAAATTGATGGCAGAACAGGTATCTTTATATAAGAGAACTAATGTGGTACAATCGCAGAAATTCTCAGAAAAGATAGCACAATTAATGAATTCTTACTATAATGGCTTAATTACAAATGAAGAAGTTATTAAAGAATTGCTGAAGACTGCGCAGGAGATTGCTGAACTTTATAAAAATGGAGAAAAACTGGGACTGTCGCAAGAAGAACTTGCATTCTATGATGCAATCACAAAACCTGAGCATATCAAAGATTTTTACAAGAACGACGAATTGATTGCTCTTACAAAAGAGCTTACCGAAATGCTTCGCAAGAACCGCACTATTGATTGGCAGAAAAAGGAAACTGCCAGAGCACAGATGCGAAAGATGGTTAAGCGACTTCTGAAAAAGTATAAATATCCACCGGAAGACTATGATTACGCTATCAACACAGTAATTAGCCAGTGCGAACTTTGGACAGATAATGTGGAACCTCGTAAAGAGGAAAAACTCTATCAATTTATGCCAGAAAGAGAACTGTCGAAGGTGGCGGAAGAAAAAGCACCATACAGTGTTGATTAAACACCTTATTTTTTACCAAGGAGGTCCTCCCCATGTCCCACCCCATCCAATCCGAAGCCCATCTCACGACCTTCGAAGCCATCAGCATGATCGTCGGCAACAGCATCGGCACGGGCATCATTGCCGTTCCGTATCTTGCCACGAAGAACAGTATGCTGGATGTCGTGTGGATGGTATTGATTGCATATTGTGTGAACGTGATTCTGCACCTGATCATTGCCGAGTTGTCCTATAACAACGGTGGCGTCCAGCTGGTAAAAAGTTTCGAAGGAGAGCTGTTCCACGGCACAATGAAACAGATCTTCAGCTGGGGCGTATTTATTGTCTACGGGCTGGCCATCATGATTGGTGTCAGCGGTAATATCAACGGTGGCGCCCAGATATTTGTGAACTGGTTCGGGATGCCCTTCGTGGCGGCGCAGATTTTGTACTATGTGATCGCCGGAGTCGTGGTGTTTATCGGCATGAAAGCAGTAGGAATCGCGCAGAAATACGCAGTCATCGTCCTGATGGGAATCGTTGCGGTGATGACGGTGGGGACTTTTCTGCATCCGCTGAATACATTGCAACGGGCAGAGTTCCACTGGAACAACCTGTTGGCGCTGTACAGCATGGTGGTATTTGCCACTTCGGCCAATCAGGCGGTGATTCAGGTGGTGAAAGGTCTGGATGGCAACGCGAAACAGATCCGCCGCTCCATTTTCATCGGTTTTGGACTTTCCTCAGTGTTTGTCCTGATCGTAACGGGCACGGTTCTCCTGGGAACCAAGGGAGCGCTGGAAAAAGAACTGGCATACATGCAGTTGGGAGAGAGTATCGGTACCTGGGCGATGATCCTGGCAGGCGTATTTTCCCTGTTTGCTTTACTTACCACGTTCTGGAGCAATACTCTCGCCCTCC
>ERZ791903.3500-NODE-3500-length-9888-cov-2.501678_pt1 | contig 9888 bp, 10 predicted proteins | sample MGYA00510148_ERZ791903 | MGnify/ENA primary metagenome ERZ791903 (study PRJEB30046, sample SAMN00792080) | human gut metagenome | study: EMG produced TPA metagenomics assembly of the A metagenome-wide association study of gut microbiota in type 2...
TTGAATGAAAGAGAAAAAGAAATATTGATTTTAAGATATGGTTTATCTAATAATGATGAATTGACACAAAAGGATGTTGCTGATTTATTAGGTATTTCACAATCTTATATTTCTAGATTAGAAAAAAAGATTATAAAAAAATTAAGAAGTCAATTAAATTATGATGAAGTGAAATAGTATATTTTTATCAAAAAAAGCCACACTAATTTTGGTGATTATTGTGGAAAAAGAAAGTTTTATGAGCACTATCCCTATTCAAAAAACTCTTTCTAAAGAAGAATTATATACATTGATTCAAAATTATCAAAAGAATCATGATCAAAAAAGTAAAGAAATGATTATTCTTTCTAATACAAAATTAGTGTTATCCTTAATGAAAAGATTTTACCAAAAATCAAATCATTATGAAGATCTGTTTCAAGTAGGCATCGTTGGTCTAATAAAAGCAGTCGATCATTTTGATACCAATTATCAATTACAGTTTTCAACGTATGCAGTTCCTTTGATCATTGGTGAAATGAAACGTTATTTAAGAGATAATACACAAGTTAAGATTTCTAGACCAATCAAGGATTTAGCTTATGCTATTTTAAAAGAAAAGGAAAAATATTTAAATCAATATCAAAGAGAACCAACGATTCAAGAATTATCACAAAATTTAAATATTGAAAAACAAAATATTATAGAAGCAATGCAATCTACTCAAAGCATTGCTTCTTTCCAAGATGTTGTAGGAAATGATAATCAAAATGAATTATCATTATCAGATATTGTCTCACTTGATCCAGAAACATTGAAACATTATCATGATCACCTTGATTTAAAAAATGCCTTTGATTGTTTAAATCAAAGAGAAAAGAAAGTAATTCAAGAAAGATACTATCAGGGTTATTCGCAATGTGAAATAGCAGATGAGCTTTTTGTATCACAAGCGCAAATTTCTCGAATTGAAAAAAAAGCTTTAGAAAAATTACATAAAAAATTAGTCTAAAGCATATTTTATAGGGGTGATCGTATGAGATTTGTATCATTACAATCAAAAGATGTGATTAATGTTTATGATGGTAAAAAAATAGGGTATATTGCGGATATTGAATTAGATTGGTGTCAAAAATGTATACGTGCTTTAATTGTCGAAAAAATGAATTTTTTTCATTTTTTTTGTTTTTTTAAAGAGCCTCCTGTCTTAGTTATTCCGATTGAATGTGTGATTTCTTTAAAAGGCGATGTGATTTTAGTGAATATTGAACAGGTTTAGCTAGATTTCCTTGTTGATACCTTTGATAATCAATAAATGTATGGTATAATATTGAGGAAATAAAAGGAGGATGACTTCATGGGTTACGGTGAAAAAGTAAAAAAATGGTTTTTCGATGAAGATGGGGATGGAGAAGATATTGCTGAAGATTATGATGCTGTAGAGGTTGATACTGTACCTAAAACAAGCTTATTTGAACAAGCAAAACTTTCTAAAACAAGCGAAGCTGTGAAATCATTAAATATGAATAAAGATAGTCATTTAGTTTTATTTGAACCACGTTCATTTGGAGAAACTCAAGATATTGCAAATTATTTAAAAACAAAAAAAGCAACAGTTGTTAATTTACATCGTTTACAAAAAGATCAAGCTAAACGTGTTGTTGATTTCTTAAGTGGTGTTATTTACGCTATTGAAGGTGACATTCAAAGAATAGGACCCAAAATTTTCTTATGTACACCTCGTAATATTTCTGTTGCAGGAACAATTGATCTAGATGAAGATGAACAAGAAGATTAAAAAGTATGGTTTCCATACTTTTTTAAGTTATGTTTGAACATTTTAAAGGGGAAGAAGTCTTTGTAAAAAAGGTACTTGATTATTTGGATCAAGTACAATATAAACAAAGACTTATTTTAACGCAATTTTTAGATCCGTATCATCAATCAATTGTTAAAAGTGTTATTGGGCATCAAGATGAAGTTCAAGTTTTAGAAAATGGTGGTTTTATTCATAGTGAAAGTCAAAGAATAATTATTGCTCCTTATTTTTATGAAATAGAAAAGGAAGATTTTGAAATCGTTGTTTGTAAGATTATTTATGCAAAAAATTTTGAAAAATTAACACATCGAGATATTTTAGGTGCTTTAATGTCTTTAGGAATTAAAAGAGAGTTATTTGGAGATATTGTTGAAAAAGACAAAGATTTTTATTTAGCTGTTGATCGACATATTTATGAATATTTAAAAGATCATTTATCAATGATTAAAAGAAGTAAAGTAAAGTTTGTTGAATGGGATGAAGAAATAGAAGTAAAAAATGATTATTTAGTAAAATCATTTATTGTATCTTCATTTCGATTAGATAAGATCATTTCTTCTTTTTATAAAATTTCAAGACAAAAAGCAGCAGAATTTATTCGTGCTGGTCATGTAAAAGTTAATCATAAACCGGTTGAACAAATAAATTATTTATGTAATAATAAAGACATAATATCATTCAAAAAACATGGTAGAGTGGTGTTTGTTGATTGTAATAAACAAACACGCTCTGATAATTATGTGGTTGAAGGGTATTTTTATAAGTAGGGAGTGAACATGATGTCATTGAAAAAACAAGTATTTGGTTATAATAAGTTACAAGTTGATGAATTGATCAATGAAAAAGATAATGAAATAAAACAGTTGAATGATCAAATTAAAAAATTACAAGAAGATTATCAACAATTAGAACATCAAAAATCATTATTACAGCATCGTGTAAACATCCAAGAACAAACAAATGAAGAAATTGCACGTCTTGCATTAAAAGAAGCAAGCGAACTTATTGACAAAGCGAAAAAGAATGCTAATATGATACTGAGCGAATCGCTTGAGTATGTTCGTTCACTTTCTGGTGAGATGAGTGACTTTAAAGCGCAAGCTGTTAAATTTAGAGCTTCAGTGGAAAAAATGTCAAAAGATATCCTTGAGTCTATTGATCAATCTGAAGTTTATAATTTAATTAATGAAGATAAATACGATGAAGGAGACAGTTTATAATTAGAGTTTTAAGAGAGCTGATGGCTGGTGTAAATCAGTAACAAAGATTATAATGTATCACTCTGGAGTAGCCCTTTGAATTAAGTAGGAGGAGACGTTAATCGCGTTAAGATTTCAAGAGCGTATGTAAATACGAATTAAGGTGGTACCGCGATCACATCGTCCTTAGGATGATGTGTTTTTTATTTTTTAAGAGAGGAAAGAAAGAAATGAATTACAAAGACACATTATTAATGCCAAAAACTGACTTTGAAATGCGTGGAAACTTACCAAAAAAAGAACCTAAGTATGTAGAACGTTGGCAAGAAAACGACATGTATAACAAAGTTATCCAACAAAACGAAGGAAAAGACAGCTTTGTCTTCCATGATGGTCCTCCATATGCTAATGGAAATATGCACATGGGGCATATGTTAAACAAAGTCATCAAAGACGTTATTTGTCGTTATAAAAATATGAATGGTTTCTATACACCATATATTCCTGGATGGGATACTCATGGTTTACCGATTGAAAATGCTATTCAAAAATTAGGTGTTAATCGTAAAGAAATGCCTACAGCTAAGTTTAGAGAAAAATGTGAAGCTTATGCTCATGAACAAGTAAATAAACAAATGTCTCAATTAATTCGTATGGGAACATTTGCGGATTATAAACATCCATATTTAACATTACAACATGAATTTGAAGCAAGACAAATTGAAGTTTTTGCTAAAATGGCAATGGATGGATTAATTTTCAAAGGATTAAAACCAGTTTACTGGTCACCATCAAGTGAATCTGCTTTAGCAGAAGCTGAAGTTGAATATCATGATATCAAATCACCAACAATTTTTGTTAAATTCCAAGTTAAAGATGGTAAAGGAGTCTTAGATAACGATGTTAATTTCGTTATTTGGACAACTACTCCTTGGACAATTCCTGCTAACTTAGCAATCTGCTTAAATGCTTCTTATAACTATGCATTAGTAGAAACTGAAAAAGGAAAATTAATTGTCTTAGATACTTTAGTTGATGAATTAATGGCTAAATTTGAAATCACAGATTACAAAGTTGTTAATCATTATAAAGGATCTGAATTAGAATACATCACATGTCAACATCCATTATATGATAGAGAATCATTAGTTATCTTAGGAGATCACGTAACAGCTGATTCTGGTACTGGATGTGTTCATACTGCACCTGGATTTGGGGCAGACGACTTCTTTGTAGGTCAAAAATATAACTTACCAGCTTATTGTAACGTTGATGAACATGGTTGTATGATGGAAGATTGTGGTGAATGGTTAGCTGGTCAATATGTTGATGACGCTAATAAAACAGTAACTATGAAATTAGATGAAATTGGAGCTTTATTAAAACTTGAATTCATCACACACAGTTACCCACATGATTGGCGTACTAAAAAACCTATTATCTTTAGAGCAACTGATCAATGGTTCTGTTCATTAGATAAAATCAGAGATAAATTATTAAGTGAAATTGATAATGTTAACTGGTTAAATGAATGGGGACACATCAGAATCTATAACATGATTAGAGATCGTGGAGACTGGTGTATTTCACGTCAACGTACTTGGGGTGTACCAATTCCTATTTTCTATTGTGAAGATGGAACTCCAATTATTGAACAAGAAGTATTTGATCATATTTCTGAATTATTTAGAGAACATGGTTCAAATGTTTGGTTTGAAAGAGATGAAAAAGATTTATTACCTGAAGGATATACAAATGAACATTCACCAAATGGTATCTTCAAAAAAGAAAAAGATATCATGGATGTATGGTTTGACTCAGGAAGTTCACATACAGGTGTGATGGTAGAAAGAGGATTTAATTATCCAGTAGATCTTTATTTTGAAGGTAGTGACCAATATCGTGGATGGTTCAACTCATCATTAATTATCGGTGTTGCTGCTCATGGTAAAGCTCCTTATAAAACTGTTTTATCACATGGTTTCGTATTAGATGGTAAAGGAAATAAAATGTCTAAGTCATTAGGAAATACAGTAGATCCTATTAAACTTGTTAACCAATATGGTGCTGATATCGTAAGATTATGGGCTACTTCTGTTGCTTATCAACAAGATGTTCGTATTTCTGATGAAATCATGAAACAAGTGGCTGAAGGTTATCGTAAAATCCGTAATACAATGAGATTCGTTTTAGGTAACTTAAATGATTTCAAAGCAAGTGATTTAGTAGAAATCAAAGATTTACCTGGTGTTGATCAATATATGTTAGCTAAATTAAATGAATTAATGAAAGCTTATGATGAAGCTTATGCAAATTATGACTTTGCTACAGCTAACCAAGAAATCTTAAATTACTTTACAAATACTTTAAGTTCATTCTATATGGATTTCACAAAAGATATCTTATACATTGAAGATGCAAATTCTCCACGTAGAAGACAAGTTCAAACTGTTTTATATCATCATGCTAAAACAATGATGAAATTATTATCAACAGTACTTGTATTTACTGCTGAAGAATTACATGATCATTTCCATTGTGATGAAAATAAAGCAGAATCTATCTTCTTAGAACCAAAATATGAATTATTTGATATTGAAAATGAAGAAGAAGTTTTAGCTTATTTCTCTAAATTTATGGAAGTAAGAAAAGATGTTTTAAAATCTATGGAAGGTTTAAGAAATGAAAAATTAATTAAATCGAACATGGAAACAAAAGTAACATTATCTTTAAAAGCTGAATATAAAGATATTGCTAACTTAAAAGATGATTTAAAACAATTATTTATTGTGGCTAAAGTTGAATTAGTTGATGATACAACTTTAGAAGAATATGAAACTAGCTACATTAAAGTTGAAAAATTCAACGGTGTACAATGTCCAAGATGTTGGAACTATTTCGATGAAGATGAAATGAATGGTGAATTATGTTCACGTTGTGCAAGTGTAGCTCATCGTGTAGCTGAATAGCAGATAAAAGGATGTATCGAAAGATACATCCTTTTCTTTTTAAAAAACAATTTTGTAATGAAAAATAAAGCGAACTGTGTTATTATTTACGAGATTGTAGGTGAGGGAGTATATGAAAAAAGAAATATTAGGTAAATGTATGCTATTAATGTCTGCTCTTATTTGGGGAAGTTCTTTTATTGTTATGAAAAATGCTGTGGATTTTATTTCTCCATTTACGCTATTATGTATACGTTTTGTGTTAAGTACAATTTTCATTTCTATTTTATTTTTTAATAAAATAAAAAAAATCAAAAAACAAGATCTATTAGGTGGTTTTTTAGCAGGTCTAGCCTTATTTAGTGCTTTTTCAATTCAAACATTTGGTTTGCAATTGACAACACCTGGTAAAAATGCTTTTTTAACAGCCGTTTATTGTACGATTGTTCCTTTATTAAGTTGGCTTTATTTTAAAAAGAAACCCGATAAAGCACAAATATTTGCGGCTATCCTTTGTTTTATTGGAGTTGGTTTTGTTTCTTTAGATAGTTCCTTAAAGGTGAATTTAGGTGATCTTTATACTTTGATTGGTGGTTTTTTATATGCTGTTCATATTATTGTGTGTGAAAAAGCAATGAAAAAGACATCTCCAATTATTATTACTGCCTTACAATTTGCATTTGCTTCTATTTTTTCATTTATAGCAGCCTCTTTATTTGAAGATATTTCAGTTGTTTTCCATATTGATTCAAGTATTTATCTTCAAATCTTATATCTGGCATTTTTTGCAACTACATTATGTTATTTATTTCAAAATGTGGGACAAAAATTTGTTAATGAAAATATAGCAGCGTTATTATTAAGCTTAGAATCTGTTTTTGGAGTTTTCTTTTCCATATTATTTGGACAAGAAATAATGACACTTCAAATTGGATTAGGATTTATGATTATTTTTATTTCGGTTTTGATATCAGAAACAAAGTTATCTTTTTTACATAGGGGAGGAAAACAATGATTAAAAAATTACTTACAATAACTTTATCATTGATGATGATTTTTACATCATTCGTACCAGTTTTCGCTGAAGGGGAAGAAGTCAATATTGTAGGACAATATGGAATTGTCATCGATAAAGATACCGGACAAGTTTTATACAATAAAAATGCCCATGATAAAATGTATCCAGCAAGTATTACAAAAATTTTAACATGTATTGTTGCTATTGAAATGTTAGATGATCTAGATAAAACAGCTACGATTACTCAAAGTGATATCGATACAGTTTGGGAAACAGGAGCTACTTCTGCAGACTTTACTGTCGGAGAAGTTGTCACTTATAGAGATATGTTGATGGGAGCAATGTTACCTTCAGGTGCAGATGCTTGTCGTGCTCTAGCTAATAATACGTGTGGTAGTCAAGAAAAGTTCGTTGAAAAAATGAATCAATTGGTAAAAAAATTAGGATTAAAAGATTCTCATTTTGTAAATACAACAGGAATTCATGATGATGATCATTATACAACAGCATATGATATGGCTAAAATTACCCAATATGCTTTAAAGAATAAAAAATTTGTTGAGGTCTTTGATAGATATCAATATACGTCAAGTGATGGTCAACATCAATGGGTCAAAAAAGTTATTTATAAAAGTAAAAGAGACCATATTGATACATCAATGATTGAAGGATGCAAAAGTGGTTATACAAGCAAAGCTCAAAGTACTTTATCAAGTTTATTGAATATCAATGATCATCATTATGTTTGTGTTGTTGGCTTTTCTAAAAATAGTGATGGCTATAATCATTGTACCGTAAACGATACCCTTGCTTTAGGTAATTATGTAAAAGATCATTATTCAGTTGCGAATATTATTAAAAAAGATACAAAAATGAATTCTGTTAAAATAAAAAATGGTCAAACAAATAAAGTTGATGTCATCACAGAAAAAGATATCGAAGCTGTTTTACCAAATAATTACAATCCATCTGATATAAAATATAAATATCATTTAAAAGATTTAACAGCTCCTGTTAAAAAAGATCAAAAAGCAGGAACAATGGATGTTTACTATCGAGATACAAAATTAGAAACAATTTCACTTAATACAACACAAGCAGTAGATGAAAGTGGTTCTGTTGTTTTTATGAGAAAAATGAAGAATGTTGTTTTACCATGTGTAATGGCAGTTGTCATCATTCTTGTGGTTTTATTATTAGTAAGAAAAATCATGATTAAACAAAGACGTAAAAAAAGACGTCAACAAAGAAATCGTAAAAAGTAGGTAAACCTACTTTTTTTACTTACATATGCTTAATTGTTATACGTATATATAAGTAGATACATTGACATATACTTATATATACGTATAATATAAGCAAGAGGTGAGAAATATGGCTTATAAATGCGTATTTAGTGATATTGATGGAACATTATTGAATTCAAAACATCAAATAAGTGAAAAAACAAAAAAGAAAGTACAACAGTTAGCTATACAAAATATTCCTTTTGTCCTTGTTTCGGCAAGAATGCCTAAAGGAATGCATTATTTTTTAGATGAATTACAAATAAAAGCACCTATGGTAAGTTATAGTGGAGGTTTGATTTTAGATGAAAATCAAAAAGTAATCTATTCAAAAGGATTTTCAGTAGAAATGGCGAAAAGACTTTATGAATATATTAAATATTATTATCAAATTCCTGTTAATTTTTATGTTGAGAATCATTGGATGGTTGATGAAATAGATGAAGGAATTGAAGAGGAAAGCATTATTACAGGGTTGAAACCTGAAAAATTGGATTTAAATGGAATTAAAAAGGTTCATAAACTATTAGTGATTGCTGAATCAGGAATTGTTGATCGTTTAGAAATGAGCTTAAAAGAAAAATTTAGTGGTTTAAAGATTTATAAATCAAAAGATACTTATTTAGAAATTATGGATGAATCGGTATCAAAATCCAGTGCAATTCAATTTTTATGTGATAAAATGAAAATAGGTCTTCATCAAACAGTTTCTTTTGGAGATAACTATAATGATTTAGATATGCTTCTTTTAACAGGAAAAGGATTTGCGATGGCTAATGGAGCGCAAGGTGTTTTAGAAAGTATTCCAACACATACGCTTTCTAATGATGAAGATGGAATCGTTTATGCATTAGATAATTTAGTAGGTGAATAAGGTGTATCAAGAAGAAAGAATTTATAAAATATTAGAAATATTAAAAGCTAAAAAGACAATGACCAATCAAGAAATTATGGATCAATTTCATATTTCTAGAGATACAGCAAGAAGAGATATTGTTCGTCTTGTAAATGAAAATTTGGCAGTTAGAACACATGGTGGTATTACATTAAATGATGTACATCAAATTGGAAGTTATCAAACAAGAAAACAAGAAAATGAAGAGATAAAAAATGAAATTGGAAAAATAGCTGTTTCTTTGAGTGAGAACAATAAAGTAATCTTTTTTGATACTTCAACAACGGTGGCTGCTTTATGTCAATATGTAGAAGGTAATATAGAAGCTTATACTCATTCTTTAGATAATATTGAAATATTATCGAATCATTGTTTATGTCAGATGATTGGTGGAACTTACTTTAAAAAGAATCGTTATATGTATGGAAGTCAAACGTTGAATATGATTGATCAAATTTATTTTGATTTAGCTTATGTAGCAGCAGCAGCTGTGATGGAAGATGGTATTTATGTTGAAGAATTTGAAGATGCTATGATTAAAAAAAAGGTAGCAAGTCGAAGTCAAAAAGTTTGCTTAGTTGTAGATCATAGTAAATTTAATAAAAAAAGTTCTTATAAAGCTTTAGCTTTTCAAGATATTGATGTTCTTGTTGTTGATTGGTTACCTGATACTTATCGAGAAAAGATAGAAAAAGCAGAATGTCAAATAATATATACAAAAGAAAAGTAGATTCGCATGAATCT
>ERZ791903.3509-NODE-3509-length-9869-cov-2.735378_pt1 | contig 9869 bp, 10 predicted proteins | sample MGYA00510148_ERZ791903 | MGnify/ENA primary metagenome ERZ791903 (study PRJEB30046, sample SAMN00792080) | human gut metagenome | study: EMG produced TPA metagenomics assembly of the A metagenome-wide association study of gut microbiota in type 2...
AATCAATAGACTTTTGTTAAAAAATACAGCTAACAGAGCGGGAATTTAGGTAGTTATTGCGGTACCAGTCGTTGCGGACAAAATGCACCGGACGGCGGCAGGCGTTGTACTTGCCGCAGTAGCGGGGCCAGTCGAGACGCTCGCGATCCGGCACGTTGAGGTAGATTGCGGCAACACCGGCAGCGGCAGCGCCGATCGCAACCACAGGCGCGCTGTTCCAGACTCTCGGCGCGTGGCCGGTGAGCGCAGGGATAACGCCCCAGTAGCCGGGGTCGCCGATTGAAATATTGATATTCGTCGCGGCGTTTGCTGCGGTCGCAGTCATGAGAGCGGCAGCTGCAAAGGCAACAGCGGCATTCTTAAGCTTCATGAGCCCCTCCTTTCCTCGTGGGTACGTTTCGTTACTTAAAGGATACTTCGATCACTGTCGAAGAAGCGTGAGCAAACCGCAAAATTTCCATCGAAACCGTAATTGGATATTTCGTCAATAGGAAACAGCCTGCGATTCCGAATCCGGGTCCCGCATCTTGTCTCCCCAGATAGAGTCGAGGAGGGATGCCGGACGAACCCGGGTTGAAATCTCTTCTTTATCACAGATCCAGGCGTGAATCGGTTCGAGGAGAGACGGCTGGACCCAGAGCTCCTCACTGACCATTTTCGAAAGATTCTTATCCTTCCACTGCTTCAGAAAACGGTCGATGGAAAGCCGCGAAGTGTTCACGACATTCGCGATGTAGTGACGCTGAATCGGGGGCGGCATGCGGATCCAGGTGTCCCCCGCCTCATCCTGAACGGTATGACCGTAGCTCGCGGCCCAGGCATAGTAGAAAGCCGCAAGCCTCAGCTCCACACTGCAGCTGGAAAGAATCGCGAAACCGAGACGGTCAGAGAGCTTTGCCATTTCAAACTGACGCGCGAAAAGAAGCGCCGCCTCGGGGCTCCCCCGCAGCACCGGGATGAGGAGATCCTTGGGGGCTGTGATGATTTCACTTGGAATCAGCGCGAAGTAACGCCCGAAACACGGGAAACCGGTGAAAAAATTCAGGTTGCCGCTTGCGAACCGCCCTGGAATCGAGAGACCGATCGCGTTTCCGTCGTGCCCCAGCGCGCGGCCTGTGATGCCCTTTCTAACAACAGTGACCTGGTCCACCGGATCGCAGGGTCTGAAGATTTCTTCTCCGGCGCTCAGTTTCCGTACCGTGCCGATTCTCTCAATCAGCCGGAGAAGCGAAGGATGCAGCGCGTGAGTAATAAAAGGTATGACTGGTGTTCTGGGAATCCCTGATTCAAACCATGCGGTCGGCCGCGGCAATTCAACCGCGGCGTACCAGGCGAAGGGACGACGTGCCATTTTCTCTCTCCATAAAACAGTTTGTCCGCCGCTTTCTCTGTTCCGTTTTTTTTTCTGTGTTCTTTTTTTCAGCTAATAGTAGCTTTTTTCCTTTATCCGCATGACTAAAGACCTACCTACTGCCTCCAATATTCCGTGCTAACCCCTATAACAATTGTTGTTATATAGGAACTAACCCCTATATCGATAGCCTATATTGTTAGGGCTTATATATCAGTCGAAAGTAGTACAACTGAATTGTTGGCTTAAGGCCGCGAGTGAAAACGGCCTGCACAAAGCCATTCAAAGAGAGAGGAGAAAAATATGGAATTTTCGCGTCGTCATTTCCTTGGTGCCGGAAGCGCTCTTGCCGCGGCTGGTCTTATGTCCGCCGCCGGTCAGGCTTCTGCCCAGACCGCGAAGGTCCCCGCTAAGTGGGATGAAACCGTCGATTTCCTGATCGTCGGTACCGGTTTTGCTGGTCTTGCAGCCGCTCTTGAAGCGCATCAGATCGGCATCAAGAACGTCCTCGTGATCGACAAGATGCCGACCCCGGGCGGCAACTCCATCATCAACGGCGGTGCTGTGGCTGCTGCCGGCACGGATATGCAGAAGAAGGCTGGCATTTCCGATAATCCTGATCTGCTCTACAGCGACATTCTGCGCGCTGGCGGCGGTCTCGCTCATCCGGAACTCGCCCGTCACATTGCTGATGAATCCGTTGAGAACTTCTACTGGCTCCGTGACAAGATCGGCGTTCAGTTTGAAGCCGTTACGTATCATGGCGGCCACTCCGTGAAGCGCAGCCACTCCGTTACGGCCCATATGGGTTCCGGCTTCATCAACCCGATGCTCGCGAAGTGCAAGGAATACAACATTCCGATTCAGCTCCGCACCTACCTCGAAGACATCATCGAGGACGATAAGGGCGTGGTGCTGGGCGCCAAGGTCCGTACCGGCTATCGCTTCCCGCGCGCCAATTCCGGCAAGGTGAAGTACATCCGCGCCCGCAATGGCGTGCTGCTCGCTGCCGGCGGTTTCGCCCAGAATGTTACGATGCGTATGAGCCACGACCCGCGTCTGACCGCGGCCTTCGGTTCCACGAACCAGCCGGGTGCGACCGGTGAAGCGCTCCAGGACGCTCAGTTCCTCGGCGCCAACACGGTCCATATGGACTGGATTCAGCTCGGACCGTGGACCAGCCCGGATGAACAGGGCTTCGGCAAGACTCCGCTTCTGACTGAACCGCTCGTCGGCTACGGTCCGATGGTGGATCCGGCGAACGCGAAGCGCTTCGTTCAGGAAACCGGCAACCGCAAGGTTCGTGCTGACGCTATCGTCGCTATCGGTCACCCGGTTGTGATGTATGCCTGCGCGAAGAACGTGTTTGGTCAGGCTGTGGGCAAGAACATGTCCAAGGAAATGTTCGACTCCCTCCTGAAGTCCGGCGTTGTCCATGAGTTCAAGACGCTGAAGGATCTCGCGGCTTTCTACAAGATCCCGTATGACGCCCTGGTTGCTGAGAACGATAAGTTCAACGGCTACATGAAGGCCATGAATGACCCGCAGTTCCACACCAAGTTCTTCAAGGACGGCGTGCCGAACACGGAAGCGAACGGCCCGTTCTATGCCTGGAGACTCTGGCCGCGTGTCCATCACTGCATGGGCGGTCTCGAGATCAACAACAAGGCTCAGGTGCTGGATGCCCGCCACAACGTGATCCCCGGTCTCTTCGCCGCTGGCGAAGTGACGGGCGGTGTCCACGGCATGGTCCGCCTCGGCACGGTCGCTGTTGCTGACTGCATGATCTTCGGCCGTACGGCAGCCCGTTCTGCCAAGGCCTATAAGCAGCCGATGTAACTTTCTCCCGTAGTACACGCGCCTCTATCCCTACTCTCCTGGAGAGAGGCGCGAGAGATCCGGTGATTCCCCATTGCCGGATCTCTTTTTTGTGGGAGAAGGGCGGGAAGTGCTGGCTGCCGCGCCGACAGGCGCTCGCAATATTTATCTTTCAGGCATAAAAAAACGGTTCCCGAAGGAACCGTTTTTTCTGCACCATTCAGCGATCAGGGCATCTTGAAGTTGAACTTGTGGCACTGGTTGCAGTAGATCTCAGACTTCTCGTGACCCACGTGGCAAAGCGTGCATTCAAGGTTCTGATGATAGTGCGGGGAGTCGTGCGGGTTCGTCGGCTTGACGTTCTTCGTCTTCTCGGCAAGCTTCTTGGGGTCGTGGCACTTGACGCACTGATTCATGTCAGGGGTCTCGATCTTCTTATCGGGGCCATGGCAGGATTCGCACTTCATGCCAGCAGCAATATGCTTGTCAGCGGTGAAGTCGGCGGCGTAGGCGCTCGAAAGCGAGAACACGCCAAGCATCAGTCCCAGAGCGCATAACTTGAGTAGTTTCATGGTGCTGAGTCTCCGTTTTTTTAGGTGTTTTCTTAATTATTCCTTAAATCCGTCGGTTCTACTAACGGTTTAATGGTTTGCACTTAGGTCTATAGTACTCCTGGTAAGGTTATGAGATGCAAAAGCGTTTGATTTATCGGGAAATCCTTGTGATTGCTGAAGTATTTAGAGGATAATGGCAGATCCGGAGATCGACCCGGGCTGATCTCATTTCCCTGATTCAGATGATGCAGAAACTGATCCCGTCCCAAATAGCTGCTTTGATCTTCTGTGCGCTGGCCGCGCTTCCTGCGTCCGGAAGCGGGAAAGCGTCTGATGAATCATCCCGGCCGCTTGTTATCGCCTCGATGGATTATGTGAAGCCGAGCGACAAGGGGACCGTGATTGAGAAGACGGCGGAAAGCCTTCGCAAGCATTTCCCAGGGCGATCAGTCGAGGTGGCACCAGTCCCTGCTTCAGAGTTTGGGAAAGAACTGACGGCGGGAAAACTGGATTTCTTTATCACGAGCGCCGGGCAGTCCTATCGGCTGCAGCAGGATCACGGCGTTCGTGTATTCGGGACGCTGGTGCAGCCTGGCTACCCGGATCCCAATCATGGGGACGGAGCCGCCATACTGGTGCGGAAATCTGACGGAATAACGGATATCAGTGCGCTGCGGGGAAGGACGCTGCTCGCCAACACATCAATCGCTTTTACCGGGTTTTATGTTCCGATGGGGGAAGTGGCGAAGGTTGACCCCAACTGGGAGACCTTCTTCTCTTCTGTGAAGTTTGTCGGGGGAGGGAGCCATCTCGCTGAAGCGCTTACGGATGTCGCGGAAGGGAAGGCCGGGGTTGCGTTTGCCAGACTCTGCTTCTTTGAGTCCTGGGCCAAGGATCATCCGGATCTCGCCTCAAAGCTCGCTGTAGTAGGAGAGAAAACCGAGCCCGGGGAACCCTGCCGGCGGAGCACGCCTCTGTACCCCAGCTGGATCATTACGGGAACTAACCGTCTGACGCCGGGGGAAGCCCGGTCGGCGGAACTCGCGATCCTCAATATGCCTCCGGATTCACACGGCAACTACTGGGGCATCGCGACAGATTTTCTTCCGGTCGATCATCTTTACCGGACGCTTCGGATCGGGAAATACCGTTACCTCCGCGAAACCACGGTGCAGATGCTGCTTCGCGAGTACTGGCCGCTTTTTATCATCGCGGTGCTTGCCGCGATCGGTCTGATCCTTCACGCCTGGCGGTCTGATGTGCTTGTGCGCCGCCGCACAGAGCAGCTGAAGGCCCTGATGGATGAGCAGCAGAAGCTGCAGAAAAAAGCGCTTGACGCCACAAAGCATCTGGACGCGCTGCAGAAAATGGGTGCCCTCGGACAGGTGTCCGGAATGCTGGCGCACGAGATGAGGCAGCCGCTTTCCACCATGAGTTTCTATCTGGATGGACTTCGGATGCTGCTGAAGCGAGGGGTAATCGGCCCCGCGGAGAAACTCTCGGAACCCCTCTCTCAGATTGAGCGTCAGGCAAAAAAGGCGTCTGACATTGTCGATCACGCCCGTTCTTACGCCCGTTCCTCGAGACTTGAAGGGCGCCGTGTCTGGATCCGGCTTGGTGACGCGCTGAAAGAAGCGGCGGAAAACTATCGGGTATCGAGAAAGACGCCTCTTCGGCTGGACGTGTCACACGCGGACGCGGACGTCTGGGTGAGGATAGATCCTCTGGAACTTGAGTGTGTGGTATTTAATCTCCTCAAAAACGCGGGGGAGGCGGCGGAAGGAGCAGACTCTCCCGCCGTGATGCTGAACGCCATACCCGGAAACGGAAAAATCCGTGTGGAAGTGATCGATAACGGCCCCACTCTTGACGATGAGGCGTTCGCGCGTCTCTCTTCACCGCTTAACAGCACGAAGGAAGGCGGTCTCGGTCTTGGTATTTCAATCGTCCGGGAGCTTCTCAGTTCATACGGAAGCCATTTGCTCTATGAAAGAATCCCAGGGGGAGGTCTCAGGGCCTCGTTTGAGCTGGAGTGTGTGAAGGAAAATCCGGGTGAAGGAGAACGGAAATGAAGAATCTTGAGGAAATGCAGAATGAGGCTCTCATCCGCATCGTGGATGATGACGCGGATCTCCGGAAGGGGCTTACCTTCATGCTGGAATGCGCGGGATGGAAGAGCGCGGCCTATCCCTCCGCCCGTGACTTCCTGACACAGGATTCTCCCTCCATTCCCGGCTGTCTCATCCTTGATGTACAGATGGCCGGTATGACTGGGATTGAGCTTCAGCATGAAATGAACCGCCGCGGGAACACTCTCCCCATTATTTTTCTGACCGGTCACGGTGATATCGATATGGCGGTCACCGCCATGATTGATGGTGCCGCGAACTTTATTCAGAAGCCGCCGGAAAGCGGGAAGCTGCTCGCCGCAATTGAGACCTGTGTCTCGCAGTCGCTGAAGAATGCGGAAGGGACTTCATCCCCCGCGGTGCTCCGTCAGAGACTCTCTCTTCTCACAAGGAGAGAGCTCGAAATCGCGGAACTGGTGGCGGCAGGACTGACAAGCCGTCAGATCGCTGAGCGTCTTGGAATCAGTGAGCGGACGGTGGAAGTGCATCGCTCGTCTCTTCACCAGAAACTCCGGATGCAGATTACAGCTTCATCACTCAGTCAAATATTAAAAAAATAAGTTTCTCATAAATTCATATTAAATCCGATAATATCGGCGTCAGAACAGAATTTAATCGATATTTTCAGTAACTAAATATAGAATCAAAAATGATGTCATATCATGAGCAGATGATATAATCAATTTTGACAACTTTGAGTGCGTTTGCAGCGCCTGCCCTGAGACCTGAGTCAGAAAGGATGGAATATGGAAAACAGCAAGATTGTTGACGCCGAAGCGGAAGACGGCGCTTCCTACCGAGAGACGCTTTCCAATTTCGGCGGCTATCTGTCCCGGGACAGCAGCTATGGTGATCAGGAAACAAGAGCCATGCTGGAGCGGGTATTGAAGAATCAGGAGTACATCATCAGCCGCCTGATCCGTGTCGAGACCCGTCTCTTCAAACTGATGCAGGCTGAAGGTGTCAGACCGGACGGCACAATATTCAGGACGGATAAGAGCTGAACCGCTGTTTCTTCTGAAAGTCCCGCAGCCCCCGTATTCCTTTCCAGAAACGGGGGCAATGTTTTGCCTTTTTTTCTCAGAGAGAGCGTGATGTGCTTCCATCTATGCGAGACGGAATAAACAGAAATCGCGTTTGAAATCAGATATTCAGACAAAGAAAAACCCCGAAGGATTAACCTTCGGGGTTTGCGATTCCTGGCGGAGAAGGAGGGATTCGAACCCTCGAGACCAGTTATATTTGATCTGCACCCTTAGCAGGGGTGTGCCTTCAGCCACTCGGCCACTTCTCCGAAAGCGAGGAAATTAATCGTCGCTAGAGACTATGCATTCTACAAGAAGTTGCGCATTATTTCAAATAAAAAATTAAATCCTGTGACGCATAAGTCATTTCTGTCAGATCAGCGAGTAAACATTCGCCTGCATTCGGATACGTTCTTCCACCGTATCAAGCTGCAGATATTCACGCTCAGTGTGGAGTCCCGATCCGGCAGGACCGCAGCCATCCACCACGGGAACTCCGCTTTCCGCGATGTGGTTTCCGTCCGAGCCGCCGCCCGCATCGACCCACTCAGCAGTGAAGCCGGCCTTTTCGGCCGCCTGATTCACAATGCCGACTAGTTCCTTTGTGGCGTCGGAAAGAGGCATGGCGGGAAGGAATGAGTTGCGCTTCAGCTCGCAGGTCACCCCTTCAACCCAAACCTTCTTCGCGGCTTCCTGGATCTTCTGATCGAGCCACCTGCCGTCTTCGTCCTTCCAGAATCGGGTATCAATTTCAACGCGGGCGAGATCCGGGATCGCGTTCACGATTTTTCCGCCTTCGATGATGCCAGGGTTCACGGTCGTCCCGCGCTCGAAATCGTTGTACTGATAGATCTCACTGATAAATCTCACCAGAGCGATGTTGGCGTTATGGCCTTCCTGAGGATTGTTGCCTGCGTGAGCTGAAAGCCCGTGGAAAGTGACGGTGTAGAAGGCAGAGCCTTTTCTGGAACGGACCAGGGCGCCGTTTGCGCGGGCCGGTTCACAGATCAGAACGCGATCCGCTTTTTTGCCCTGAGCGAGAAGCCATTCAGAAGACCAGGGTGAAATCAGCTCCTCATCCGGGTTGCAGCAGACGAGGATCGAAAGTCGGTCAATATCTTCCTTACGGGCGGTTTTGATGCCGTAGAAGATAGAGAGAACCCCAGCCTTGCAGTCGAGACATCCTGGACCGTAGGCCTTGACATCATCAAACCGGAAAGGTCTCGCGGCAGCCGTTCCGTCCGGGAAGACCGTGTCGAGATGAGCGTTCAGCATGATGTCATAGTGATCGGCTCCGGGGCGGTTGGTCGCGAGGAGAGCCTTCCCGCAGTCCGGCGACAGATCAACAAGCTCTGCATGGAATCCGATTGATTCATAGTGCCGTTTCATGATTTCAGCGGCTTTTGTAACGCCAGCCGCGTTTCTCGTTCCCGCGTCGATGTTGACGAGTTCAGCGAGGTCTTTCAGGAAATCCTGTAGGATTGTCATTTCTGCTCCTTCAGCTATGCCTTCTTGCTGTCAATAAGAAAAAACCGAACGGGGAGAGAACTCCGCCGTTCGGCTTATTGTAGAGATACCTGAACCTCAGGATGCGAGCACGATAAGCCGCATGACCCAAAGGGAAAGAATTGCGACGATGACCGGGACCGTCATGATGATCGGGACCATTTTGCCGGACACACCGATCACGCCGAGAACGCGACCGAGATACTGGACCTGAGATCCCATCAGGAAGATCGCAGGAGTCAGGATGGCGAGATCCGTGCCATTCAGCGCTCCGGATGAATGAAGTGCAATCGCAGTACCGACACCGCCGCCCGCGGAAAGCCAGGCGCCGAGGAGCACTACGATGGCTTTTCCGGGCAGACCGAAGATCTCCATCACGGGGCCGCAGGTATTACCGACGAGCGTGAGGATTCCGGTGATATCGAGTGCCTTGATGATGACAAAAGCCATCACAACATTCGGAAGCATCGAGCCGATAGCGATACCCCAGCCCTTTTTAGCGCCGCGGACAAACACGTCCGTCACAATTTCCTTTCTTTCAGGCTGCACCGCGGCCGCCATTTTTTCTTCTGTCATTTTTTTTTCCTGTCTGATCAAGAGGCGGATTTTTTGCCGGAGAGGAAGAGGTAGAGCCTCATAATCCAGGCGGCAACCACTTTTCCAAGCAGCTCTATCCCGAGCCCGACGCCGAGCGCAATCGGAAGGAGAGGTTTTCCGTCAGGCCCCATCAGCGTGAAGAGGACCGCGCCTGAGGCGAGGAAACTTCCGATACCGGCACCCGCTGTCTGCTGGAACGTGGCGAAGATGGTGACTTCTTTTTCAGTCAGTTTTCCTTCGTCCTTCAGCTGACGGGTCATGGCGGCGCCGCCGTCAGAGGACTGGAGTGAGGCGATCAGGGCGAGACAGGCGCTGCCCGGAATGCCAAGGAGACCGCGGAGGATCGGGGTGAGGAGCTTTCGGGCAGCATCCAGCGCGCCATAGTGCTCACACACCGTCACCATACCGATTGAGAACATGATGGTCGGAATCAGAGTGAGGGCAAAACAGAATCCATCAATGGCGCCGGATCCTCCCTTGCCGCGGAAGTTTCCGAGGACGGTCTGCAGCGTGCCGGCGTCATTCATGACAGCCGTCTGCACCACCTTGCCCCAGGTGCCGTTCAGCGTGATGAAGTCAAAAATTCCCCACCAGTGATTCGAAGCGAACGCGCCGGAGAAAAACACGCAGGCAAAAATCAGCGAGATGTAAGCGCCGATCCCAACCTTCTTTTCAGGCTGGATCAGTTCATCGGACATATCGAGAGCTCCTATTTTTGTTAAGTAATCTGCCGGTCATGTCGCTCGGGCCTGTGCCGGCAAAGGGTTTTCCCGAAAGAGAAGCCCGAATTCTAGCAAAGAGATGCCAAAACACCAAAATTTTTTGATGAATTAAATATTTCAGGTAATTGAAAAATAAAAAATTTTTTAAACTTGAGTAGTTATTTAAG
>ERZ791903.3513-NODE-3513-length-9854-cov-7.121645_pt1 | contig 9854 bp, 8 predicted proteins | sample MGYA00510148_ERZ791903 | MGnify/ENA primary metagenome ERZ791903 (study PRJEB30046, sample SAMN00792080) | human gut metagenome | study: EMG produced TPA metagenomics assembly of the A metagenome-wide association study of gut microbiota in type 2...
GGCCTCCTTCTGCGCGGTCGGTGCCGGGGCGGCACGGCCCATCAGGGCATCGTAGCTGGGGTAGAGGGTGGCCTTGCCATCTTCCAGGTACAGGATGGGGCAGGCCAGACTGTTCATCAGGTGACGGTCGTGGGTCACCAGCAGCAGCGTGCCGGTGTAGGCCATGAGGGCCTCGGTCAGGTTCTCGCGGGTGTAGATATCCAGATGGTTCGTGGGCTCGTCCAGGAACAGCAGATTCGGCCGCTCCAGCACGATCTCCGCAAAGCGCAGGCGGGCCAGCTCGCCGCCGGACAGTGCCTCGCAGGGCTTGAACACCGTCTCGCCCCGGAAGCCCAGCTTTGCCAGATGGCTGCGCACCTCCAGCTCGGTCATGCGGGGGTACTTGTTCCAGATCACATCGATGACCCGGCCCTGCCCCAGACGGTTCTGCTGCTGGGCAAAGATGCTGGGCCGTGCGCCGGTGCCCAGGCGCACCATGCCGCCGGAGGGGCGGCGCTTGCCGTCCAGCACCTGCATCAGGGTGGATTTGCCTGCGCCGTTGGGGCCGGCGATGATGAGCCGCTGGCCGCGGCAGACCGTATAGGTGAAGGGCTCCAGCAGGGTGCGGCCGCCGATCTGAATGGTCAGGTTCTTGAGCAGCACCAGCTCATTCCACGGTTCCACATCGTATTCGAAGCGGAACTTGAGCTGGTTGGTCTCGTCCTGAGGGGCCTCGGTGATCTCCAGCTTTTCCAGCTGCTTGCGGCGGCTCTGGGCCATCTTGGTGGTGGAGGCGCGGACGAGGTTGCGGTCGATGTAGTCCTGTAATTTTTCGGCCAGCGCCACGTCGGCGTCGTGCTGCTTCTGGCGCAGGGCGTCGGCGGCTTCCTTCTGGGGCAGATAGGCCGAGAAGTTGCCCTTATAGGTGGTCATGGTCTGGAACGAGACTTCCCAGATCCTGGTACAGACGTTGTCGAGGAAATAGCGGTCGTGGCTGACCACCAGAACGGCACCGGAGTAGCCCTTGAGGTAGTTTTCCAGCCATTCCATGGTGGCGAAGTCCAGATGGTTGGTGGGCTCGTCCAGAATGAGGACGTCCGGCTTCTCGAGGAGGAGCTTGGCCAGACGGAGACGGGTCAGCTCACCGCCGGAGAGGACGCCCACGTTCTTGCTCCAGGTATCCTGTGCAAAGCCCATGCCGGACAGCACCTTCTTGATGTTGACGTCCATGTTGTAGCCGTCGGCGGCGTCGATGATGTTCTGCAGTTCGTCGTGCTTTTCGAGAAGGGCGGCGTCGTCGGGAGAGGCCGCCATCTTCTTTTCCAGGATCTGCATCTGGGCCATGGCGTCCAGCACAGGGGCGAAGGAAGAGCGCATCTCCCCGTAAATATCCAGCGTGACATCGAGCTTTGCGTTCTGCTCCAGATAGCCCAGCGTCACGCCGTGGGTCACGCTGAACTCGCCGTCATAGTCGGTGTAGACGCCGGTCAGAATTTTGAGCAGGGTCGTCTTGCCTGCGCCGTTCTGGCCCACGATGCCGATGCGGTCTTCTTTTTCCACACTGGCGCTCACGTCGTGCAGGACGACTTTCTCGCCAAAGCTCTTTCCGAGTTTTTCCAAATGAATCAGCATATCGTTCTTCCGTGTTCTTTTCCAGTAGGGTGGATCGAGACATTCCCGCCGTTACAGCTGATGACGGCGGTGCTTGAGGCCGAGGTTCGCCAGCTCTTCCGGCTCCATCACCAGCGGGTAGAGCTCTTCCAGCGAGGCGATCTCGTAGGTGGGGCTCACCTTGCCCGGGTTCTCGGCGTGGCCGGGGTTGAACCAGCAGGTGTCGAGGCCCGCGTTCACGCCGCCCTGAATGTCGCTGGTGAGGCTGTCGCCCACCACCAGGACGTGCTCCCGGTTCTCCACGCCCAGAGCGCGGAGGGCGGAGTCGAAGATGCGGCGGCTGGGCTTTTCGCTGTCCAGCTTCTCGGAGACGAAGACGTCCTCAAGGTAGGCCCCGATGCCGGATTCTGCCACCCGGCGGCTCTGCACCTTCTCGAAGCCGTTGGTCACGATGGCCAGCGTCGCCACCTCGGAAAGCTCCCCGAGGACGTCCGGCACATTGGGGGTCATCAGGTCGGGGTGGGAGGACAGGTGGTCGAGGTAGCAGCGGTTCATCTCCACGCCGTCACCGGCTGCGTTGATGGCCTTGAGGAAGCGGGTGAAGCGCTCCCCCATCAGCTTGTCGCGGCGTATCTGGCCCTTTTCCAGCTGACGCCAGAGCTCCGAGTTGATGTCCCGGTAGGTCTGCACCGTCCCGGCGTCCGGCTCGATGCCGTATTCCACCAGCGTCTCAGCCAGCGCCTTGTTCTCGGCGGCGTCAAAGTCCAGAAGCGTATTGTCTGCATCGAAGAGGATGCAATAATATTTTGCCATGTTTCTTTCCCTTCTCTATCATGTTTCGAGCCGCCTGCCGCGCTTTGAGCGGGTGCGGCTGCGGTGCGGTTTGAGAACAGCGAGAAGCCAGCCCCGCCCGGCAGAGCTGGCTTCTCGTATTTTTTATCATTCCAACGTCATTTCATAGGCTTCGTCGTCGGACTGGTCCGGCAGGTTCCCGCTGCACTTGCAGTGTGGCGTGCAGGCGCACTCTTTTGCGATGCACTTTGCCATCTGCTCCTCCGTCACGCCGTTCTCGACGTTTTCCCAATCCATGTCGTAGTAGTCCACGCTGCCGTCGGTCACATCTTCTGCGCCGGGCAGGCCGAGGACTTGCATTTCTTCACGGAACATCCGCTCGCCTCCTCTCGGCTCAGCCTATGCGGCTGCGCAGAGGAAGGTGCGGGGCGTCATTCTGCCTTGCTTTCGGCTTCCTTGCTGGCGGAGGCTTCCGGCTTGGTTTCGGCCTTGGGCTCTGCCTTAGACTCAGCTTCGCTCTCGGCCTTGGACTCTGCCTTGCTTTCGGACTCCGGCTCTGCCTTGGAGCTGCCAGACGCCGTACCGGACGATGCCGACGACGAACTGCTGGTGCTGTGGGAAGAGCTGCCCGAGCTTGCAGAGGAAGACGAAGAGGATGTACTGCCGGAAGGACCGGCATGGGACGAGGACGAGCTGCTGGTGGAGCCGGACTCGCTGGTCACACCGCTGCCGATGGTGATGGTCAGGGTGTTGCTGCTCACCTTGCAGTCGTTGTAGGTGACGACGGCGTGGATCTTATAAGAAGCGTTGACCATGGAGCTGTCCACCACCACAGTGATGCTGGACTTGCCGGCGGCCTGCGCGACCTCCTGACCGTTGGCGTACCAGCGCAGGTTCTCGGTCTTGGCGTACTTGCCGCTCAAGGCAGCCTTGAAGGTGTAGGAGCTGCCCACAGCGCCCTTGCCCTCGCTGGTGATGTGGACGGAGGCCGTGCCGAAGACTGCCGTGACGTCCAGATTCTGCTTGAAGTCGGTGTCGGTGCGGGTCTTGCTGGTGAGGCCGTCGCTCCACTTGACGAAGACATGGCCCTCCGCCGGGACAGCGGTCACGGTGATGGATTTATCGGGGTCGGTGACGGTGTAGGTCACAGAGCTGTTGCCGGTGTCATTGCCGACGCTCAGGGTGCCGCCGCCGTTCTTGTCCACACGGTAGCGGGCCTCGAACTTTTTCTCCTCGCTGGTGCTCTCGCTGGAAGAGCTCTCCGAGCTGCTGGCGCTCTCGGCCTGACTCTCGCTGGAGCTGACAGCCTCCGAGCTGGGAGCGGCCACGGCGGAGCTGGGGTTGGAGACATACTCCATGGTGCGGGTGGGGATGTTGTTGGTGTCGGGGCGGCGGTCCTCGGTCTGCAGGGCGTGGGTGCGGAGATAGTTCAGCACTGCCTTGAGGCCGGCGCTCTTGAGGTGGATGTCGCCGCTGGTGTAGTAGTCCGCGATGCCGTAGCCGTCGCTGCCCTTGAGGGCCTCGGCGGAGTTGAGGAAGCGGACGCCCAGCTGCTCGCAGAGATCCAGAAGGGCCATGTTGAAGTCGTCGATCTTGGCCTGGTCCATGTGGGGGTAGTTGGAGTGGTCAGCCGGGACCGGCGGCACCGTGTTGACGATGATGTCGGTATAGGGATAGCTCTGCTGGATGGCCTGGATGAGGGCCGTGTAGTGGGCGATGAAGTCCGAGACTTCCATCCCGGTGTCGTTGGTGCCGAAGGTCATGACCACACGGCGGGGCTTCATCATGGCCACCGCCTGAGGGATGGTGTAGTGGTTGGAGTCCTTCTTAAAGGTAACGATGCCCTCGCTGAGCGCTACCTGGGTGCCGATGCCCTCTTTGGCGCAGAACTGCTGCAGGGAGATGAGGCCGTTGTTGTAGAGGCGGACGGTGTTGGAGTCGCCCAGAAAAAGGGTGTCGTTCAGATAGTCCGTGCCGGCGTCGGCGGTCTCCGTCAGCAGAGCGGTGGAGGCGTTGTCGATCTGGTAGTGGCCCGACAGGTCTTCGCCGGGGGCAGCGGGTCCCTCTGCAGGCTCCGAGACGGAGGGGGCAGGCTCCTCCTTTTTGAGGAGGGTGGTGGTGATGCCGAAGGTCAGCAGCACCGCCAGCACGCAGAGGATGCAGACCAGAACGGCCCGATGCTGCATGGGAGTCATGGTTTCGTTTTGTTGTTGTCTTTTTTGACTCATAGATTCAGTCCCTCTCGTTTCAGGAATGGGAAAGCTCGTCCACCGGGCGGAGAGCCCAGTCCGTCAGCTCTTTGCAGTCAGCGGCCATGAAGACCGGCGCAAAGGGGGCGACCTCTTCCCTGCCGCCGTAGCCGTAGAGCACAGCGGCGGCGTCCAGCCCGCAGTTCACAGCGCCCTGCATATCGTCCCGGCGGTCGCCCACCATCAGCACCCGCTTGCCCTGCATGACGGGCTGGGCGAGGACGTGGCGGATGACGTCGGTCTTGTTGTCGCGGCTCTCATCCATGGACGCACCGCCCACGAAGGAGAAGTAAGGCGCAAGGCCCTGCTCTTCGAGGATGGGCCTCACAACGTTGGTGGGCTTGCAGGTGGCCGTGCAGAGGGTCAGGCCCGCAGCCTTGAGACGGCCCAGCATCTCCACCACGCCGGGGTAGACATCGCCCTCGTGGCAGCCCCTGGCGGCGTAGCTCACGCGGTAGCGCTTCGTGGCCTCCTCGATCTTTGCAGGGTCGGAGAAATGCTCGCCGAAGCTCTTGCGGAGGGGCGGGCCGATGTAGCGGCCAAGGTCGCTCCGGGCGACGTCAACGCCCATGGAGCTGAAAACTTCTTCCAGTGTATTGAGAATGCCGGGGGCGGAATCGATGAGCGTACCGTCCACGTCAAACAGGATCGCATCGTAGTGCAGCAAGGTCAGGTTCCCCTTTCTCTTTGGATAAACATTATATAGTATAGCACAGATTTCGATATTCAGCAATTCCAACAAAACACTTTTCCGACTTTTATACATATTTTTAGGCAGCCCCGCCCCGGAAAGCAAAAACTGCCCACCCATTGCGGGCGGGCAGTCGCATTTTGACATCAGCTCTCGGTGGTGGTGCAGTTCCCCGTCGAGGGGTAGTAGAGGTTGTTGGCGATGAATTCCAGCTTCTCTTTCAGAACCAGCTCAAGGTTCGCCACGGCGTGGACCATGTTGGTGGCGGAGTCGTTGACTTCCAGCAGCTTGCACAGGTCCAGTTCCTCCATGCTGAGGGCGGCTTTCATCTTCTGGCTCTCGGCGCAGAGGATGTGGCTCAGGGCCGACTCCTGCAGAGCGATGCTCTCCATCAGGTCGATGACGGCCTGGTCGAGGGAAACTCTCGGCAGCGCGGGGCAGCCGCAGGAAACGCAGGGGGTGCAGTTGGTGGTATCAGCCATAAGAAGGACCTTCCTTTCTATAATAGGAATCGGGCGCAGTCCATCCTATGTGCCTCGCCGCCCGGATGTCACTCCGGCTTTGCGCTCTTCTGTACCTTCTCGATGGTGTCGCGGTAGCCGCCGGAGCCGTACTGGATGCAGCGGTTGATGCGGCTGATGGTGGCGGTGCTGATCTCCACGGCCTTTACGATCTGGTCGTAGGTGCTGCCGCCGAGCAGGAGCTTGGCCGCTTCCAGACGCTGGGCCATATCGGAGATCTCCTTGACCGTGCAGAGGTCTTCGAAGAAGTTGTAGCACTCCTCCCTCGTCTCAAGACTCAGGATCGCGTCGAACAGTGCGTCGGTGGTGGGGTTTCTTCTGGGGTTCTTGTCCGCCATAGCTGCCTCCTTCAGGGCAAAGTGCCGCGGGGTGCGGCACGGTTCTTTCTATTACTCTGTTACTTTAGCACTTGAAAGTGTAAAAGTCAAGTGTTCGCTCTTTCTTTCCGGGGGTTTAGCAGATTTCACCTGTGGAAGCATTAAGTTTTATTCATCTCACATCTGAACAAAAATCGCCTAAATTTTCTTAGTTTCTCCCCCGCAAAAATGGCACAGTCTCCTAACTTGCCCAAAATATATTGACAAGTTATGAAATCAGGACTAAAGTATACACAATCATTCGGCAAATGCAATGAACAGGACATGACTTTTCGCATTCCCTGCGCTCAGAGAGCCGCCATTCCGGTGCAAGACGGCAGCACAGTGCGATCAGCCCTCACCTGCGAGCAGCCTGTGCGAACCCGCTTGCGGCAGTAGTGCATGGCCGTTCAGCCCACGTTACAGGGCGGCGTATCGGCGGCAGGAACGCCTGTACGCGCAAGCGGCTGCTCCCGAAAGCAGCAAACGAAGTGGTACCGCGGAGAACGACCGGTGCAGATGCACCGTTTGGCCTTCGTCTTCGAGGAAGATGGAACACATCTTTGTGTCTCTGTCTTTCATGAGGACGGAGGCTTTTTTCACCCTCCGGGCCGTTTCGCCTGCTCTGCTTTTGGGTACAGACGCTCTGTCTGGCACATTGCCGGTTGCCGGTGTGAAAGAAAGGAAAGAGGTATAAAGAAATGAATACGCTGGTCATCGTTTTGATCGCAGCCGTGTGTCTGTTCGGCGCTTATACGCTGTACGGCCGTTGGCTGGCCAACAAATGGGGCATCGACCCCACCGCCAAGACCCCCGCAGTCGTCCACGAGGATGGCCGTGACTATGTCCCCACCAACGGCTGGACCGTCTTTGCACATCAGTTCAGCTCCATTGCCGGTGCAGGCCCTGTCACCGGTGCTATCCAGGCTGCTGCTTTCGGCTGGCTGCCTGTCCTGCTGTGGGTGCTGCTGGGCGGCATCTTCTTCGGCGCTGTCACCGACTTCGGCGCTCTGTACGCTTCCGTCAAGAACGACGGCAAGAGCATGGGTATGCTGATCGAGAAGTACATCGGCAAGACCGGCCGCAAGCTGTTCCTGCTGTTCTGCTGGCTGTTCTGCGGCATCGTCATTGCAGCGTTTGCTGACATGGTGGCCGGCACCTTCAACGCCTTCGGCGCAGACGGTGCTCTGGCGGAGACTGCTCAGACCAACGGCGCTGCCGGTATGGTCTCCATCATGTTCATGGTCTTCGCTGTCGTCTTCGGCCTCATCCAGAAGAAGTTCAACTTCTCCGGCTGGAAAGAGAGCCTCATCAGCATCGTCTTCATCGTGCTTTCCTTCGTCATCGGTGCAAACCTGCCCATCATTCTGGGCAAGGCTGCATGGAGCTACATCACCTTCGTCTACATCTTCTTTGCCGCTGTTCTGCCCATGTGGCTGCTGAAGCAGCCCCGTGACCACATGACCACCTTCATGTTCGTGGCCATGATCATCGGCGCTGTGGTCGGCCTGCTGGTCGCCCATCCCACCATGAACCTGCCCGTCTTCACCGGTTTCACCAACGAGAAGCTGGGTACCATGTTCCCCATCCTGTTCGTCACCGTGGCCTGCGGTGCAGTCTCCGGCTTCCACGGCCTCGTCTCTTCCGGCACTTCCTCCAAGACCGTCGAGAACGAGAAGGATATGCTGAAGGTCGGCTATGGCGCCATGATCCTCGAGAGCCTGCTGGCTGTTCTGGCCCTCTGCGTCGCCGGTGCTGCTGCCGCTGCTGACGGAACCCCCGCCGCTGGCACTCCCTTCCAGATCTTCAGCCGCGGCGTTGCCGGTTTCTTTGAGATGTTCGGTGTCCCCGCTTATGCCGCTACCGTCTTTATGACCATGTGCGTTTCCGCACTGGCTCTGACCAGCCTGGATGCCGTGGCCCGTATCGGCCGCATGAGCTTCCAGGAGCTGTTCAGCGTGGACGACATGGAGCACGCTGAGGGCTGGCGCAAGCTGCTCTGCAACGTCTACTTCTCCACCTTCCTCACTCTGGTGTTCGGCTTCATCCTGACCAAGATCGGCTACGCCAACATCTGGCCCCTGTTCGGTTCTGCAAACCAGCTGCTGAGCGCTCTGGTCCTCGCTACCCTGTGCGTCTTCCTGAAGGTCACCGGCCGCAGCAACAAGATGCTCTTCCCCCCGCTGGTCATTATGCTCTGCGTCACCTTCACCGCTCTGGTGCAGCGCCTCATGGCGATGGTCAAGGCCATCAGCAATGCCGCTGCTGTCACCATCCCTGCCGGTGAGACCACTTGGGGCGCTGTGTTCATCGCCAACGGCCTGCAGCTCATCCTTGCTGTCCTGCTGATCGTTCTGGGCCTGAACATCGTGTTCCACTCCTTCTCTGCTTACAAAAAGGCTGAGCACAACAGCGAGGCCAAGGTCTGATCCATTGACCGCTGTTGACTGAATAAGCGCAAAACGCCGCTGACGGCTTCCGAACCGTCGGCGGCGTTTTTGTTCTGTTCCTGTTACAGCATCTTCACCATGATGATCTCATCCCGGTAGGTGCCGTCCTTCAGCTTAAAGGCCCGGGGCTGGATGCCATAGCGCTCAAACCCAACCTTCTCATAGAGATGGATGGCGCGGCTGTTATCGCTGTACACCCCCAGTTCCAGCTGTTCGAAGCCGTTGGCCCGGGTCTGGTCGATGGCAAGCTGCATCAGGTAGCTGCCCAGACCGCAGCCCCAATACTCTTTCCGGACAGAGATGCCCATTACGGCACGATGGCGGTATTTGATATGCGGCCGCAGCTGTGCAACACCAAACTCCCCCACCAGCTTTTCTCCGGCAAAAGCGCCCACCTCAAAGTTCACAGGGCTTTCCCCGCAGTCTGCAAGCCGATTCCCCATCGCTTCCAGACTCACCCCTTCCTCCGGGTATCGGGCCATAAAATAGGTCTCGCTGTAGGTTGCATTGCGGAATGCATTCAATGCCTCTGCATCGTCCGCGCACAAGCTGCGCACCGTCAGCACTTCCCCGCTGGGCAGGGTGAATGTTCTGGGTTCGATCTTCATGATTTCTTCTCTCCTCTTTTATATAGCCCTTATCATAGCACATTTGCCGCGCAAATACAAACAAAAAGAGCCGCAGCGCCCTGTTACAGGCACTGCGGCTCTCGTATGCTTTAAGCAGTAGAAGCTGGCTTACTTCACCATGCTTGCGACTTCAGCAGCGAAGTCGTCAGAACGCTTCTCCAGGCCCTCGCCCTTGACGAAGTGGGTGAACTTGATGACCTTGATGTCGCCGCCCAGATCCTTTGCGACCTTGGCAGTGTACTGACCGACGGTCATGTCGCCGTCCTTGACGAACTCCTGATCGACCAGGCAGTTCTCCTTGAAGTACTTCTTGATCTTGCCCTCGATCATCTTCTGCTTGACAGCGTCGGGCTTGTTGGCGTTCTTCGGGTCGTTGGCCATCTGAGCGAGGAGAATCTCCTTCTCCTTGGCGACGACCTCAGCGGGGACAGCAGCCTCATCGACGTAGCTGGGGTTGGCAGCTGCGACCTGCATGGCAACATCCTTGCCGTATGCAGCAAACTCGTCCTTGGCCTCGATGCCGTTGGTGGTCTCGAAGTTGACCAGGATGCCGTGGGTGCCGCCGCCGTGGACGTA
>ERZ791903.3520-NODE-3520-length-9836-cov-2.329823_pt1 | contig 9836 bp, 6 predicted proteins | sample MGYA00510148_ERZ791903 | MGnify/ENA primary metagenome ERZ791903 (study PRJEB30046, sample SAMN00792080) | human gut metagenome | study: EMG produced TPA metagenomics assembly of the A metagenome-wide association study of gut microbiota in type 2...
CTTGGGCGTATTTGGTTAGGCTCCCGATCCAAAGGGATATTTGTTATCACTTTGAATATATTTTCTGACATAATCAAATATCAAAGTATAAATACAACCAACAGTTCTATCAAAAGTAATCATATCTGGGACATTTGTTTTTCTAAAAACGGTAATTATGTCTGGGTAGCAACAGATTCAGGAATAAACTCATTTGATTGTTCATCTTTAGAAGCAAATGTAATATCAGTTGCTCCTCATGAGAAACTTATCAATCATAAAATACTAAGTGTAATTGAAGTCTCCGATCATTCCATTTGGCTAAACACCAGCCAAGGTTTATTACATTACAATCCGGAGACAGGCCATTATCGAGAATATTATTATAGCGATGGCCTGTGCTCCAATTGCTTAACAGAAGCAGGATATCTGGCTGCTGACGGAACTTTGTACATCGGTTCCATTAATGGGATTAATTATTTCAACCCATTAGACATTAAGGATATTAGAAATGATGCACAAATACAGACTATACGCTTTATGATTTATAATAAATCCGTAAAGCCAAATCAAAAAATAAATTCCAGTGTACCATTAAAATGCAATATCATTGATGCCGATCAAATCGATATTTCATATTTGAATAATAATTTTTCTTTCGAATTCATTGCCCCCAATTATACCTCTCCCAACAAAATCTATTATGCTTATAAATTAGAAGGAGTTGACGAAGATTGGGTTTATACATCATCAGACAATCGTATTGCAAGCTATAATAATTTAGATGCCGGCAAATATAAATTTCATGTAAAAGCAACAGAAATCAATGGTATCTGGGACACTGACGAAAGATGTATTGAACTGACTGTAGGAGAGGCTCCTTGGAATACTTGGTGGGCTTATCTATTGTATCTGATATTTGTGGTAATGATCATATTGCTTGTACTTAAGTATTATTTTACACAATACAAACTAAAGCGAGACTTACAAATAGAGCATATACAAAGAGAACATGAACAAGTGTTAAGTGAAACCAAACTACAGTTTCATGCTAATATTTCACATGAAATCCGCACTTCATTATCTTTGATAATAACTCCGCTTAATGATATAATAAACGATATAGGAGGAACGGTGAATACCACTAAGTTGGGTATCATGCGTAGAAACATCGAACATCTGAATAACTTAGTATCCCAATTTCTCGATTTACAAAAAATAGATGAGGGAGTCGTACCTTTATGTGTAAAAGAAACCAATATATCATTACTACTTGAAGATATCTGTGAACGGTTCAGACCTGTTGCTGAAAATCAACAAATAGAATTTCATTTAGTTTGTGAATCATCGGATATGATCGGATATTTGGATGAAGATAAAGTGGTTAAAATCATCGGAAATTTGGTATCCAATGCTATAAAATTTAACTCAAAAGGAGGTCGTGTAACCGTTTTTGCAGCACAAGTCAATGATAAAATAGAATTTGCCGTAGAAGATACAGGATGGGGCATTTCCCCGGATGACATAACTCGTATTTTTGAGCGTTATTATCAAAATAATCGGCAAAAAAATCAAGGAATGGGAATCGGTCTTTCATTGGTGAACCAATTGGTAAGACTACATAAAGGTAGTATATCGGTAAAGAGTGATCCGGATGGAGGCCAAACGTTATTCACTGTAAGAATCCCTGTCAGTAAAGAATACTATGATGATAAAGAACTTATTAAAAAAGAGAATATATCACCTATCACTCGCGAACAGATCAATGATAACAAACAAGAGTCAAAAGCAACAATAATCATCGTAGAGGACAATCTCGATATGAGTACATATTTAACTGTTTGCTTAGCTGAAAGATTCAATGTAATTTGCAAAAACAATGTTGACGATGCAATTGATGAAATTATACAATTCATCCCTGATTTGATTCTTTTAGATATAGTTTTGGAAGGCAATAAGACAGGATATGATCTATGCAATGCAGTAAAAAGTAATATGATGACCAACCACATACCTATTTTGATGCTGTCTGCCAAAGATACGCCTCAGGACATCGCTTTAGGATATGACTGTGGTGCTGAAGACTATATTCTCAAACCTTTTTCCATGGAGATTTTAATTCAAAAAATAAACAACATCATCAAATACAGGAAAAACAGTTTGATGGAATATGATTCCGGTAATGAAATAGAAAATACAGATTACAATAAGGGCGGTAATCAATTTTATGAAAAACTGATTGGCTTAATCCACGACAATATTAGCAATTCCGAATTCGGGATAACAAATATTTGCGAAGAATTAAATATCAGCAGAACCCAATTATACAGAAAAGTAAAGGCTGTTACTGATATTCCAATCTCCACGTTAATACGTAATTTAAGAATGGAAAAAGCTTATGAACTATTCAAGAACAATGATTATACTGTTTCAGAAGTAATGTATCAAGTGGGTATAAACAGTAATTCGTATTTTACAAAAACATTCAAGGAATATTTTAATATACTTCCATCAGAATTTATAAAACAAACCTACAAAAAATAAAATAATTATTATAATCAATCAAGGTATGCAAAAGAAAGCGTTTTTAATTCTATTTTTGATGTTATTCCCCTATATTAACTCTTATGGGGAAAGAATAAGCAAACAAAGTACTCCTTTTGTCGGAGCGCAGATTTTTATCGAACCCGGACAAACTCAGGAACAAATAGAACAATGGTTCAAATTGCTCGCGGAAAGCAATATGACCACTTGTCGGATCCGTATGTTCGGAAGTATATGAAAACCCCAAGTGGTACATACGATTTTACACTGTTTGATAGGGCTTTTAAGTTAGCGGACAAATATCATATAAAGGTATATGCTACCTTATTTCCTGATACAGAGTTTACTGATGTGGGAGGATTCAAATTTCCACATTCACGCGAGCACCAAAAAGAAGTGGAAGACTATATAAAAAACGTAGTATCCCATTTCTCCCAATATAAAAATTTGGCTGCATGGGTTTTAATCAATGAGCCAGGTACACCCAATTTACCTTTTAACGAACCGTTTACTAAAGAACGTTTCTCGGACTGGAAAAAAGAACACAATTTTTCAGAATACAACGAAAAAGGATATCCTGTATTAAATTTTGAAAAAGAAAACTTCATTATCGATTATCACAATTGGTATCTGAATTGGTTAGCGAACCAAGTACGACTTTATGACAAACAACATGATTTGCATGTTAATCCGCATAATGTGTTCAAGTTATCCGGGCTATATGATTTTCCTACATGGCGTACTTTCTTAAATAGTTTAGGAGGGTCGGCACATGCAAGCTGGCATTTTGGATATTTCCCCCGTAAAGCATATACTGTAGCGATGTCGGCAAACGCAGAGTTAATTCGCTCCGGTGCCGGAGAATTACCTTGGCTGATGACCGAACTTCAAGGAGGAAACAATTTGTATAGCGGAGCTAATCCACTCTGTCCTACTGCGGAAGAAATAATACAATGGCTTTGGATAAATTTTGCAACAGAAGCCAAAGGTGGTATATTTTGGAGTTTCAATGCTCGAAGTACTGCTGCGGAAGCGGGAGAATGGGCGATGATAAATTTCAAAAATAAATCATCGGACAGACTTATTGCCGCAGCAACGATAGGAAAATTTATCACAGAAAACGTAAAAATGATGTCGAACATCAAAACTTTGAACAGTGGAATTTCAATTCTATACAATCACGAATCAATGTGGGTTGAAGCGGCCCAAACAAGAGGAAAACTAAATGGAAACGGCAGGAGTATTGGAGCTGTCATGTGTTCTCCTCTATCATATTTTGAAGCGTTGTCAGAAACTGGCCTCCAAGCCAATTTCAAAGAGATCAAAGAGTTTGATTTCTCTTTGAATGATTATACCGACCAAGTCATCATTCTGTCTCACCAAATAGCATTGGACAATAAGGTCATTAAACAACTGGAATCATTTGTTGAGAAAGGAGGAACATTAATAGCGGATGGATTAACGGGATATTATGATTATCAAGCACATAGTACAGTGGTCAGTGGATTTGCTTTAGAAAATCTTTTCGGATCTTATCCTATCGAATACAAAATAAAAGAAAACTTATTTAGTCTGGATTTTGAGAAAGATAATTATAAACTGCCTGCACATTTGTGGAAAGGAACAATAGAAACCTCAAAAGCTACGCCTATAATGGACAAGGAGGGAGAATGCATCGCTTGTATCAATCAATATGGAAAAGGCAAGGTCTTTTGGATTCCTTCACCTATAGCATTAGGAGCACGTGAATCCAAGGACTTCTCCGAATTATCAAAACTCACCGTAAGTTTACTCCCCAATAAAATACTTAATGACAATCCTCACTTCGACAAGCATTATAAAGATGTCATGATGAAAAGTTTTAAGAGCAACGGAACGATGTATTCTCTTATTATTAACAAATCCGCATCTGTACAAACCGTCGATATAGTCGGAGGAAAAGGAAAAGCATTCATCTTGTTTGCGAATAAAAATGCCCATTCCACAGCGAATAAGCTTACGATATCACCTGAAGAGACTGTAATAATCAAATGGAAAAATAATTAATTAAAACGATAACTCATGACAAAAAAAACGTTGCTTTTAAATGCGACTATCCTACTCCCTCAACTGGTTGTAGCTCAGTCTGCCGAACTTAATGAAGCGTATAAAAAGTACTATGGCGAATACGAAAATTGTAAAATATCGAAAGATTCTCCAAACATACTTCTTATTACCAGTGATCAGCATCACTGGATGGCAATGGGATATAATGATCCTAAATGTAAAACTCCTAATCTGGACAGATTGGCAAGTAAAGGAGTCATTTTCGATAAAGCCTACACTTGCAATCCGGTAAGCACTCCTTCACGGGCTTCAATTATCACAGGGCGTTATCCAAGTCAACACGGTGCTTACGCTCTTGGTACAAAACTGCCTGAAACGGAATTATGTATAGGCGATTGCTTATCCGAATGCGGATATGAAACAGCGCTTATCGGAAAAGCCCATTTTCAACCTCTCGGAGGAACTGCCGAATATCCGTCTGCCGAAGCGTATCCGATTCTACAAGATTTCGACTTTTGGAAAGAATTTTATGGTCCATTCTATGGATTCGACCATGTAGAATTGGCCAGAAACCATGCTGATGAACCTCATGTAGGGCAACATTATGCCATATGGTTACAAAATCAGGTAGGAGAAAAATGGAGAGATTGGTATCGTACTCCTACGGGAAATGCCCCGAAAGGACAATACGGAGCGTGGAAAATGCCAGAAAAATATCATACCGACGCTTGGATTGCAGAACGTTGCATTGCCCTTCTTGACCAATACAAAAAGGGGGATAAACCCTTCATGCTTTGGGCCAGTTTCTTTGATCCCCATAACCCATATTTGATTCCTGAACCCTGGGCATCTATGTATAAACCAGAAGATATGGATATTCCAGAAACTGTAAATGACGACATCTCTGACATGCCACTCCATTATAGGGTGACTCGGGAAGAGAATCCGGACAAATCTATTTGGGCAGAAGGCAACCCGTCTTATCCGGTACATGGCATTGCACAGCATCGATGGACAAAAGAAAAACTCCAGCAAAACAAAGCGATTTATTATGGAATGGTTTCCATGATGGATCACTATATAGGAAAAATACTGGACCATCTGGAAGAAAACGGACAAATAGACAATACTTTAATCATATTCACCACAGATCATGGGGCATTTATCGGACATCACGGTTTGGTAGGTAAAGGAGTATTCGATTACGAAGATGCAGTCAAAATTCCATTTATAGCTTCCTATAAAGGTAAAATGCCACAAGGTGTACGAAGCCAGGCACTTATCTCATTAGTGGATATTGCACCTACTATCTTAGGAATGGCAGGTAAAAAAATTCCCAGATGTATGACAGGCATAGATCAAACAGATGTATTTATGGGAAATAAAAAAGAGATTCGGGATCATGTAATTGTGGAAAACCGTTTCCAAATGACGAAATTCTATGTTTGTACTTATATAGACAAGCATTATAAGCTGGCTTTCGATATGAATAGTAACGAAGGAGAATTGTTTGATCTGAAAAATGATCCAAACGAATTAATAAACCTTTGGAATGACGAAAAATACAAAGACATAAAAACAGAATTGTTGCTTAAAGCATTACAATCGAGAATGAAAGCAGAACCTGTGTTAATGCCACGTGTAGCAGGAGCATAATTTTCTTCTCTCTCCAAACATATTAGTACAACTGTGTCAATAGAAGATATGAATAATATACTTTGTTGGCACAGTTTCTCTAATTTATGAAAGAACTAAACCGCACTCAAACAATTTACCTATAAGTTCTATTCATCCACCAATTAAAAACAGCATAAACCGCCAGACTACTCAACAGCAAAGTTTTCTGATTTAAAACTGCTGTAGTACCTCCCACTGGTTGCCGTAAACCTTAAAACGCAATAATCCGGATCAGTGACTCCTTCTTTGTAATACATCGTATCGCCCTCTTCCCATATCAACTCTTTAGGCTCATTATCCGTTAATACTTCCATCGTACCTTTCAACATCACCCCTCGAAAAAAACGATGGTCGCAAAAATAAAGGCAGGAACGATTGTCCTTTAAAAATTGACTGACTCGCATGGAGGATGTATTAGCCGTAAAATAAAAGGTGCGTATCCCCTCACGTTTTCGGGGTGTCAACATTGCTTTCATATTTGGATAACCATCCACATCGACGGAACCAATAAAAGCTATTTTCTGATGATCAATCAGCTTACCAATCGTTTTTTCTACCTCTTTCATCTTTTTATTCTTTTAATTTATAGATAACACAAAAGTAGGAAGAGGAAAGAGAAATCATACAATAAGAATCAAAGAAAGGAATGTAGCACTTAGGACTGATTTTCATTTCTTGTTGAACGACTTCATTCAAATAATTAAGGGTTATACACAATCTATCCGCATAATATTTCGTATCATGGTGGGTTCTGAAATTCTCATCCACCAATTTCATAAAACGATCTATATGCCTGTGACGTGAATTCTCCTCAATCCCTGCATTACTTTTCAAATATTCCCGATTCAAAAACATCAGCATTTCATAGAGTAGAGCACGTAAAATATGTTCATCTCTTGATTGTTCATTATTAATTTCGACAATAATATTACGAACCAAGCTATCAATCCGGGTATAGATATCAATAATATCCATTTTAGCAGATGCCCTGTTTCGATTAAAGTAAGAGAGATTTTGCATGAAGGAAGGATCATTAAAGAATGAAATCAAAAACTCTTCCTCAAAAATAAGTGCATAGCCTTGTGGAAGATGACTTTTGTCCCATGCCCGAACCTCTCCCGGTATTGAAAAAACAACATCTCCTTGACAAAGAGCGTACTGTTTACCACCAATGGAAATAAATCCGGAATCACCGGTGATAATAGTAATATCAAATGCTAAAGTAGTGTATTATAAGAAGTCGAATTGGTACTTTTTATTTTTTAGCTGGCAAATATTGGTGTATAGGCGCAATAATACAATGAATCGCAAAAGAAATTTATCTTTGCGTGCTTTCTGTGAATGATTATGAAAAAGAACAGATACCGGGAACTTTTTCATCATCAGTGTGTATATCATACAAACCATTAAAACAAAAATGTTATGGATGATATGATTAACAGAAATGCCCCGATTGCCGAAGAAAACATCGACCCGAACGGGCGACCGGCAATAGACAAATTCGAAGAATGGAGTGAAGAGGTTTCCGAACGTACAGATACCGGATACAAAGATCAAAAAGTAAAATCCAAAAAAGAGAAACGTATCAAGGAAATTGATGAATTAATAAAGGAGGATCTGGACTAAAAAAGAAGATAGTATATGTTCCTAATTAAAAAGGGAAAAAGATATACATTATTGGCTTATTTTTCATAATAAGAGAATTCTCTTTTCTATAAACTTTCTACTACTGTAAAAGATTATAAACGAACAGGATTTTTCTCGTAGAGACTTGCCCCGTTCCTCGTAGAGAAACAGAACCCTCCTCTACGAGGAACGACCCGAAACTCTACGAGAAAAAAGCAAGTTTACCAACCTATTGAAAACCAACCTTTTACAAACAACCTAATTTGTATTACTTTTTCCTTACCAAAACCAACCTTTCTTCCTTTCATTCGTCAGATTCGAACATTCTCAAATCACGACACAATTCATTTATATCTTATCCTATAGTTTATCTTTTAAAACCTGTGGAAGTTCCGGCATGGCACCACTCTGAGTACAAACATATGCAGAAACTTCTACCGCCAGTTTATGAGCTTCGGGCACACTTTTCCCTTTTAATAAAGCTGCGGTAAAGGTCGCGGTAAAAGAGTCACCTGCACCTACTGTATCTGCTACCGGTACTTTAGGGGTTTCCTGGAAAGAAACGACTCCCGGAGTAAAAACATAACTACCGTTTGTTCCACAGGTGAGAATCAACATTTTCAGATTATACTTAGCCAGCAAAATCCAACATTTGTCTTGAAGATCAATGCCGGGATAACCAAACAATCGGCTGATAGCCACCAATTCTTCATCATTAATTTTCAATACATTGCAACGCTGACAGGAATCACGGATAATGTCTTTGGTAAAGAATCCCTGCCGAAGATTGATATCGAATATTTTCAATTGTCCTTCACCATCGGGCATGGTATCGAGAAAGCGATTGATCGAAGTGCGGCTCACTTCATTGCGCTGGGCCAACGAACCGAAGCATACAGCACGAGTACTTAATGCCAGCCGTTTCAAATCATCTGTAAATGGAATGTTATCCCAAGCTACCCCTTCCTTAATATCATAGCAGGGAATACCGTTGTCATCCAATGTCACCTGCACAGTTCCGGTAGGATAATTCACTGTCTGCAACTGATGTTTCAACTGCTTTTCCTTAAATACTTTCAGAATCTCATCACCCAAATCATCATTACCGACAGCACTCACTACACGGCTGTCGAAACCGAATTGTGATACATGGTAAGCGAAATTCGCCGGAGCCCCCCCTATTTTCTTTCCTTCGGGCAACACATCCCAAAGTGCCTCACCCATTCCTACTATTATGTTATTCATACCTGTTTTATTTACGATTTAACAATTTACGATTTACGATTGAAGTTTCCTCTCTTCAATCAATTCCTTCAGTTGTTTCTGGAATCCTTCATACTGTTCTGATTTGAACTTCGAGTAGTTCATCTGCTTACAGATATTAATCATCTTCTTGAAGTAGTCCATTACTTCGTTGAAGTTATCAAATTCAAATTCCGTATGACAGATGTCGATTATCATATTCAGAATGTCTTCCTGACGTTCCATCGGAGTTACCGCGTCAATTTCGTCAAAAGCATCCTGTTGCAGGATTACAAAGTCAATCAATTCAGATTTCCAGAAGATCACGTGATATTCTACCGGCACACCATCGTCACCGAGGATATTGATCTGTTCGGCAATTTCCTTACCACGCTGTAAACGGGTCTTAAGTTCATTTACCTTTCCGATCCATTCATCATTGATATGACCTTTGATATACTCTTCAAATTCCGGATATTCGATATATTTTGAATAAGAATCAATCGGATTCACTGCCGGATAACGTTTTTTATCGGCACGGTCCTGTTCCAATGCATAGAAACAACGGGCTACCTTCTTCGTATTTTCAGTTACCGGCTCCTTCAAGTTACCACCGGCAGGAGATACCGTACCGATAAACGTAATAGAACCCGTTTCGTCATTGCTCAGTTTTACATATCCCGCACGACCGTAGAAGTTGGAGATAATAGCCGAAATATCCA
>ERZ791903.3536-NODE-3536-length-9747-cov-2.439950_pt1 | contig 9747 bp, 11 predicted proteins | sample MGYA00510148_ERZ791903 | MGnify/ENA primary metagenome ERZ791903 (study PRJEB30046, sample SAMN00792080) | human gut metagenome | study: EMG produced TPA metagenomics assembly of the A metagenome-wide association study of gut microbiota in type 2...
CTTGCCACATTCGCGTGAATCTAGCACTGCCGCTTTCGCGTGTAAGGGAGGCGTGCGACCGCTTGGACCGCTACGTTTTTGGGGTATAGGGGGCAAGCGATTCGGCCGCCGCGGTCTGCGCCCACGCCGTTAGCGTGCGTGGGCGCATAGGGCACAGAGGGCACAGAGGGCTGCGAGCACGTTTTCCGCGTTTGCTATTTTTCCTGAATCTGCTTGCCGCAAAGGTGCTCAACCGTAATTTCATACAGCTGGACGCCCCCTATGCTTTGTTTGATCTCCTCTTCGGCCTCCTCGGCGGAAGGGTAGTATTTGAGGGCGAGCTGGCGGATTGTATCTTCGACAAATGCCGGGTCATCGTTCACGAGGCGACAGCGGCCAAAAACCACGGTGCTCTGAACATAGGGTGCCCAGTCGTCATCCTTATACCAATCGTTGCCATAGACGGTAAAGCAGACTTTGTCGTTTCGTTTGAGTGCGTCGACCTTGTGTCCTGCCTTGGCACCATGAAAATAAATTTTGTCGTGCTCGGTGTCAAAGAAGTAATTGACGGGAATGGCATAGGGATAGCCATCGTCGCCGTTGACGGCAAAAACGCCGCGCTTGCAATCGGCGAGCAGCTCTCGCGCCTGTTTATCGGTGATGGCGCGCTTTTTTCTGCGAAGAGGCCTAAACATTGTGGACTCCCTTTCTTTTTGCGTGCTGCGGGCACGGCGGTGGGCGGTATGTCTATATCAAGATACTCGTTCGGGCCGTGAGACCTGTGGGGATGTCCTATTTGTCGCAGATTGAAACGTATGCCGTTTTGCCACGGGGACGGTCCTTCATAACCCGCCGTTTAGAAGCGTCCCCGACGACTGGTTCCGTTTGCGGGGAAGGCGTGGGACAATACCGAGCGAATGTGATTGGGCGTCTGGGAAAAGGGGTCGCGATGAACAAGTTGAGGACGCTTGCCGACGTGTTGCGACAGGCTGGCTTTGCACGCATCACGGGCCTGTTTCTTATCTTTTACCTGCTGTGCTCGACGGCTGTCTGGCTGTCCGAGCCCACGACCCTCACGTTTGGCGATGGTCTCTGGTTTAGCTTTGAGACGGTCTCGACCATCGGCTTTGGCGATATCCCGGCCGAAACGCCGGTCGCCCGCGCTATTACCGTCGTCCTGAGCGTCATCAGCATCTTCTACATCGCCATGCTCACGGGTGTGGCGGTGAACTACTGCAATACGCTCATTAAACTGCGCCAAAAGGACACCATGGCGCGCTTTATGGATGATCTTGAGCATTTGGAAGAGCTCGATCGTGACGAGCTCGCTGACCTGTCGCGCCGCGTACGCGAATATCGCCGACGCCAACGCTAGAACGGGCGCCGTGCGTCACGACGAGGGGGACTGAATATGAATATCACCGTGTATCTGGGCGCCAGCGTCGGCAATGACCCGGCGTTTCTGCCTGCGGTGCAAGAGCTGGGCAACTGGATTGGCTCCAACGGGCACGCGCTGGTATACGGCGGGTCTAAATCGGGCCTGATGGGCGCGCTTGCCGATAGCGTGCTCGATGCTGGCGGGCATGTGACGGGCGTTGAGCCGAGCTTTTTTATCGAGGCAGAGTTTCAACACGAAGGTATTGACGACCTTATCGTGACGAGCGATATGGCTGAGCGCAAAGCCAAGATGATTGAGCTTGGCGATGCCTTCATTGCCTTTCCCGGCGGGACGGGCACGCTCGAGGAGATTGCCGAGGTCATGTCTGCGGTATCGTTGGGACACCTGAGTGCTCCGTGCATCCTGTATAACCTGGACGGTTACTACAACGACCTCAAGGCGCTGCTCGGGCATATGATCGATAAGGGCTTATCGAGTCCGCAGCGCCAGCAAGGCATCTACTTTGCCGACGATTTGCGCGAGATTGCCTCGATTATTGGGAGTTGAGGTTCGCATCCGTAGTGCCCTGGCACTCAATGGTGTCGTTTGGGGCGCAGATGGTTGGCTCGTCTGGACAATGCTCGCCCTACAATAAGGCGTATCTATGTTGACTTTGACCACGGGAGGACCCGATGGGTAACCTGGCAAAACCCAAAAACCGTGCGCTGTTTTTAGCTAGCGTTGCTGTGACTGGCGCTTTCGCAGGCGCTGCGGTCTGGCTGTTCTTTTTTGCGATGGAGCACGGTATCGACTATCTATGGACCGAGATTCCGCAAATGCTGGGCGTCGCTTCGCCCGAGCTCGCGAGCGGTCCGTTCGGTTTTTTACCGTACCCGTTTTTCGTCTGCCTGCTGGGCGGCCTGCTGATCGGTCTGTACGAAAAGATGACGGGCACCAAGACCGATGACCTCAACCAGGTGATGGCCAAGGTAAAGCGCGACTGCCGCTACCCGTACGACAACCTCGGCAAGCTATCTCTTGCGGCATTGCTGCCGTTGCTGTTTGGCGGAAGCATTGGACCGGAGGCTGGCCTGACCGGTGTCATTGCAGGTCTGTGCAGCTGGGTCGGCGACCGCATGCGTTGCTTTGGCGCCGAGTTTAGGCAACTCACGCTGCTGGGTACCCAGGCTGCCCTGACGGCGCTCTTTACCGCGCCTGTCTTTGGCTTTGTGGCGCCGCTCGCCGGCAGCGCCGACGGCCAGGGCGCCGACGACGATGAGGACTCAGCGTCCGACGAGATCACCATCAAGCTGCCCAAGGCGCAAAAGACCGTGGTCTACGGCATCGCGATTGCCGGCGGCTTGGGCACCTATCTGTTGCTCGGCCAGCTTATGGGCGGCGGTATGGGTATGCCGAGGTTCGAGGCTGCTCAGGTGGGCAACCTCGAGCTTGCCTGGCTTATTCCCCTGGCGCTCATCGGCACTGTCTGTGGCTGGCTGTACTTTGTTTCGGAGCACGCGAGCGAGGCACTGGCCCACGCCATGGGGGAGCACCCTGTCATCAAGGCCATGCTGGCCGGTTTGGCGCTCGCCATTTGCGGCACGGTCCTGCCCTACACCATGTTTGCCGGCGAGACGCAGGCCGATGTGCTCATGGAGACCTATATGACCATTCCCGCTGGCGTACTCATTGCAACCGGTCTTGTCAAGGCCATGCTGACGCCCGCCCTTATCAACATGGGCTGGCGCGGCGGCCACTTCTTCCCGGTTATCTTCTCGGGCGTAAGCCTGGGCTACGGCCTTGCTGTCTTCACCGGCGCCGATCCGGTCTTTTGCGTCGCCGTCTGCACGGCATCGATGATGGGTGCGGTCATGCGTCAGCCGGTCATGGTCGTGGGCCTGCTGCTCATGTGCTTCCCGCTCAAGGGTATCGTCTGCATGATCATCGCCGCCGATATCGCCGCCGGCATTCCGCTGCCCAAGCCGCTGCGCAAGTAGCACGATAGCGCGCAGTCAGTACAAACATCTCAAGTCCGGTGCGGGCGCTGTGTCACGGATTTGCGGGTGGACTGGATTTCGTTCGGTATCGGCGCTACTTCCAAATTGCAAGCGCGGCGGTGCCCAGTACGATGAGGGCGAGACCGATGGCGCTGCGTCGTGAGAGTTTTTCGTTGAATGCCAGACGCGCAAATAGTACCGATACGACAATCGATAGTTTGTCGATCTGCACCGCGACGCTCACCTGGCCTGCAGCGATGGCGTAGTAATAGAGCAGCCACGATGCTCCGGTTGCGATGCCCGATGTTACGAGAAATGTGAGTTCGCGCCGGTCAACGTGCGCGACCTGCTCCAGTTTTCCCTTGGCTGCCACGATTGCCCATGCCATAACCAGTACCACGCAGGTGCGGATTGCCGTGGCCAGGTTTGACTCGACGCCTTCGATGCCGATCTTGGCGAGGATGGAGGTGAGTGCCGCGAACACGGCGGCGCCGAGGGCGTAAGCGAGCCAGGTCCGGTCTTGCTGCTGCTCGGGTCCGGCGGACTGCTTCTTCTCGATCATTAAAAACGTGCCGAGGGTGATGACAGCGGTTCCCACGAGCTTAACCGCAAGGTTGCTCGTCTCACCAAAAAGCGCGATGGCGACCAGCGCGGCGAGCACGGAAACGGGCACGAAGGAGAGCCAGCGACCGGTACGACCTTATTGACGTCTCCGATGCTCAACGCCTTAAAGTAACAGATCCACGAAGCACCTGTAGCGAGTCCCGAGAGGACGAGAAAGAGCCAGGATCTGGGTTCGATACTGCCAATGGTCCCAATGGATCTAGAAATGCCCGCCATTGCCCAGGCGAAAACGAGCACCACGCAGGTGCGAATGGCCGTCGCGATATCGGAGTCGGTCTGCTTGATACCGCATTTGGCCAAGATGGATGTGATGCCGGCAAAGAATGCTGACGCAAATGCTGCGACGACCCACGACACGGGTGCGATGCCTCCTTGGATAATGGGTTTATCCTGCGAGTTTTATGGACATAAGGATACCGCCCCACCATGAAGGTTTGATATGGCCGCGGCGAGACGGGGCCATGTTCCGGGGAGCCATTTGGTTAGGGCTCGAATTGAAGGTGAATGTTTTTCCGAGAAGTGAACGGCATGCCGTGAAGGGTGGTAACGGCGTTGTTACTGCTTCGTCTTATCTAGTAAATGAGGTGGGGTGCCGCCCAAGTCCTTTAGCTGTCGATTACAGGTCGCGTACTCGATAAACCTTGGTGCTGACGGTGCAGCTGATTGCGCATAGCGCGAGGGCCAGGACGGCAATTCCTGCGCACAGGCAGCCGAGGACGGCGGAATCGGGATTTGCCCCGGCAATCGACATGAGCCAGTTGCTGATGGGGTTGGAGGAGCTCAGCGTGGCCATAGCAAGGCAACCGAGCAAGGCAAACAGACCAACGGACAGGCGCAGCGCCTCCATGTGTCCAAAACGAAAGAACAGCGGCTGCGCCAAAAACACCATCATGAGGGAGATGAGCATCGAGGCTGCCGAGGCAATTGCGATCTCAAATACGACCTGTCCCGTCGGGAAAATGCCTGCATTATTGAAGAGTGGGATGGTGACGATGTTCAACAGCGCGGCCGCACATGCCATGATGGCCGAGAAAGCAACGATACACAGGTAACGTGCGCAGACGATGTCTTTGCGCGAGAAGGGCAGCGTTGCCCGATAGCGCTCCCATCCGTTTTGATTGTCGAAGCCGGCTAGCGAGTTCATGATCATGATGGGCGACATGGCGCTGACTGCGCAGGCGCCAGCACTCATGCCGGAATCACCATCCGATGCGTTGGCGAGGGTCATCACGATGAATATAAATAAGCCGACACCCGCGATGCTCGGGATAAGCGTGCGAACGATGGCGAGCTCGGACATAAAGGCGCGTTTCATTTCGAAGCCCCTTTCAGCATGAGGCGAAGGTAGTCATCAATGGTTGCCCGATCGCAGGGAATCTCGGGGAAAGCCTCGAGCGTATCACGGCGGTTGGGCACGAGCACGTCCACGCTATAGGCGTGGCGGGCAGCACGGGCGCCTTCGACGCAAGCCATGAGCTCTGCGGCCTGTGCTTGCGTGCAGTGGGCGATTCCGGCGCGGTCGGTAATGTCCTCGCGTGGCAGGTCAAATGCAATCGAACCGTTATCGATGCAGATGACGCGATCGGCGGCGCTATCGAGGTCGGACGTAATGTGGCTCGAGAGCAGTACGCTGCGCTGGCCGTCGGAAACAAAGGCGAGCAGCTCATCGAGCAGCTCCTCGCGCGCCATGGGATCGAGGCCCGCGGTGGCTTCGTCCAAAACGAGCAGCCTGGCATTGTGGCTGAGCGCACAGGCGAGCTGCAGCTTCATACCCATGCCGCGGGAGAGGTCTTTGACCTTGGCTTTGGGATCAAGGCCAAATCGTTCGATAAATCTGGCGAATGTTTCGCGACTCCATGTGGGGTGCGCCGGGCCTACGAGCGTCTCGATCTGGCCCACCTTGAGCGTGGAAGGGAAAGGACACGTGTCCAGGACAAGACCGATGCGGGAGCGCAGATGGCGCTGTGTCTCGCCGGGCGCGTCGGTGCCGCAGTGCTGCCCAAACAGGTGCACCTCGCCGGCATCGAGCTTTATGAGTCCGAGCGCGGCGCGAATCGTCGTTGTCTTACCGGCGCCGTTTGCGCCCACAAAGCCAACAATCTGGCCGGGCTCCACGGTGAGTGTGACATCGCGTAGGGAAAAGCGGTCGCTTACGCGGCGTGAGACGCCTTTGAGTTCTAGCAAGTTTTGCATGGTATAGCCTTTCTTGCAGATGGCTACTGCATGGTTTCGGGGGCTACAAGGTCGAGCATCTCGTGCAATTTGTCGCGCGTGACGCCCAGGGTTTCGGCCTGCGTAGCGGCCTGCGCAAGCAACTCTTCGATATGGCAAAGCTGGTTTTCGCGCAAGAGTTCCTGGTTGCCCTCGGCGACAAAGCAGCCCTTGCCCTGCACGGTACAGATAAAGCCAAGTTGTTCCAGGTCGGCATAGGCGCGCTTGGTGGTGATGACACTCACACCGAGGTCGCTCGCGAGCGCGCGGATGCTGGGGAGTTTGGCTCCTGCAGCGAGTGCGCCCGAAAGGATCTGAGCTTTGACCTGCGAGGAGATCTGCTCATAGATGGGCTTGTCGCTCGAATTGGATAGGATGATGTCCACAGCGGCTCCTTAGCTGTTGGGCTACACGTGTATATAACCGGTAAGCACAGTATATATACACTATGCACAGTTATGCAAGAGGAAATGTGGAATAGCCTGCCAGTGTCGCGCTTACTTCAAAACAATCTCAATCTGTAACACCTAGGTCCGTTTTGGGTCGCTTGCTGTTACAGATTGAGATGTTATTTGCCCGCCTGTCTATTTGTCTCAATCTGTAACAGTAAGAGTCGATTTGGGCGGCTAGATGTTACAGATTGAGACATTGGTTGCCTTCCTGCCGGTTTATCTCAATCTGTAACAGGTGGAGGCTCAAAACCCGTCTTTCTGTTACAGATTGAGACGAGATTGAGACGGTGTCGATCTTCCCAGCCGTTTATCTCAATCTGTAACACCAGGAACGCTAAAACCCGTCTATCTGTTACAGATCGAGACAGTCCTTGAGGCGGCTGCCCGGTGCACAGCGAGCTTGGCTGATGAATTTGTCCTGATAGGTGCCCTGTGGCGGGATTTCGCGGCTACAATAGTACGGTTTCAACGACGTAATGCACTCAATGCAAGAAAGGATCCGCATGGCAAGCCTGTCGGATGAAATCTCGTCGCGCCGCACATTCGCGATCATCAGCCACCCGGACGCCGGTAAGACCACGCTTACCGAGAAGCTGCTGCTCTATACCGGCAGCATCCAGACCGCCGGCTCGGTCAAGGGCAAGAGTTCGGCCAAGCATGCCGTCTCGGACTGGATGGACATCGAGAAGGAGCGCGGTATTTCCGTTACCTCCTCGGTACTGCAGTTCACCTACAGCGGCGCCTGCGTCAACATCCTCGATACTCCCGGCCACCAGGACTTCTCGGAGGATACCTACCGTACCCTGATGGCCGCCGACGCCGCGGTCATGGTCATCGACGGCGCCAAGGGCGTCGAGGCCCAGACCAAAAAGCTCTTTAAGGTCTGTACGCTGCGCCACATTCCCATCTTTACCTTTGTGAACAAGCTCGACCACGAGGCCCGCGATCCGTTTGAGCTCATGGAAGAGATCGAGAACGTCCTGGGCATCAATACGTACCCCATGAACTGGCCAATCGGCAGCGGCCGTAACTTCCGCGGCGTGTTCGACCGTCAGACCCGTCGCGTCATCGCCTTTGAGGGCGACGGTCACGCCAACGCCACCAAGAAGGTCGCCGAGGTCGAGGCCGAGCTGGGCGACCCCGCCATGGATGAGCTTATTGGCGAGGAGAACCACAAGAACCTGATGGACGACATCGAGCTGCTCGATGGCGCCGGCGACGAGCTCGACCTGGATGCCGTGGCCTGCGGCAAGCTGAGCCCGGCGTTCTTTGGCTCGGCGCTCACCAACTTTGGCGTGGAGCCCTTCCTCAAGGAGTTCTTGCGCCTGGCCCCGACGCCGCGCGCCTATACCGATACGCTCACCAGCGAGCCGGTCGATCCGTGCCGCGACGACTTTAGCGGCTTTGTGTTTAAGATCCAGGCCAACATGGACAAGAACCACCGCGACCGTATTGCCTTTGTGCGCATTTGCTCGGGCAAGTTCGAGCGCGGCATGGATGCCTTCCACGTGCAGGGCAACCGCAAGCTCAAGCTTGCCACGGGCACGTCGATGATGGCCGATGACCGCGCCATCGTGGACGAGGCGTACGCGGGCGATATCGTAGGCCTGTTCGATCCGGGTATCTTTAGCATCGGCGACACCGTGTGCTCTGGCAAGCGCCACGTACAGTATCCGCAGATCCCGACGTTTGCCCCCGAGATGTTCGCCCGCATCACGCAGGTCGACACGCTCAAGCGCAAGCAATTCGTGAAGGGCATGGAGGAGCTTGCCCAGGAGGGCGCCATCCAGATCTTCCGCGAGCTGGGTGCCGGCATGGAGAGCGTCATCGTGGGCGTGGTCGGCGTACTGCAGTTTGAGGTGCTCGAGCGCCGCCTTAAGGCCGAGTACCGTGTTGAAGTCCGTCGTCAGCCGCTGCCCTATACGGACATCCGCTGGATCCAGAACGACCCCGACACCATCGACATCCCGGGCCTTTCGCTCACGCGTGACACCTTGCGCGTCGAGGACATGCGCGGCGGCAAACTGCTGCTGTTTACGAGCCCGTGGAATGTTGACTGGGCGACCGACCACAACCCCGACCTTGTCCTGTCGGAGTTTGGCAACGTAACGTTTTAGTGCGCCGGCGCGGTGGTCCTGTGGGGCTGCCGCGCCGCTTGCTTGCCTGCCGCCGTGTGAGCGGCTATCATACCCACCGTCGTCTCAAGACCGTGGCGGCCGAGCAGTTCGGGTCCGATATCCTGCTCGTTAAACCTAAAACCAAAGGAGTACATAATGATCAAGAAGGTCATGGAGGACTACAAGGTCCTGTTGCGGAGCATTCCCGCGGCAACGGTTTCGCTGTTTATCGTGAGCGTTATCATGATGAACCTGCTGGCCAACAAGGAGCTTATCAGCCTGCCGTATCTGGCACTCGATTGCGGCTTTGTGGTGAGCTGGGTTTCGTTTTTGTGCCAGGACATGATTTGCAAGCGCTTTGGCGCCAAGGCATCCATCAAAATTTCTATCCTCGCGTTGGCGGTCAACCTGGCCGTGAGCCTGTGCTTTTGGGCATGCTCGCTCACGCCCGGCATGTGGGGCGCCTACTACGACACGGGTATGATCGAGGTCAACACTGCCCTTAACGCCACCATCGGTGGCACCTGGTATGTGGTGCTGGGCTCTTCGCTGGCAATGCTCGTCTCTGCCGTGGTTAACTCCACACTCAACCAGTCGCTCGGCCGCATGCTCAAAAAGAATAACTTTGCGAGCTTTGCCTTCCGCTCCTATGTGTCTACGGGTGTCGGCCAGTTTATCGACAACCTAGTCTTTGCCATTGTGGTGAGCCACACGTTCTTTGGTTGGACCTGGGTGCAGGTTCTTATGTGCTCGCTGACCGGCGCTGTTGCCGAGCTGCTGTGCGAGGTCTTCCTGAGCCCCGTGGGCTACAAGGTCGTGCGCAGCTGGGAGCGCGAGAATGTGGGCGCCGAGTACCTCAAGCGCCATGCAACCGCCTAAGGAGCAAGCATGCGGGTTTTGATCACGGGTGCTTCGGGTGGTATCGGAGCCGCGTGCGTGCAGCGCTTTTTGGACGAGGGCCACGAGGTCGTGGGCTTTGATCTGCTGCC